>Ga0164243_10001359_pt1 | contig 41564 bp, 34 predicted proteins | sample OricompcompostOP_FD_108781 | JGI IMG/M metagenome (GOLD analysis project Ga0164243, IMG submission 108781) | Organic Plus compost microbial communities from Emeryville, California, USA - Original compost - Organic plus compost (OP) | ecosystem: Engineered > Solid waste > Mixed feedstock >... | reverse complement strand
TGCCTCGGGAGGTGGGACCCGTGCCTCGGGAGGTGGGGCTCGTGCCTCGGGGGAGGTGAAGCCCGCGCCTCGGGGAGGTGGGGCCCGTGCCAACCGGAGGCGAGGCCCCGCCCTTCGGGAAGGTGGGGCCCGCTGCTTGGGAACGCCCTCCCCCGACCCTGGGGTGCCGTCCTGCCCCTGGGTACGCCCCCGCACCCGGCGAGGCCCGTCCCGCCCCGTCGTGAGGGGGACCCTCATCTCCTCACGACGGGGCGGCCGGGCCTCAGCGGATGCGCGGGGCGCTGTGGGCGCCCCGCGGCCGGCCGTGGAAGAGGTCCGTCTGCCGGTCCGGCGGCAGGTTGCCGAGGGCGATCAGGGACGGGGCGTGGGCCATGGCCCGTTCGCGGGCCGCTTCCCTGGCCGCCCACACGGCCCGCACCGTGCCCTGCACCGCGGCCGGCGGATAGCCGGCCAGCACCCGGGCGCAGCGCAGTGCCGCCTCCAGTGCCCCGCCGGGCGGGGCCAGTTCGGAGACCAGCCCCGTCTCGTACGCGCGCCGCCCGGAGATCCGTTCGGCCGTGCCCATCAGTGCCATCCGCGCCACCTCGCCGAACGGCATCCGCTGCGCCATCCCCATGGCCTCGTAGGCGCTGACCATGCCGTAGGTGGTGTGCGGGTCGAAGAAGACGGACTCCTCCGTGGCGATCAGGAACTCCGCCTCGCCCAGCAGGTAGAAGGCGCCGCCGCAGGCCATCCCCTCGACGGCGGCCAGTACGGGGATCCACAGGTCGTTGCTCTTGGGGCCGATCCGCAGCAGCGGGTCCTCGACGGCGAACGGCGAGTGCGGCTGCGGCACGGCGTCCGGGTCGGCGACCGCGTCCCGGTCGATGCCGGTGCAGAACGCCCGGGAGCCGGCGCCGGTCACCACCGCGGCCCGGACGGCGGCGTCGGTCCGCAGCCGCTGCCACACCCGGCCCAATTCGCGGGCGTCGGCCAGGTCGAGCGCGTTGTGCTTCTCGGGGCGGTCGAGCGTCACCGTCGCGACCCCGTCCCGTACGGACAGGCGGATGCTCACGGGCGCTCCAGCATCCAGCGCACCACCGTCACCCGGTTCTCGCCCTCGCCGAGCACCGGGAAGACGGCCTTGACCGGGGCGCCGATGCGCAGTCTGGCGGCGGGCACGGAGCCCAGCGGCGCGTCCGGCGCGGCGACCAGGTTGCCCACCAGCCGGATGGCGGGGTCGTCGGCCAGTTCCACCACGAGCACGTCGTAGGGTGCCGTCTTCGCGTAGCCGGGCAGCAGCGGCGGATGGGCGATCACGTATGACCAGATCCGGCCGCGCCCGCTCATGCGCTGCCACTCGGTGTCGAAGGACTGGCAGCGCGGGCAGCACGGCCGCGGCGGGAAGCGGCGTGTGCCGCAGTCGGCGCACGCCTGTACGCGCAGTTCACCGGCGGCGGCGTACGACCAGAACGGTGCGCCGTCGTCGTCGGGGACCGGCAGCAGCAGCCCGTCCTTCGTGAGGGCTGTCAGGGCTGTCGGTGCCGTCGGTGCGCTCATCGTCCTCAGCTCCTCAGCAGCAGCGCGGAAGTGGGTACGCCCTCGCCCGCCGTCACCAGGCAGGTGGCGGCGTCGGGCACCTGTGCGGTGGAGGTGCCGCGCAGTTGCCGCACCCCTTCGGTGATCAGGTTGAAGCCGTGCACGTACGCTTCGCTCAGTCCGCCGCCGGAGGTGTTGAGCGGCAGCCGTCCGCCGATCTCCAGTGCGCCGCCCTCGGTGAAGGCCGCCCCCTCGCCGCGTCCGCAGAAGCCGTAGCCCTCCAGCGAGAGCGGGATCAGCACGGTGAACGCGTCGTAGATCTGGGCGACATCCACATCCTGTGGACAGAAGTCGGCGTGTTTCCACAGTTGTTGCGCCGCGGTCCAGGCGGGTCCGCGCAGCGGGTCGTCGTTCCAGTAGTTGACCATGCCGTGGTGCTGGGCGGGCAGGCCCTGCGCGGCGGCGTGCACGTAGACGGGGCGGCGGCGGCAGTCGCGGGCCCGGTCGGCGGAGACCAGGACGCAGGCCAGTGCGCCGTCGGTCTCCAGGCAGTTGTCGAACAGGCACAGGGGCTCGCTGATCCAGCGGGCCGTCATGTACATCTCGCGGGTGAGCGGCCTCTCGTACATCATCGCGGCCGGGTTCTGGTTGGCACGGTTGCGGCAGGCCAGGGCCACGTTGAACAGGTGGTCGCGGGTGGCGCCGTACTCGTGCATGTAGCGGCGGGCGAGCATGCCGATCTCGTCGGCCGGCCGCAGCAGGCCGAACGGCCGCGTCCACTGCGCGGGTGTCGGCAACTGCACGGTGGTGTTCTTCCAGGGGCGGGCTCCCGAGCCGCGTTTGCGGGACCGCCAGGCGACCCCGACGGTGGCCTGGCCGGTGGCGATGGCCGCCGCCAGGTGGGCGACGGTGGCGCACGAACCGCCGCCGCCGTAGCCGACCTTGGAGAAGAAGGTCACATCGCCGGCGCCGATGGCCTTGGCGACCTCGACCTCGTCGGTCTCCTCCATGGTGTACGAGGCGAAGGCGTCCACCTCGTGGGGGGCGATCCCGGCGTCGTCGAGCGCGGCCAGGATCGCGAGGCAGGCGAGGGTCTTCTCGGATTCGGGGAGCTGTTTGGCGAACGGCGTCTGTCCTATCCCGACGATCGCCGTGGCGTCCTTCATGGCGTCCTCCCTCTGGCGACCTGTTCGCTGCATCGCTGCTGACAGTGCGGGAGGCTACAGCTAACCTGACGGTGTGTCAGGTCCCGGTGCCTGACCGAACACCGTCCGGCCACGCCCAGCGGGCCGCGGCGGTTGGCCCGCCGGCACGGCAGGAGGAGGCGCACGGTGAGCGACCCGGCCCCGTCACCCGCGAACGGCACCACAGGGCGGGACCGGCCCGCCCCCGGCACCGTCCCGGCACTCGTCCAGGACGCCGCGGCCCGCTTCGGGCCCCGCGAAGCCGTCGTCGAAGGGCGCACCCGGCTCACCTACGCCGAGCTCGGCCGGCGGGTGGAGGAGGCGGCGGCGGCCTGCCTCGCCCACGGGCTGGAGCCCGGCGACCGGGTGGCCGTCTGGGCGCCCAACACCCTCGACTGGATCGTCGCGGCTCTCGGCGCCGTCACCGCCGGCGGCGTCCTCGTCCCGCTCAACACCCGGTTCAAGGCGCGGGAAGCCGCTTATGTGCTGGCCAGGACCCGGGCCCGGCTGCTGTTCGTCACCGGCACCTTCCTGGGCACCTCGTACGTGGCCGCCCTGCGCCGTACCGCCGCCGAAGGCCCCGGTGCGGGCCCGCTGCCCGGGCTGCCGCACCTGCGCGAGGTCGTGGTCCTGGCCTCCGACGCACCCGAGACCTTCACCACCTGGCCCGCCTTCCTGGCGCGCGGCGCGGACGTTCCGGCGGAGGCCGTACGGGAGCGGGCGGGGAGCATCGCCCCCGGCGACCCCTCCGACATCACCTTCACCTCCGGCACCACCGGGCACCCCAAGGGCGCGGTCATCACCCACGAACAGACCGTGCGCGTCTACCGCACCTGGAGCGAACTGGCGGGACTCACCGAGGGCGACCGCTATCTGATCGTCAACCCGTTCTTCCACACCTTCGGCTACAAGGCCGGCGTCATCGCCTGCCTGCTGCGCGGCGCCACGATGATCCCGCAGCCCGTCTTCAGCGTGGAGACCGCGCTGGCCCACATCGCCGCCGAACGCGTCACCGTGCTGCCCGGACCCCCCACCCTCCACCAGTCCGTCCTGGACCACCCGGCCCGCCACCGGCACGACCTGTCCGCACTGCGGCTCGTCGTCACCGGCGCCGCCGTCGTCCCCCTGGAACTGGTGGAGCGGCTGCGCGCCGAGCTGGAGGTCGGCACCGTACTGACCGCCTACGGGCTGACCGAGGCGTCCGGCACCGTCACCATGTGCCGCCGCGGCGACCCCGCGAAGACCGTCGCCGCCACCTCGGGGCGGGCCATCCCCGGCACCGAGGTACGGGTCGCCGCTCCCGACGGCACCCCGCTGCCGCCCGGCGAACCCGGCGAGGTCCTGGTGCGCGGCTACCACGTCATGTCCGGCTACTTCGAGGAACCCGAGGAGACGGCGAAGGTCCTCACCCCGGACGGCTGGCTGCGGACCGGCGACGTCGGCGTGCTGGACGCCGACGGCAATCTGCGCATCACCGACCGCATCAAGGACATGTTCATCGTCGGCGGCTTCAACGCCTACCCGGCCGAGATCGAACAGGTGCTGGCCCACCATCCGGGCATCGCGGAGGCGGCCGTCGTCGGCATCCCGGACCCGCGCCTGGGCGAGGTCGCCAAGGCCTACGCCGTCCGCCACCCGGGCGCGACCGTCACCGCCGACGACCTGATCGCCTGGTCCCGCCGCGAGATGGCCAACTACAAGGTCCCCCGGGAGGTCGAGTTCGTCCCCGAACTCCCCCGCAACGCGGGCGGCAAGGTCCTCAAGACCCGCCTGCGCGAAAGGACCCGTCTGCCCGAACGCGGCCGGGAGGGCCCAGGAAGCTGAGCGGGACGGGGAGCCGGGGAGCCTGGGGGGAGAAGCCGGTGGGGCCGCCCCCTTCCCAGGGGCGGCCCCACCGTGTGACGTGCGGGTGCCGTGTCAGCTGGAGTGGTTGTTGTCGATCCCGACGGTGGTCACGACATGGCCCGCCGACGCCGACGGCGCCGTGCTGTCGGCCAGTGCGGGCCCGGCGAGCCCGCCGAGCACGGCGGCGGCGAGGGCGGACGCGGCGAGGATTCTCTTCAGGACAGTCACGATGAACTCCAGGGGATCGGCCGTTGTGTTCGGTTCTCTTCCGGGCGTTGCTGGTTAGTAGCTACCCACCTTGCGCCCCGCCTCCGTCGACCGCCGCTCGTCGGCCACTCATGAACGACGACGGCCCCGGGGCGCCGGGCGGTAAACCGCGCGGGCCACCATCGACGGCTCCCCCTCTACGCCGTCGATGGCAGCCCGCGTCTCCCCCCGTGCGAAACGCCCGCCTCAGCGGGCGGTGGCTTCCTGCTCCTCGGCCGGCACCTCGGGACGTATGGTGCCGTGGTTGTTCTGCAGAACCTCGGGACGGGCGGTGCCGTGATTGTTCTGCAGTGCCTCGGGAAGGGCCGTGCCGTGGTTGTTCTGGGCGACCTCGGGACGGATGGTGCCGTGGTTGTTCTGGACGCTCACGGGCTCGGAGGTGCCGTGGTTGTTGTCCGGGCTCGGCACGCTCGTCCCGTGGTTGTTCTCGGTCCCGGTGGTGGTCGTTCGGCTCGGCTTCTCTTCTGTCTGCTCGTGAGTGGCCATGGTGGCTAGCTCCTCGACGTGAACGGTGGTGCGACGGCCACCCGCCCAGCGGCTCCCCCGTGGACCGCCGGACGGGTGTGTTACGGCCGCTCACCGTACAGGGCAGCGGCTTCCCCCCTGACCCGCCTGCCCCCCGACGCGGCGGATCGTTGGATAAGAGCATCGCCCACGGCGATAAACGAATGATGAACGACTTGTACGCCGGGCGTTCAGCGGTCGGGTACGAGGGTCAGCAGGTCGCGGACCTCCGCCGCCTCCGGCGCGTCCAGGGAGTCGAAGATCGTGGACGCCTCGGTCAGACAGGCCCGCGCGCGGCCGAACTGCCCCAGCTGCGACAGCGCCTTGCCCAGCACCACCAGCACGGTGCCCCTGCGCCACTCGCCGCCGATGACCCGCAGCGCGATGGCCTGCTCGGCGTGGCTGGCCGCACGGGCGGCGTCGCCGTCCAGCAGATGGGCCTCGGCGATGCGGTAGTGGGTGACGCCCTCCCACAGCGACTGCCGGCTGTCGTGGAAGATCTGCCGGGCGATCATCAGATCGCGCAGCCCCTCGGTCACCCGGCCCGCCTGGGAGAGGGCGCAGCCGAGCGAATAGCGCGCGTTCGCCATCCGCAGGGTGCTGTCCATCTCCTCGTAGATGGTCACACCCCGTTTGGCCAGCTCGATGGCGCTGTCGTGCAGACCCAGCGCGATGTGCACCCGGGACAGATTGCACAGCGCGCTCGCCTCGGACGGCCGGTTGCGGTCCGCGCGGAACGCCTCGATGGCCTGTTCCAGATGCTTCTCCGCCTCGTGGTACCGGCCGAGGTAGGTGCTGATGATGCCCAGGTCGTTGGGTGCGTAGGAGGTGGAGACCGGATCACCGGCCAGCCGCCCCAGCTCCATGGCGCGCAGGGCTTCTTCCTGCGCCTCGGGGAAGCGACCGCCGAGCGCGTAGGCGTGCGTGAGCATGATGCGGGCGCGGGCGCCCGCGCGGTTGTCGCCGGCCCGCTCGGCCGCGTCGCGCACCGCGCCGGCGGCGCGTTCGTACCGCAGCGAGTGGATGCCCGAGTCCGCCAGGTCCTTGGTGGCCACCAGCAGGTCCGCGGCGGGCCGCAGCAGCCCGCGGTCGGCGCTCTGCCGGACGGCGGACATGAGGCACTCGCCTTCCGCGAAGAGCCATTCCAGGGCCTTCTCCTGGCCGGGGAAGGCCAGCCCCTCCTGCCGGGGCGGCCCCAGGTGCGCGACGGTCCGGTCGCCCGGGTGGTCCGCGGCGAAGACGTGCCGTGCCGTGGCCAGGTAGAAGTCCACCAGCCGCTCCAGCGCGGCGTCGCACTCGCTGGGCGGCTGCTCGTCACGTTCGGCGCAGGCCCGCGCGAACAGCCGGACCAGATCGTGGAAGCGGTAGCGGCGGGGCGCGGCGGATTCGAGGAGCGAGGTGTCCACGAGGGACTCCAGCAGGTCCTCGGCGTCCTCGGGGGAGCGGTCCAGGAGCGCGGCGGCGGCGTCGAGGGAGATGTCGGGTCCCTCGAAGAGGCCGAGCAGCCGGAAGGCGCGGGCCTGTTCGAGGTCGAGCTGCCCGTAGCCGAGTTCGAAGGTGGCCTTGACGGCCTGGTCGCCGGCCTGGAGTTCGTCCAGCCGGCGCCGCTCGTCGGCGAGTTTGGCGGCAAGCACCGAGACGGTCCAGGTGCGGCGGGCCGAGAGCCGGGCCGCGGCGATACGGATGGCGAGCGGCAGGAAGCCGCAGGCGGCGACGACGTCCATGGCGGCGTCGCGTTCGGACAGCACCCGCTCCTCGCCGACGATGCGGGTGAAGAGGGCCAGGGCCTCGTCGGGGCTCATCACGTCGAGGTCGACGAGGTGCGCCCCGGCCAGATCGACCATGCGCATCCGGCTGGTGACCAGGGCGGCGCAGCCGGCGGTGCCGGGCAGCAGCGGGCGGACCTGCGCGGCGTCGCGGGCGTTGTCCAGGAGGGCCAGGACGCGGCGGCCGGCGAGCAGCGAGCGGAAGAGCGCGGCACGGTCGTGGACGCCGCTGGGGATGGCCGAGTCGGCGACGCCGAGGGCGCGCAGGAAGGAGCCGAGGACCGCTTCGGGGTCGGCGGGGGTGGACCCGGCGCCCTGGAGATCGACGTAGAGCTGTCCGTCGGGGAAGCGGTCGGCGGCGGCGTGGGCGACGTGGATGGCCAGGGTGGTCTTGCCGACGCCGCCGATACCGGCGACCGCGGAGACGGCCATGACGGTGCCGTCGGCCTCGGCGAGCTGGTCGCCGAGTTCGGCGACGAAGGAGGCCCGGCCGGTGAAGTCGGCGACGGTGGCGGGCAGCTGGGCGGGCCGGGTGACGGCGGTCCGCCCGGCGGTGGCGGGCTCGTCGGCCTGGTAGGTGAGGTCGTCGTCGGCCTCCAGGATGCGCTGCTGGAGTTCCGACAGCTCGGGGCGCGGATCGACGCCGAGCTCCTCGGCCAGCAGCCGGCGGGTGTCGGCGTAGACGGCGAGGGCCTCGGCCTGCCTGCCGCTGCGGTAGAGGGCGAGCATGAGCAGCTCGCGGAAGCGTTCGCGCAGCGGGTGCGCCGCGGTCAGCGCGGTCAGTTCGCTGACGGCCTCGGCGTGGCCGCCGACCTGGAGGTCGAGGTCGAGCCGGACTTCGAGCAGGCCCAGGCGCCACTCCTCCAGGCGGACGCGCTGGTGTTCGGCGTAGGGGCCGGGGATGCGGGCGAGGGGCTCGCCGTCCCAGTGGGCGAGGGCCTCGGTGTACAGCTCGCGGGCCTGGGCGCGGTCCCCGGCACCGGCGGCCTTCTCGGCGCGCTGTGCGGTCTCCTGCGCGGTCTCCAGGTCGAGCGGCGCCTCGGGCCCGGTGCGCAGGGCGTAGCCGCCGGATTCGCTGACGAGGAGGGAGGCGTCGGGGCCGAGGGCCTTGCGGATGCGGGAGGCGTAGGTGCGCAGGGCGGCCTTGGCCTGTTCCGGCGGCTCCTCGCCCCAGATGGCGTCGATGAGTTCTTCGGCGGTGGCTGTCTGGCCGCCGCGCAGCAGCAGGGCGGCGAGCAGCGCCTTCTGCTGGGGGGAGCCCAGGTTGAGGGGCTGGTCCCCGCGCCAGGCGCGTACGGGGCCGAGCACGGCGAAGCGAAGTCGGCGCTCGTGGTGCTCCGTTCCGTTCCGCGCATGATCCCCGGCGCCCATTGGTGTGCCCCCTGCTTATCCGCACTCCTCCGTTCCCCGCACGGGTCAGTCTGCCTTGTCCATGCCGATTACGTCAGCTCGGGTACCGGCCTCTCTACGAAGCCTTCGTATTCGGGCGAGGCCGGCAGGGCGCCCGGCGGCCGGGCCGCGGGCGGCGCGCAGCCAGCTGACGGGTCGTCAGGTGAGAGCTACGGTGGTCGGCATGGATGCCTTCCCCAGGATCATTTCGGTGGACGACCACACGGTCGAACCGCCCCATGTATGGACGGACCGGCTGCCGTCCAAGTACCGCGAGGTGGGCCCCCGCATCGTGCGGGCCCCGCTGAAGGAGATGACCTTCGTCGGCGGAAAATTCGCCCCGAAGATGGGCGAGCCGGGCGACGAGGGGCCGGTGGCCGACTGGTGGGTGTACGAGGACCTGCACCGCCCGCTGACCAGGCTGGACACCGCGGTCGGCTACGACAGGGACGAGGTGCGGCTGGAGGCCATCACCTACGAGCAGATGCGGCCCGGGTCCTACGACGTGACCGCGCGGCTGGCCGACATGGACGTCAACCACGTCACCTCGGCGCTCTGCTTCCCCACCTTCCCCCGCTTCTGCGGCCAGACCTTCACCGAGGCCACCGATCGCGAACTGGGCCTGCTGGGGGTCCGCGCCTACAACGACTGGATGGTCGAGGAGTGGTGCGGTCCGGACGCCCATGGACGCCTGATACCACTCACCCTCATACCCCTGTGGGACGCGGAACTGGCCGCCGCGGAGGTGCGGCGCAACGCCGAACGCGGGGTGCGGGCCGTGTGCTTCTCCGAGATCCCGCCCCGGCTGGGTCTGCCGTCCGTGCACACCGACGCCTGGGACCCGTTCCTGCGGGCCTGCGACGAGACCGGCACCGTGATCGCCATGCACATCGGCTCCTCCAGCCGGATGCCCTCCACCTCGGACGACGCGCCACCCGCCGTCGGCTCCACGATCACCTTCGCCAACTGCTGCTTCTCGATGGTCGACTGGCTGATGAGCGGCGTCTTCGAACGCTTCCCCAACCTGAAGATCATGTACGCGGAGGGCCAGATCGGCTGGATCCCGTACATCCTGGAGCGGGCCGACGTGGTGTGGGAGGAGAACCGCGGCTGGGGCGGGGTCGCCGACAAGGTGCTGCGCCCGCCGTCGGAGCTGTTCGCCGAGCACGTCTACGGCTGCTTCTTCGACGACGCGTTCGGCCTGCGCAACGTGGACGCCATCGGCGTCCCCAACGTCCTCTACGAGACGGACTACCCGCACTCCGACTCGACCTGGCCCAAGTCCCGGCAGGTCGCCGAGGCCCAGATGGGCCATCTGCCCGGCGACGTGGTGGAGCGGATCGTGCGCGGCAACGCCATCGACCTGCTGGGCCTGACGGACGAAGGGCTGTGGCCCGGGCCGTGAGGGGGCGGCCCGGGCCGGTCGGGGAGACGGCGGAAAGCGGCGGCCCGGCCCTGTCCTCCGGGCCGCCCGCCCCCCGCCGTCTCCGGCTCGGGAAGAACCGCCGGCGGCGGGGTCAGGCCGAGGACCGCCCGGCTATCGGTCCCGGTTCTGCCATGTCATGCCCTTCGCCTGCTCCGGGGAGACGGGGCTGAAGTGCGCGGGCAGCGCCACCAGCCCGCGCTGGAAGGGCCCCGGCCGCCACCGCAGCTCCTCGTAGCGCACCGACAGCCGGATGTCGGACAGCCACGCGGTGAGCCGTTCGATCGCCGTGGTGGCGATGAGCAGCGCCGGCTGCTGTGCGGGGCAGGCGTGCGGGCCCGCCGCCCACGCCAGGTGGGCGCCGCCGCCGGACGCCGCGGCCCCGGTGCTCTCCCCGGGTGCGGCCCGCCCGGCCTGGGTGGTGGCCGCCGCATAGCTGACCAGCACCAGCTGGCCGGCGCGCAGCCAGTGGCCGTGGAAGTAGACGTCCCGCTTGGGGAAGTGCGCCGAGTAGTTGGCCATCGGCGGCTCGTTGCGCAGCACGTCGGCCAGCGCGTCGCGCGGGGTCAGGGCGCCCCCGGACAGGTCCCGGTAGTACCGGTCGTCCACGAGCATCCGGCTGAGCGCGTTGCCGATGAGGTTGGAGAGCGGCTCGTAGCTGGCGGCCAGCGTCAGCACGATCTGCTGGATGATCTCCTCGACGCTCAGCCCCGCGGGGTGGTCCATGAACCAGGAGGTCAGATCCTGGCCCCGCTCCAGTTGCTTGGCCTGGGTCAGCTCGGTGATGTACCGGGTGTAGGCGGCGTCGGCCGCCGCCGCCTCCTCCGGGGTGTTGCTGTCGAACATCCCCGCGATGCCCTGGATGAGCAGGTCACTGCGGTCGTCGGCCAGGCCGAAGGCCCGGTTGAAGAACAGCAGCGGCAGCAGCCGCGCGTACTGCCCGATCAGATCGACCTCGCCGTCCTGCGCGAACTCGGCGATCAGCTGGTCGGAGACCTCCCGCACGTTGCGCCGCACCTCGTGCGGCTCCAGCCGGTCGAAGCTGTCGGAGATCACCTTGCGGTACCGCGCGTGTATCTCGCCGTCGGTGAACAGCGCGTTGGGCCGGGCCCGCATCATCGGCAGCACCTGCGAGTCCTGCGGGATCGTCTCCTGCCAGCCGGTCGGGTCCTTGGACCAGGTGACCGGGTCGTGCAGCAGGTCGAGCGCCGCCCGGTAGTCGATCACCAGCATGGCGCCGACCCCGGGGGCGATCTCCACGGGCGCGAGGGCCCCGTACCGGCGCAGCCGCTCGTAGACCGCGTACGGGTCGGCCGCGAACTCCGCGCCGTACAGCGGGGTGACCTCATGGGCCGGCCGGGCCAGCGGCGGGGGCAGCTGGCCGGTGGTCTGGGCGTCTGCGGCCTGCCGGCCGGGGGCTGGCGGGATGCTCACGCGGTCTCCTGGGGCTGTGGCTGGTACTGCGGCACGATGCCGGCCTCCTGCTGACGGTCCAGGACCTCCAGGACGTGGCCGACGAGTGCGATGAGGGCGTCCGCGGACTGCTCGCGGTCCCGGGCGTCGCACATCACCAGCGGGGTGTCCGGGTGCAGGTCCAGGTGGTCGCGGAGGGTTTCGGGGTGGTGGGCGGGGGAGTCCGGGAACGAGTTGACGGCCACCGCGTAGCGCAGCCCCGCCTCCTCGATCATGTCCATCACCTCGAACGAGTCCGCGAGCCGCCGGGTGTCGGCGAGCACCAGGGCCCCCAGGGCGCCGCGGGCGATGTCCTGCCACAGCGGGCGGAACCGCCGCTGCCCCGGGGTGCCGAACATGTACAGCACCAGATCGCCGGGGAGCGTGAGCCGGCCGAAGTCGATGGCCACCGTGGTGGTGGTCTTGTCCCGCACCCCGGCCAGGTCGTCCACCAGGGCGCCGGTCTGCGTCATCACCTCCTCGGTGTGCAGCGGCTGGGTCTCGGACAGCGAGCGGATGAACGTCGTCTTGCCGACCCCGAACGGTCCGGCGACCAGCAGCTTCACCAGCGTCTGCGGCTTGTCGTCCAGATATATGGAGCCGTTCCCCGACGCGGGGCCCGAGGGGGCGCCCGGACCGTCCGGGCTGTCCGGGTCAGAAGGACTTGAGTGTGCGGAGACCATTGAGAACTTTCTCCAGAATCTGCCGCTCCGGCAGTTCGGCGTCGGGAATCGGAGCGCGGGCCATCAGGCGGCCCCCGTCCACCAGGTCGGCCACCAGGACCTTGACCACACTGACCGGGAGCCGCAGGTGCGCGGCGGCCTCGGCGAGCGAGAGCGCGCCGCCGCGCAGCAGTTCCAGCAGCCGTGTCTCCTCGGGGCGCAGCCCGGTGACCGTCGCCGGGTCCGTCGCACCGTGCAGCACGGTGAGCCGGTCGAGCGTGTTGCGGCTGGGCCGGGCGCGTCCGGTCGTCGCCAGGAAGGCGGGGACCAGACGCCTGTCGTCGGCGGGCGGCGGGGTCATGTCGCCCTGTCGTTCCGGGCCGGGCTGTTCATGGCCTTGCCCAGTGACGCGACCTGCACCTGCATCTGGTGGGTGACGATGCCCATGTTGACGTCCGGGCCGGCGAAGACGGCCAGAGTGGTGTTCTCGCCGGCCGGGATCGCGAAGACCCAGCCCTGGTCGGACTCCACGACGGTCTGCCGCAGCCGGGTCTCGTAGGTGCCGGCGAACGCCGAGGTCGTCGTCCTGGCGGCGCCCTGGAGCGCGGAGAGCATCGCGGCCACGCCCTCCGCGGCGTCCCGCTCCAGGTTGGGCGAGCGACCCTCTATCAGGCCGTCTCCGGAGATGACGGCCGCGTGGATGACGTGCGGCAGGTCCAGCAGTGGTGCCAGCACCCAGGAGGTGTCGTCCCTCAGTGACCTGCGTGCGGGGATTGTCATTCCTGCGGATTCCCTTCAGCGGAACGGGGATCGGCGTGGGGGTCTGCGGCGTGCGGCGGCGCGGCGTGCCGGCCCTGGGAGGGGTGCGGCCAGTCGTCGGCGCCCTCGTCGGCCGCCGCGCGGCCGGAGGCGGTGCCGCGCTGGAAGGCCGCCCAGCGCTCGGCGCTCTCCTCCGGCGACGACTGCGCCGGCGGTGCGGAGGGCGCGGCCGGCTGGGTCCGCGGCTGCGGCGGGGCCTCGGCCGCGCCGCCGAACGGCTGGTCGAGCGCCGCCTCGGGTACCGCGCGGCGCCGGCGCCGGCGCGGCAGGTCGCCGTCGGGCGCGGGCACCCGGTCCGGGGACGGCGCGGTGCCGGTGGTGGCGGTGGTGTCCGCGGCGGGGCGCTCGGGAACGGTGCCCAGCTGCACCGTCTCGCCGTGCGCGGGAGCCGGCTCGGGCTGCCGGGGCGGGCGCTGGGAGGTGGTGTCCCCGGGCAGCGCCGGGGGGATCGGCGGGGCGCCGCTCGAGCTGCCGCGGGGCGGCGGCGTCATCGGCGACATGGGCTGCTTCTCGACGTCCATCAGCGTCAGCAGCGGCTCGCCGGGGATGTGCACGATGGCGCGTACGCCGCCGTAGGGCGAGGCCTCGACGGACGCGGCGAAACCGTACTGCCGCACCAGCTGGCCGACGGAGGCGAAACCGGTCCGGGGCGGGTCGCCCAGTTCGGTCAGCAGCATCGGGTCCTGGCCGCTCATCAGCCGCTGGGCGCGCTCCATCTCCTCGGCGTGCATACCGACGCCCGCGTCGTCCACGATGATCGACGCGCCCCGGTTGCCCTGCTGGATGGTGACCGCGACGGGCAGTTCGGGGTGGGAGTAGTGCAGCGCGTTGGCGATGAGCTCGGCGAGGGCGACCACCACCGGCTCCACGGCGCGGGCCACCACGCCGAGCGGGTCGCGGAGCTGGTTGGTGACCTGGACGCGCTCGTAGCCGACCAGCCGGGACATGGCGCCCAGCACCATGTCGCCCAGGTGGGAGTCCTGGCGGGTGAGACCCGGCCAGGCACCACAGACGATGGCGGTGGCCTGGATGCGGCGCAGCGCCTGCTCGTTGAGGAAGTCCGCGGTCAGCAGGTCCTCGGCGACGAAGGGGTCGTCGTAGCGTTCCTGCATGGCCTGGAGCTTGCTCTGGAGCTGGTAGAGGAGCGCCTGGATGGTGGTGGTGGAGCCGCGCATGGCGGACTGGGCCGCGCCGTCCATGCGCAGCCGCTCCTTGGTGACGGCGTCGACGACCTGGTCCATCACGGCGGTGAGGGAGCGGTCCAGCTCGGTGCCGCGGAAGCCGGGGTCGAGCAGACCGCGTACGGGCACGTGGGGGTGGGCGAGGGACGCGGCCAGGTCCGGCACACGGTTCGCCGCCAGGTGCCGCACCTCCGCCTCGACGGCCTGGGTCCGGGCGGAGAGGGCGGCTTGGTGGCGCAGGGCGTCCTGGAGCTCCTTCTCTGCGGTGGCGGAGCGCTGACGCAACCGCCTGGCCTCCCGCATCGAGCGCGCCAGCAGCAGGGCGAGCGCCACGGCAGCCGCCGTCCCCACGGACAGGGTGACGGTGAGCGCCACCGGTATCTCGGTCATCGGCGTCCTTGAGCGATTGGTTGTCGTGCGGTGGACGGGCCCTCGTCGGGGGCCGGTCACGGAACAGCTGCGGCTATGTTCTCTCAGGGGCGCGGGTTCTCGCAGCCGTATGCGGAATACACCCTCTTGGTTAGTGGAAGCAAATCCGCTGCTGCCCACCACGGCCTGGGGGTTGACCGGTCATCAGCGATTTTTCGGACCTCCGTGCGACACTCTTGTCTGACGAAACGTCAGGAACGAGCATGGGAGCCGTGCTGACCTATCCCCCCGGACAGCTCGCCTACGGGATCCAGCTGCCGGTCCAGTCGCAGAGCACTCTGTACGCCGAGCCCTGGGAGGCGGCGGCCGGCCCCGCGGAACTGCTGGCGGTGGCGCGCGCCGCCGACCAGCACGGTTTCGCCTACGTCGCCTGCTGCGACCACGTGGGCGTCCCGCGGCGCCTGGCCGGTGCCATGAGCACCGTGTGGTACGACCCGGTGGCCACCCTCTCCCATCTGGCGGCCGTCACGGGACGGGTCGCCCTCCTCGCCCACGTCGCCGTCGTCGGCCTGCGGCACCCGCTGGCGACCGCGAAGCAGTACGCCACCGTTGACCACCTGTCCGGGGGACGGCTCGTCCTCGGTGTGGGTGCCGGACACGTGCGCGAGGAATTCGACGCGCTGGGGGTCGACTTCACCTCCCGCGGCGCCCTCCTCGACGAGACGGTGGACGCGCTGAAGGCGGCCCTGGGCGAGGAGGAGTTCCCCGTGTGGGAGGGCGAACGCTTCTCCTTCTCCGGTCTGGGCCAGCGGCCCCGGCCCGTCCAGCGGCCCCGCCCGCCGCTGTGGATCGGTGGCTCCTCTCCCGCGGCGGTACGCCGCGCCGCACTGCGCGGCGACGGCTGGCTCCCGCAGGGCGATGCCCGCGTGGCCCTCCCGGCCAAGATCGACCGCATCCGGCGGCTGCGGGCCGAGGCCGGACTGGAGGGCGAGCCGTTCACCGTCGGCGCCATCGCCGAGCCGCTGTACGTGGGCGAGCCGCGGTGGGAGGTGGGCCGCCGCACCCTGAGCGGCGAACCGGAGGCGCTCGCCGAGTCGCTGCGCGCCTACCGGGCCATGGGGGTCAGCCAGCTCCAGGTGCGGTTCCGTTCCCGTTCGGTGGACGAGCTGACCGAGCAGATGGAGCTGTTCGCCACCCGGGTGGCGCCCGCACTGGTGGGTGCCTGACCGCGCGGGGCCGCGCACTGTGCGGCGCCGCACACGGGTGCGGTGCCGTCGTCCACCGAGGAGGCAGACATGGGCAAGCTGGACGGACGGGTCTTCGTCATCAGCGGGGCGGCGCGCGGCCAGGGGGCCGAGGAGGCACGCCTGTTTGTGTCGGAGGGCGCCAAGGTGGTGCTGGGGGACGTGCTGGTCGAGCAGGGGGAGCGGGTCGCCGCCGGGCTGGGCGGGGACGTGGCGTGCTGTGTGCGGCTCGACGTGCGCGAGGAGGCGGACTGGCAGGCGGCGGCCCGGGTGGCGGTGGAGCGGTTCGGCAAGGTCGGCGGGCTGGTCAACAATGCGGGCATCCTCCGCTTCAACGCGCTGGCCGACACCCCCGTGGCGGAGTTCCGCGAGGTGGTGGACGTCAACCAGACCGGCTGCTTCCTGGGGATGAAGACGCTGGCCCCGTACATCGAGCGGGCGGGCGGCGGCACCATCGTCAACACCTCCTCGTACGCGGGGCTGACGGGCATGACGTTCCTGACCGCGTACGCGGCGAGCAAGGCGGCCGTGGTCGGGATGACCCGGGTGGCTGCGCTGGAGCTGGCGGGGCGGGGCGTGCGGGTCAACGCCGTGTGCCCCGGCGCGATCGACACGCCGATGACGAATCCGGCCGCGGCGGCCGACGCGGGGCTGCCGCTGGGGGATGAGGGGGCGCGGGACGCGGCGGGGGCGGATCCGGCCGCCATGGACGCGTTCTACGCCAAGCTGGTGCCGCAGGGCCGGATGGGCAGGCCGGAGGAGGTGGCGCGGCTGGTGCTCTTCCTCAGCTGTGCCGATTCCTCGTACGTCACGGGGCAGCCGTTCGTGGTGGACGGCGGCTGGCTGGCCGGGGTCTCCGTGGTGTGAGACGCGGTTGAGGCGCGCCCCGCCGGGCTGCGCGATTTCACCCTCACGGGGGATTGCTCGAATACGAGTTTGCTCCTTCGCGTCTGAAACGGTCACAGGGGCGAAGGGTGCGCCGCGGAGATCTCCGTCAGGAAGACTTCGCAAGCCCTGACGCGTTTGGTGATCATCTCTTCACGCTTCCCTCACGTCGTGTTCCCGGGTGCCCGGACCCCCGCCGGGGTGCCCGGCGGGGGTCCGTTCTCCCCTTCGGGCGGGGGTGCCCCGCCGTATTGACGCCCTCGGCGGGCGGTGCCACAGTCGGACGCATCGCTATCTGACGGCTCGTCAGATACTGGCCGAGGGAGAGATGACACCGTGGAATTCGGGCTCTTTGTTCAGGGGTACGTGCCCGCCTCGCGGGCCCAGGCCGATCCGGAGGCCGAGCACAAGGCACTGGTCGAGGAGACCGAGTACGTCATCCAGGCGGACAAGTCCGGCTTCAAATACGCCTGGGCCTCCGAGCACCACTTCCTGGAGGAGTACAGCCACCTGTCCGCCAACGACGTCTTCCTCGGCTACCTGGCGCACGCCACCGAACGCATCCACCTCGGCTCCGGGATCTTCAACCCGCTGCCGCAGGTCAACCACCCGGTGAAGGTCGCCGAGAAGGTCGCCATGCTCGACCACCTCTCCGGCGGACGCTTCGAGTTCGGCTCCGGACGCGGCGCCGGCTCCCACGAGATCCTCGGGTTCCTGCCGGGCGTCACCGACATGAACCACACCAAGGAGATCTGGGAGGAGACCATCGCCGAGTTCCCCAAGATGTGGCTCCAGGACGAGTACCAGGGGTTCCGCGGGAAGCACTGGTCACTGCCCCCGCGCAAGATCCTCCCCAAGCCGTACGGGGGTTCGCACCCGGCCATGTGGTACGCGGCCGGCTCGCCCTCCTCCTACGCGATGGCCGCCAAGAAGGGCCTGGGAGTGCTCGGCTTCAGCGTGCAGAAGGTCTCCGACATGGAGTGGGTCCTCGAGTCCTACAAGGGAGCCGTACGGGACGCGGAACCCATCGGCGGCTACGTCAACGACAACGTGATGGTCACCTCCACCGCCATCTGCGCCGAGACGACCGAGAAGGCCAAACGGATCGCCGTCGAGGGCGGCCTCAACTACCTCCAGTCGCTCCTCTTCCGGTACCACGACACCTTCCCGCGGCCCGAGGGCATCCCCGAGTGGCCCGAGCTGATCCCCGAGTACACCGAAGAGGTCGTCGAACTGCTCATCGCCGAGGAGCTGATGATCTGCGGCAACCCCGAAGAGGTGCTGCGCCAGTGCAAGCGCTGGGAGCAGGCCGGCGCCGACCAGCTCTCCTTCGGGCTGCCCATCGGCATCCCGTACGAGGACACCATGAACACGATCAAGCTGATCGGCGAGCACGTCATCCCGCAGATCGACACCGACCCCGTGCACCGCACCACCCGCTTCCGCAACGCGGCCCGCGGCTGAACCCGACCCGACCACCCCGGACGGTACAGGGAGGAACGCGCACGCATGCTTGACCACCTCATCACCGGCGCCACCGTCGTGGACGGCACCGGGGCACCCTCCTACCGGGCCGACGTGGGCATCCGCGACGGCCGTATCGCCCTCGTCGCCGCCCCCGGCACCGTCCGCGAGGAAGCCCGCAGCAGCCAGGACGCCACCGGGCTCGTCCTCGCCCCCGGATTCGTCGACCCGCACACCCACTACGACGCCCAGCTGTTCTGGGACCCGTACGCGACGCCCTCCATGAACCACGGCGTCACCACCGTCTCCGGCGGCAACTGCGGCTTCACCCTGGCACCCCTCAACCCCGACCGCCCCCAGGACGCCGACTACACCCGGCGCATGATGGCCAGGGTCGAGGGCATGTCCCTGGTCGCCCTGGAGGAGGGCGCCCCCTGGAACTGGCACAGCTTCGGCGACTACCTCGACGCACTGGAGGGCCGCACCGCCGTCAACGCCGGCTTCATGGTCGGCCACTGCGCGCTGCGCCGGCACGTCATGGGCGAGGACGCCATCGGCGGCCGGCCCACCGAGGAACAGCTCGCCGCGATGCTGCGGCTCCTCCACGAGGCCATGGACGCCGGCGCCTGGGGGCTGTCCACCACCCAGTCCTCCAGCCACTCCGACGGCGACGGCCGGCCCGTCGCCTCCCGGCACGCCGCACCGGACGAACTGCTGGCCCTCTCCCGCGCCGTCGCCGACCACGAGGGCACCCAGATCGAGGCCATCGTCGCCGGCTGCCTCGACCAGTTCTCCGACGACGAGATCGACCTGTTCGTGGCCATGTCCGCACAGTCCGGCCGGCCGCTCAACTGGAACGTGCTCACCATCGACGCGGCCGTACCCGAACGCGTCCCGCGCCAGCTGGCGGCCAGTGAACGCGCCCGCGAGGCCGGAGGGCGCGTCGTCGCCCTCACCATGCCGATCCTCACGCCCATGAACATGTCCCTGGGCACCTTCTGCGCCCTCAACCTCATCCCCGGCTGGGGCGACATCCTCTCCCTGCCGGTGCCCGAGCGCATCGCCAGGCTCCGCGACCCCGCCGTCCGCGCCGAGATGCTCCGCCGCGCCGACAGCAAGGAAGCCGGGGTCTTCCGCCGCCTGGCCCGCTTCGACCGCTACGTCATCGGCGACACCTACTCCGCCGCCAACGAGGGCCTCACCGGACGGGTCGTCGCCGACATCGCCGCCGAACGCGGCCAGGACCCCTTCGGCTGCCTGGTGGAGATCTGCGCCGCCGACGAACTGCGCACCGTGCTGTGGCCGATGCCCACCGACAACGACCCCGACAGCTGGGAGCTGCGCCGCCGCACCTGGGAACACCCCGACGTACTGCTCGGCGGCTCCGACGCCGGGGCCCACCTCGACCGCATGTGCGGGGCGCCCTACACCACCCGGTTCCTCGGCGACTGTCTGCGCGGGCGCAAGCTGGTCGGCCTGGAGCGCGCCGTCCAGATGCTCACCGACGAACCCGCCCGGCTCTTCGGCCTGCGCGAGCGGGGGAGGGTCCGGCAGGGCTGGCACGCCGACCTCGTCCTCTTCGACCCCGAGCGCATCGACGCAGGGCCGGCCACCCTCGTCCACGACCTGCCCGGCGACAGCCCACGCCTCGACTCGCGGGCCACCGGCATCGTCGGCGTGTGGGTCAACGGCGTCGAGACGGTACGCGACGACCAGGTGACGGGCGCCGTGCCGGGCACGGTCCTGCGCTCGGGCCGCGACACGGAGACCGTCAGCACCCGCTGATCCCCGCGGGCCGCCGCCGGCGCCCGCGGACCGGCCGGGCGGTGGCCGTCAGGCGGGCCCGCCCAGCCAGACCGGGTTCGTCATGGCCGCCATCGCCCCCGGCAGCCCCGAACCCGGCCGGGCCGGATGCCGCACCTCGGCCCGCACATAGGTGGCCAGCGACGGCGTGGTGCGCCACGTCAACGACGGCGCCGGACCGGTGCACATGGTGCCCTCGTCCGTGACCAGGTGCAGCGTGGCACCGTCGGGGGCGCCCCGCACCGTGAGGGCGACCGTCACCCCGGCGTCCGGAGCCGCCCGCAGGGTGCCGCCGATCCCGGCGTGCCCCGCGGTGCCGGTCGTCGCCGCCAGCTCCAGCGAGATGCGGGACGACTCGGCCAGATACGAGCGGCCCGCGCGGATCGCCGCCAGCAGTGGGCGCCGCGCCAGATCGTCGGCCAGCACCACCGTCTGCGGCAGGCCGACGTCCTGGCCCTCCTTGTGGGCGTCGCTGTTGCCCATCGCGGGCAGCCACTCCTCGCGGCTGACGAGCATGTTGTCCCAGGCGGCCAGCGCCAGTTCGTCGTCGGCCGTCCACGGGCCGTTCCACACCTCCACCGCGTCGGCGTGCGCGTACCCGAACTTCCACTGGCAGCCCACGAACGGGCAGCTCGGATGCGCCGGGACGACCAGGCCGTCGGCGCGGTGGACGGCGCGGGCGAAGCGCGGGAAGGCGTCGTCGCGCGCCCGGTAGCGCCAGTCGATGAACGTGCCCGGGTCCGTGCCGAGCGCCAGCCAGTGCCCGTTGCGCGTGGTGACCTCCTCGCCGCACAGCACCAGCAGGTCGTCACCCCACAGTCCCTCCCAGGCCGCGTGCCCCGAGACCGTGTTGTGCTCGGTGGTGGCCAGGAAGTCCAGCCCGGCGGCCCGTGCGGCGGCGGCTACCTCGCGCGGAGTGCGGGCACCGTCGGAGTGCACCGTGTGCAGATGGCAGTCCCCCCGGTACCAGTCCCGGCCCCGGCCCTTGGCCCGCTCGGGCGGATGGACGGGCCGCGGGGTGCGCCCGGCCGGGCCGTACCGCAGCACCACCGTCACCTCGTAGTCCAGGCCCTGGGGCGCCACCGTGTAGGGGCCGAGCACCACGTGCCAGGTGCCGGCCCGCACCGGGCCCGGCAGATAGCCGGGCGTGGCCTGCTGCGCGCTGAGGGTGAAGGAGTCGCGGAACCCGCCGGACCAGCCGCGGAAGCCGCGGCCCGGCGGCGCGGTGCCCCGCTCGTCGAAGATGCCGATGTCCAGGGCGTTGCCGGGCGTGCCCGCGGGCACCTCCGGCTTGTCGTAGCGGTAGGAGACGGAGATCTCCCGCACCCCTTCGGGGACCTTGACGGGCAGGTACACGAAATCGGGGGCGCCGGTGGGCAGATGGCCGCGCAGCACGCGCCGCTCCTCCCGCCCCGCGTGGCCGTCCGCGGCGTGCTCCTCGCCCCGCGCCGGGCCGGCGCCGGAGAGGGCAGCCGCCGCTGCCGCGCCCGCCGCGGCGGAGAACCGGAGCGCGCCGCGCCGGTCCATCCGCGTCCCCTGCCGCTCCCCTTCGCCGGTGGTCCGCCGTGCGTCCATGGGCTCCATGGGCACGTTGTACGCCCTGCGGGCGGCGCCGAGAAGTACCCCGGGCGACACCGGGGGGACGCGGGCCCGTCCCGCCGGGGTCAACCGGTCGTGCGGAGCCGTGGAGTTCGCACCGCCGGGCGGGCACAGTGACAGGATGCGGATCTCGACGACCCTCATCCTGACCGACGAGACCATCCGGCCCGCCCCGCTCGCCCGCGCCCTGGAGGAGCGGGGCTTCGACGGGCTCTACCTGCCCGAGCACACCCACATCCCCGTCAGCCGGCAGACGCCCGCCCCCATGGGCGACCCGCTGCCCCGCCCCTACGGGCGCACCCTCGACCCCTTCGTCGGCCTGGCCGCCGCGGCGACCGTCACCGAACGGCTCACGCTGGGCACCGGCATCACGCTCGTCGCCCAGCACGACCCCATCGTGCTGGCCAAGCAGATCGCCACCCTCGACTGGCTGAGCGGCGGCCGGCTCACCCTCGGCGTGGGCTTCGGCTGGAACGTGGAGGAAGCCGCCGACCACGGCGTCGACTGGCACCGCCGCCGCGATCTGGTGCGCGACCGCATCGCGCTGATGCGGGCCCTGTGGGCGGCCGAGCCGACCGCGTACGAGGGCGAGTTCGGCTCCGTACGCGCCTCCCTCGCCCACCCCAAGCCGGTCCGCGAGGGCGGCCCCCGTCTGCTGCTGGGCGGCGCCGCGGGCCCCACCCTCTTCGCCCACATCGCCGAGTACGCCGACGGCTGGCTCCCCGTCGGCGGGCGCGGCCTCACCGAGACGGTGCCACAGCTGCACGCCGCCTGGCGCACGGCCGGACGGGAGGGCACCCCCGCCCTCGTCCCCGGCTTCGTGCTGCCCTCGCCCGGGAAACTGGCCCACTACCGGGACCTGGGCGCCGAGGAGGTCGTACTCCAACTCCCCTCCGGCACCCGGGACGAGGTCCTGCGCACCCTGGACGATTACGTGCGGTATCTGTGAGACCGCCCGGAAAGCGGCCCGCACGCTTGCCGCCTGCACCGATGCCGAGGCCCCCGGTTACGGTGGGGGGATGACCTCACACGGACAGGCGTCGGCGCCCCCTACGGCCAATGCGATGCGGCGGGCGCTCAAGCGGGCGCGGGACGGGGTGGCGCTGGACCGGACGGAAGCCGCCGTCCTCCTCCAGGCGCGGGGCGAGGACCTGGCGGATCTGACCGCTTCGGCGGCCCGGGTCAGGGACGCGGGCCTGGCGGCGGCGGGGCGGCCCGGCGTCATCACGTACTCCAAGAGTGTCTTCATCCCCCTCACCCGCCTGTGCCGGGACAAGTGCCACTACTGCACCTTCGCGACCGTGCCCGGCAAGCTGCGGCGCGCGGGGCACGGGATGTACATGTCGATGGACGAGGTCCTCGACATCGCCCGCCGCGGCGCCGAGCTCGGCTGCAAGGAAGCGCTGATCACTCTCGGGGACAAGCCGGAGGACCGCTGGCCCGAGGCGCGGGAGTGGCTGGACGCCGAGGGATACGACGACACCCTCGCCTATGTGCGGGCCGTCTCCGTCCGCATCCTGGAGGAGACGGGGCTGTTGCCGCACCTCAACCCCGGGGTGCTGTCCTGGACGGACTTCCAGCGGCTCAAGCCCGTGGCCGCGTCCATGGGCATGATGCTGGAGACCACCGCCGAGCGGCTGTGGAGCGAGCCGGGCGCCCCGCACTACGGCTCCCCGGACAAGGAGCCGGCCGTGCGGCTGCGGGTGCTGGAGGACGCCGGACGCTCGAACGTGCCGTTCACCAGCGGCCTGCTCATCGGCATCGGGGAGACGTACGAGGAGCGCGCGGAGTCGCTGTTCGCGCTGCGCCGCGTGCAGCGCGCGTACCACGGCATCCAGGAGCTGATCATCCAGAACTTCCGCGCCAAGCCGGACACGGCGATGCGCGGTATGCCCGATGCCGAGCTGGACGATCTGGTGGCGACCGTCGCCGTCGCCCGGCACATCCTCGGCCCCTCCGGCTGCCTCCAGGCCCCGCCGAACCTGCTGGACGCCGAGTACGGCCGGCTCATCGCCGCCGGTATCGACGACTGGGGCGGCGTCTCACCGGTCACGCCCGACCATGTCAACCCCGAGCGCCCCTGGCCGCAGCTCGACGAGCTGTCCGAGCGCACCGCCGCGGCCGGTTTCCAGCTGCGCGAACGCCTCGCCGTCTACCCCGAGTTCGTCCGCCGGGGCGAACCGTGGCTGGACCCGCGCGTCATGCCGCACGTGCGGGCGCTCGCCGACCCCGTCACGGGCCTGGCACGCGAGGACGTACGCCCCCGGGGGCTGCCCTGGCAGGAGCCCGACGAGGCGTTCGTCCCCTCCGGCCGCACCGATCTGCACCGCACCATCGACACCGAGGGCCGCACCGCCGACCGCCGCGACGACTTCGACGAGGTGTACGGCGACTGGGCGGAGCTGCGGGAGCGCGCCGCCCCCGGTATGGCGCCGCAGCGCGTGGACGCGGACGTGCGCGAGGCCCTCGCGCAGGCCGCCGACGACCCGCGGCGGCTCACCGACGAGCAGGCCCTCGCCCTGCTGCACGCCGACGGCCCGGCGCTGGACGCCCTGTGCCGTATCGCGGACGACGTGCGGCGCGACGCGGTCGGCGACGACGTGACCTACATCGTCACCCGCAACATCAACTTCACCAACGTCTGCTACACCGGCTGCCGGTTCTGCGCCTTCGCGCAGCGCCGCACCGACGCCGACGCCTACACGCTCTCCCTGGAGCAGGTCGCCGACCGGGCGCAGCAGGCGTGGGACGTGGGCGCCGTCGAGGTGTGCATGCAAGGCGGCATCCACCCCGACCTGCCCGGCACCGCCTACTTCGACATCGCGCGGGCCGTCAAGGAACGCGTCCCCGGCATCCATGTGCACGCGTTCTCACCGATGGAGGTCGTCAACGGCGCCACCCGCACCGGGATGTCCGTCCGCGAGTGGCTGACCGCCGCCAAGGAGGCCGGGCTCGACTCCATCCCGGGCACGGCGGCGGAGATCCTGGACGACGAGGTCCGCTGGGTCCTCACCAAGGGCAAGCTGCCGGCGGCCACCTGGGTGGAGGTCATCGAGGCCGCGCACGAGGTGGGGCTGGGCACCACGTCCACGATGATGTACGGGCACGTCGACCAGCCCCGCCACTGGCTGGGGCATCTGCGGCTGCTGGCGCGCATCCAGCGGTCGGCGCTGGAGAAGGGGCTGGCCGGGTTCAGCGAGTTCGTCACCCTGCCGTTCATCCACACCAACGCGCCCGTCTACCTCGCCGGTATCGCCCGTCCCGGCCCCACCACGCGGGACAACCGCGCGGTGACCGCCATGGCCCGCCTGCTGCTCCACCCCTGGATCCCCAACATCCAGACGAGCTGGGTCAAACTGGGCACCGAGGGCGCCGCGGAGATGCTCCGCTCCGGCGCCAACGACCTGGGCGGCACCCTCATGGAGGAGACCATCTCCCGGATGGCCGGGTCCTCGTACGGCTCGTACCGCTCCATCCGGGACCTGGTCGCCATCGCCGAGGCGGCGGGCCGGCCGGCCCGTGCCCGCACCACCGGCTACGGCGAGGTGCCCGAGGAGCGGATGCGCGCGGCGCACGCCTCCGACGGCCACCTGCCACAGCTGCTGCCCGTGCTGGACTGAGCCGCCCCGGGCCGGCCCCCGTCCACTAGAGTGCGGGGGCCACAGCCGAAGGAGGCGCCGGGAAAAGGGGGACGACCGTGACGGGTACGGGTGGGGCGGACAGCGGGACGACGGCCATCTGGGGCCGTGCCGAACAGCAGGACTTCCGCAGCAGAGTGCGCGGCTGCCTGCTGGGCGGCGCCATCGGGGACGCGCTCGGCGCGGGCGTCGAGTTCGACTCCCTCGACCGGATCCGCCAGGCGCACGGCCCCCAGGGCGTGACCGACTACGTGCCCGCGTACGGCCGCCGCGGCGCCGTCACCGACGACACCCAGATGACGCTGTTCACCGTGGACGGCCTCATCCGCGCCCACGTCCGCCGCGACACCGGCGCCTGGCACCCGCCCACCGATGTGCACGCCGCGTATCTGCGCTGGGCGGCCACCCAGCGCGACTGGGGCCCCGACGAACGCCGGGAGGGCGACGGCTGGCTCGCCCGCCAGGAGTGGCTGTACGCGCGGCGGGCCCCGGGCAACGCCTGCCTCAGCGGGCTGGCCGACACCCGGATGGGCACCCTCGACCAGCCGAAGAACCCCGGCTCCAAGGGGTGCGGCACCGTCATGCGGTCCGCGCCGTTCGGGCTGCTCGTCGGCTGGGAGCCGGGCCTGGTCTTCCAGCTCGCCGTCGAGTGCGCCGCCCAGACGCACGGCCACCCCACCGGGTATCTGGCGGCGGGCGCGTTCGCCGCGATCGTGCACGCCCTGGCCCGCGGCGACGACCTGGACACCGCCGTCCAGCGCGCCCTCGTCCACCTGGCCACCCGCCCCGGCCACGAGGAGACCACCGAGGCACTCAAGCGGGCGCTGGGCGCCGTACGGCAGGGCATGCCGTCCCCGGAACGCGTCGCGGCGCTGGGGGAGGGCTGGACCGCCGAGGAGGCTCTGGCGATCGGCGTGTACTGCGCGCTCGTCGCCGAGGACGTACGGCACGGACTGCTGCTGGCCGTCAACCACGGCGGCGACAGCGACTCCACGGGCTCGGTCTGCGGCAATCTGCTGGGCGCCATGCACGGGGAGACGGCCCTGCCGGCCGGCTGGGTCGCCGAGCTGGAGGGCCGCGCCACCATCCTGGAGCTGGCCGACGACTTCGCCCTGGAGATGACCCAGGGCCCCGCCCTGCACGGCCCCGGCGCCGCCTCCCCGGCCTGGCTGGCGCGGTACCCGAGGGCCTGAGCCGACTTCAGCGCATCAGCTCCCCGGCGTTCACCATCAGGCACTGGCCGGTGATGCCGCGGGAGCGCGCGGAGGCGAAGAACGCCACGGTCTCGGCCACGTCGCCGTCCTCCGCCATGCGCGGCAGCGCCATCCGCGCGTCCAGCCGCTGCCGCACCGCCTGGTGGGGCACCTGCTCGCTCTCGGCCGCCCACGCCACGTAGCCCTCGACCATGGGTCCCCACATCCAGCCGGGCTGCACGGTGTTGACGCGCACCCCGTAGGGGCCCAGCTCCCGGGCGAGGGAGTACATGGCGGACACCAGCGCGCCCTTGGACGCGGCGTACGCGGCCTGCCGCACCTCGGTGGGGGCGGCGACCGACGACTGGGTGCCGATCATGACGACGGAGCCGTCACCGCGCGCCCCGGCCTCACGCAGCGCGGGCAGACAGGCGCGGGTCATCCGCAAGGTGCCCAGCAGATTGACGTCCAGGACGCGCTGCCACTCGGCGAAGTCGGCGTCCTCCAGACCGCCCATGACGGTGTCGAGGGCGGCGACGTGCACGACGGCGTCCAGACCGCCGAACCGTTCCACGGCCAGCTCGGCCAGACGCGCGCACTGCTCCTCGTCGCCGATGTCGGTGACCCGGTAGGCGCTGCGGGTGCCGTCCGGATCGACGGCGGCGGCGCAGGCGGCGAGATTCTCGCGGGTACGGGCGCCGAGCACGACGCGGGCGCCCTCCCGCACGCAGACGGCCGCCACCTCGCGGCCGAGCCCGGCACCGACCCCGGAGACCACCACGGTCCTGTTGGCGAGCAGCACGCCCGATCCCCTCCCGCACGGCCATCGATTTCTGACGCCCAGTCAGTTACACCGTAGGGGAGGAGCGAAGGGGGAGGAAGAGCCGCGATGGACGAACCGACCGAGCCGCCCGCCGCCACGGGCGGCGACACCTACGCCCGCCTGGCCGCCGTCGGCCCCTACGGCGTACGACCCGGGCACGCCCTGATCACGATGGTCGAGCCGCACCCGGGCCACGAGTACGCCTACAACCGCTGGTACGAGGACGACCACTACATCGCCGGCGCCATGGCCATGCCCTGGATCTACGCGGGCCGCCGCTGGGTCGCCACCCGCGACCTCCAGCTGCTGCGCTACCCCGCCGCCTCGGCCGTCGCCCAGCCGGTCACGGCGGGCTGCTACCTGTCCACCTACTGGCTGACCGAGGGCCGCTACGCGGACCACATGAAGTGGACCGTCGCCATCAACCGGCGGCTCAACCAGGACGGGCGCGTCCACCACGAGCGCACCCACGTCTTCACCAGCTTCCAGGACCACGAGGTGACCGTCTACCGCGACGGCGCCGCCGGCCCGCGCGACCACCACGCGCTCGACCACCCCTACCGGGGCCTGGTGCTCCAGGTCATCGACGCGGCGGGGCCGAAGGAGCGCACCGCGGTGCTGGAATGGCTGCGCACCACGCATCTCCCGGCCCGGCTGGCGGGCTCACCCGCCGCCATGGTCACGGTCTTCCGCCCCACCCCGCTGCCGGGGGACAGGATGTCGTACGTCAAGCAGGTGGAGGGCGTGGACACCCGGCTCACCCTGCTGTGGTTCCTCCAGGAGGACCCGCGCGCGTGCTGGGAGGCATGGTTCACGGGGCTGGAGGAGGCCGTCGCCCGGGGCGGTGCGGCCCGGACGGAACTGGTGGCGCCGTTCATCCCGACGATCCCGGGCACGGACACCTATGTGGACCGGTTGCGGTGAGGAGCGCCGGGACGGTCCTCACCGCCGGTTCCCCTCGGCCGGGACGAGCGGTCCGGTCGAGGGGGTTCGGTACTGCTCGCGGCGGCCCTCGTCACCACGGCCCGCGCCACGGGGGCGGGCCGTCGGGGCCGGGACGGGGCCGCCGGCCTCCCGGGCTCAGGCCGGGAGGCCGAAGTCTCCGTCGTTCACCCGCGTCACGAACGCCCCCCACGCCTCCGGACGGAAGCTGAGGGCGGGGCCCTGCGGCTCCTTCGAGTCGCGCACGGCGACCGTGGCCGGCGCCGGGGACTTCACCTCGACGCAGGCGCCGTTACCGCCCGAGTAGCTCGACTTCGTCCACGCGTGCGTCGTTCCCTGCTGAATGGGCATGTTCGCTCCGGTTGATCCGTGTTGTTCCTGACGTGCGAACGACACTACGCGGCGATTCGTGCGCAGCAAGCAAACGTTCACTCAACCGGATGGCATGTACCAATGCGCCCTCCCCGGGGAGTACGGAGCGGTGTAGCCTCCGGCTTTTTCCAGGGGCATGTCAGCACAGGACGTGCGCACGGCACAGAACGGCCGGCACCGCACGCGGCATGACACAGCGGCAATTTCCGGCCGGGAAAAGAGCGGGCCCGCGCTCCCGCGTCCGGGGCTCAGCCCCGGGCGTACTCCTTGGCGACGTTCTCGATGAACTCCCGCGTCTGGTCCGGGTTCAGCGCCTGCGCCCGCAGGTGCTCGTACATGACGCTGTAGTTCTGGACGTCGTTCGCCTTCTCCAGATAGAGGTCGCTGGTGACGCCTTCGAGATAGATCACGGTGGAATCCGAGGCGTCCGGGAACTCCAGAATGGCGTACTGCCCGTTCACACCCGGGTGCGCGCCCATGGAGAACGGCATCACCTGGAGCGTGACATGCGGGTGCTGCGACATCTCATTGAGGTATTCCAGCTGCTCGGCCATCGTGTGCTTGCCGCCGACCTCACGGCGCAGCACCGACTCGTCCAGCACCGCCCACAGCCGCAGCGGATTGCGCTCGTCCCTGATGCGGTCCTGCCGCCGCATCCGCACCTGCACCCGGCGCTCGATGTCCGCCGCCGTGGCCTCCGGCAGCGCACCGGCGACAACGGCCTCCGCGTACGCCTGCGTCTGCAACAGCCCCGGCACGACCTGCGGTTCGTAGACGCGCAGCGAAGCGGCGTCCGTCTCCAGACCGATGTAGACGCTGTAGGGGATGTCCCCGAACGCGTGCCACCAGCCCTGCTGCCGCGACTCCTTGGCCATCTGCATCAAGGAGTCGACTATCCGGCGGTCCTCCACCTCGTAGACCCCGCACAGGTCGCGCACGTCCCGCTGGCTGATGCTGCGTCTGCCGTTCTCCAGTCTGCTGATCTTCGACTGGGACACCAGAAGCCGGTCCGCGACCTCCTCGGCCGTCATACCGCGCTGCTCGCGCAGGCGGCGCAGCTCCTGGCCCAGTCGGCGACGCCGGACTGTGGGGTTGACGTTCGACGCCACGGGACCGCACCTCCGTGTAAGTACGACTACTCCCAGCAGGTTGCCATCAAAAGGGGCGCTCCCGCTGGGAAATGACGACACAGAGTGCGTAACCGAGTACAAATCGCGGTGCCTTAGCCGAAAGACGCACGCGCGGGGTGCGGATTCGGCCTTCGGTGCCGCGCACTGCCGGCCCGACGCCGCTTCCGCTTCCGCACGCCCGCCGCCGCGACCGTGCACGGCACCGCGCCGCCGCAGCGTGCCCGGCGTCGCGCCGCCGCGAACGAGGGCGGCATCACGGCGCCGCACCGGGGCCGGTGGCGCCCGCCGGGAAGGGACGTTCCCGAAGGCGCCGGCGTACCCGGTGCCACGTCCGGTGCCGCGTCGCCGCCGCGCGTGAGGCGGCGGCCGGCCACCGGCCGTCCGGTGCGTCGGACGGCCGGGTGCCGTACCGGTCCTCGGTGCGCCCGCGGCTCAGCGTGCTCCCGCGCGGACCATGCCGCCCGCCAGGTGCCGTGCCTGTTGGGGCACGCGCCGTGCCGCGGGGGCGGACGCCGCCCTGGCCGGGGAGCGGCCCGCAGCCGCGCCGCCCGCCGGGGCCCGCCGCGGCTGGGCCGCGACGCCGTTCTGCACGTCCATCACCGCGTGCGCCACCAGGCCGCCCATCGGGTCGTGCCTGATCAGGTCCCGCAGCCGGGAGCGGCAGGACCGCCCCTCGTTGCCGGGGTAGAGGTGCTTGCCGAGGCCGACCGCGTGGGCCAGCGCGGCGAGCGCCGCCGTCCGGGGGTCCGGCGGGACCCCGGTGCGGATCGCGGCGTCGAGCCGGGCCCTGATCTCCCGGCTGATGGCCGTGTCCGTGGCTTGGTAGCGCGTCGTCGGCAGCACCCCGCACATCTGGCCGGAAACGGCATGCACCATGCCGCACCGCTCCAGATGTGTGAGATAGGTTTGGCGCAGCCCCAGCCGGGGCCCGCCGATCCAGTGGACGGCGCGCACCGGGCTGCCGCGCCTGCGCAGCAGTTCCAGTGCGGAGTCCAGTGTCGGATCTCCGGTCGGCCGTGGCAGCACCACGGCGATACGATCCCCATCCGGGGCTATCCGTCCCGCCAGAGCCAGCTCCACTAGCTGCGCCCCGGCCAGGCCGAGGTCAAGCGACTGCGGCTGCGCCGTGGTACCCGTGGCCGGGTCCAGAGCGAGCAGCAGAAGCTCCTCGGGAATTGTTCTGCGGCTCCTGCCCATCCATGCCTCCCCGCGTGGATGAATGACAGGGTGACCCCTCTCACATTGGTCTGTCGAGAGTGCCTGGACGTTATGGGCGGGAACCAGTAGGTATGTCGTTCTCGTCTGCCGATGTGGGAGGCCGTTGGAGCCGCCCTCTGGAGGAGTGCCGTCACGCCGGTGGCGGCCTCGGTGCACGGGACACTGTTAACTGGTATGGCGAGCGGCGAGCAGCAGCATCAGGAGGCATCGGTGGCGGGCGAATCCCCCGACAGGTCGGAGCGGGAGAGGTCGTCGGGGGAGACGACGGGGAGCGGGGGCACGGTTGCGCGCCCCGGCGAGACGGCCGAAAACGAACGGTTGAGCGGTGCGGCCCCGGAGAAGGGCGGCACTTCCACGGCCGACCCCCAGGGCTCCTCCCGCATTCCCGCGCCGACACCCCCGGGGGAGGAAGCGGGTGGCCCCGACGCAGCGGAGGGGGCCGGTGAGGCGGCGGAGGCCGACGGGAGCGCGACCCGCGAGAGCGGCGGCGGCACGGGCGGCCACGGCAGGAGCACCGGCACCGGCAAGGGCGGTGACGGCCCCGACGCCCGCGGCAAGGGCGGCCGGGCCGGCAACTCCGACGAGGCCGGCAACGCCGACGAGGCCGGCAAGACCGGCGCCGGCAGCGCGGGTGACAAGAGCGGCACGGGCGGCAAGGCCGACGGGGCCGACGAGGGTGACGCGCGGCTGAAGACCGCCGTCGCCGCCTGGGTCGCGGGCGACAACGGCCGCACGGGCGGCTCCGACGGCGAGGGCAAGCCCGCCGGGGGCGAGGGCCGCGGCGCCGGTGCCCCGGACGCGGCGGAGGAAGCCGGCCGGAGTGGCGCGGCGGACGCGTCCCGCGCGAAGGACGCCCCCCGGCAGGCGGGCGACGCCGCCGGATCGAACGGCTCGTCGGACACGGCGACCGCGATGTTCGGCATCGTGCGGCGCGGTGAAGGCGGCGCCGGGAAGGGCGGCGAGGAGGCGGCTGCCGACCGGGCCGAGCGCCTGACCTCGGCGTTCTTCGGTTCACCCAAGAACGGCAAGGGTGAGCCCGCGGACGGCGGGCGCGGTACGGCCTCCGGAGAGGGTGCCGCGGCGGCCACTGCCGGGAAGAAGCCCGCCGTCGATCAGCCGACGGCGGTCTTCCGCGCGCCCGACGTCAGCCGCGCACCGAAGAAGCCGGACACGGCGGACGGTGCGGGCAAGCCGGCCGAGGCGGACAAGAAGGAGAGCAAGGGCAAGGCCGCCGCGCCGCAGGGCGGGGACAAGTCCGCGAAGACGGCGAAGGGCCAGCCGGAGAAGTCCGGTACGTCCGAAAAGGACGATGCGCCGGGAACCTCCGGGAGAAAGGGTTCAGCCACCCCCGACCCCCGCGCCGCGACGGCCACCGCCGCCCCGGCCGGTACGGACACCGGCAAGGGCAAGCCGGACGCCGACGAGTCGGACGCCGAGCGCACCAGCCAGTTCATCCCCCTCCGCTCGGCCGACGAGCCGCGCACCCCCGCGCGGACGCTGCCGCCCACGGCCGCCGCCCCCACCGCGCCGGCCAGGCCTGACGCCCCGCCGGCGCCCACCGCCAACCCCTGGGCCGCGGCCCCGCCGCGCCCCGCGGGCAGCCCCGGCGCGCAGACACAGGGTGCGGCCGAGGCCGATGCGGAGCGCACCCGCCAGCAGCCGATGCCGGGCACCCCGGAGGCGGAGGCGGCCCGCCAGGAACCGCAGCCGCTGGACCTGCTGGCGCAGCTGACCAACAGCCCGCCGCCGCCCGAGACGCCGATGCGCACCGTCGTACGGCGGGTGAAGATCTGGACGCCGCTGGTGCTGCTGCTCGCGGTGATCTTCGTCGTCGTGCAGTCGGTGCGCCCGCTGCCGGACCCGACGCTCTCCCTGACGGCCAGGAGCACCTACACCTTCGACGGCGCCAAGCCCTCGATGCCCTGGCCGTCCGAGGGGCAGGCCGTGATCGAGGTGGACGGGCTCGGCTCGTTCGGCACCTACGGCGAGCAGAAGCCGGTGCCGATCGCCAGTGTGGCCAAGGTGATGACGGCCTACGTGGTCCTGCGCGACCACCCGGTCAAGAAGGGCACCAAGGGCACGATGATCCCCGTCGACAAGAAGGCCGAGAAGGAGGCCGGGCTCAGCGCTCAGAACGAGTCGACGGTCAAGGTCAAGGCCGGTACGCGGATCTCGCAGCGCGAGGCGCTCAACGCGATAATGATCGCCTCCGCGAACAACGTGGCCCGGCTGCTGGGGCGCTGGGACGCCGGCTCGGAGAAGGCGTTCGTGAAGAAGATGAACGCCGCCGCCAAGGACCTGGGCATGACCAACACCCACTACACCGACCCCAGCGGTCTGACGGCCTCCACCGTCAGCACCGCCGCCGACCAGGTGAAGCTGGCCAAGAAGGTCATGGAGTTCCCGCTCTTCCGCGAGGTCGTGCGGCAGCCGAACTACGTGGACGCCAACGGCAAGACCCAGCCCAACTGGAACCGGCTCGTCCCGCTCGACGGGGTCGTCGGCATCAAGACCGGCACCACCACCAAGGCGGGCGGCAACCTGGTGTTCGCGGCCGAGAAGGAGATCGGCGGCACCAGGCAGCTGATCGTCGGCGCGATGCTGGGCCAGTACAAGCCGTCCATCCTGGACACCGTGCTCGCCAACAGCAAGAAGCTGATCGACTCCGCCCAGGACGCCCTCACCTCCCGGACGGTCGTCAAGAAGGGCCAGGTCGTCGGCTACGTGGACGACCAGCTCGGCGGCCACACGCCCGTGGTGGCCACCAAGGACGTGACCGCCGTGGGCTGGTCCGGCCTGAAGGTGAAGCTGGCCCTGACCGGCAACGGCAAGCCCGTCCCGCACGAGGCGGCCCCCGGCACCAAGGTGGGCACCCTCACCGCGGGCGACGGGCCCGGCCAGGTGCGCGTCCCCGTCGCCGTCAAGGACGAGCTGACCGAGCCCGGCTTCGGGAACAAGCTGACGCGAGTGGGCTGAACCTTTCCGGGCCCGGCCGCGTCCCCTGTTCCGGTCCGGCAGGCCGCACCCGCCCGCGCGCCCCGCGCTCCCCGTGGCGGAAATCCGGGGAGCGCGTGGGGCGGCGGCCGAGGGCGCGGGCGGCGTCCGGTAACGTCAAGCGGATCTGAGCCGCACAGCCGTACGGGGAGGACGGGGGAAGAGACGCGATGGCCACCGTGCACCCACCGCGGACGCCGGAGTCGGACCCTGACGCCGGCCCCGGTGGCATAGCCGGACGTCCGGGCGTGGAGGACGCCGCGGACGCCGTTCGGGCACCCGTCCCCGGCCAGCGCCCCCAGCGGGCGCCTGCGGAGGACGCCGCCCCGCCGTCCCCTGTCCGCGAGGACGGCGGGGCGGAGAACTCCCGTACCCCCGGTACGCACAAGGCACCCGCCGGCACCGGTATCGACGGTGCCGGCGGGCAGCCGGCCGGTGAGCCCCTGCGACCGGACCCGGCCTCCGCCACGGACGGGACCGCCGGGCCTCGTACGACGACGGAGGCCGACGGGGCGCGCGGGGACACGGACACCGCCGGACCGCCCGACGCCGGCGCTCCCGCGGCGGACCGCTCCACGGCTTCGGGCGCCACCGCGGCGGGTATGTCCGCGGGCGCCACCGCGGCTGCAACGTCTGCGGGGGCTGCCGGGGCTCGTGCGACTGCGGGTGTCGCCGGGGGCGGTGCGGTGGCCGATCTTGTCGAGGGCAGTGCCGCGGCGGCGGCTGCCGGTACTGCCGGGGTGACGGAGGCCGTCGGGGGCCATGCCACGAGCAGGGCCCGCGAGGCCGGTGAGGCCGGCGGCGTCCGTGCGGCCGTGGGGACTGCTGGAACCGACAAGGACGCCGGTATCGCCCAGGCCGCCGGGGAGCCGGTGCCCGGGCTGCCGGGTGCGGGCGCGGCGGCCGGGACCCGGTCGCCGGAGGCGGTGCCGTGGTGGCGGCGGATCGGCGAGGCGCGGTCCCGGCCGCTGTTCGTCGTCGGCGCCGCAACGGCCGCGGCAGCCGTGCTGCACCTGCTGTGGCTGTGGTTCCTCGCCAGCGGCGGCGGCGACCTGGCGGCGCAGGACGCCTGGGCGGAGTTCGCGGGGGAGCACCCCGGCTCCGCGTACAACCTCGCCTGGTACGGGGGGATGCACCCCGTCTCCTACAGCGTCATCTCGCCCTATCTGATGGCCGTCCTCGGCGTCCGCTCGACGCTGATACTGGCCGGGGTGCTCTCGGCGGGACTGCTGGCGCTGCTGCTCGCACGGACCGTGCCCCACCCGCTGGTGCCGTCCTTGTGGGGTGCGTTCGCGCTGGTGTGCAACGCCGCCTCGGGGCGGGTCACCTTCGCGCTGGGCATCTTCTTCGGGCTGGGTGCGGTCGCCGTCGTGTGGACGTGGCCGGCGCGCTGGCGCGGCGGCCGGGCCAGCCGGACGGCACGCTGGCTGCGGGCGGTGCTCGCCATACTGCTGGCCGCGCTGGCGACCGCGGCCAGTCCGGTCGCCGGACTGTTCCTGGAGGTCGTCGCGGCCTCGCTGCTGCTGGCCCGGCGGCCCGCCGCGATGTTCGCCGTCGCGGTGCCGCCGCCGCTGGTGGTGGCCTGCTCGGCGCTGCTGTTCCCGTTCACCGGGGTGCAGCCGATGCCGTTCGTGTCGCTGATCTTCCCGGTGCTGGGCGCGGTCGCGGTGACCCTGCTGGTGCCCAGGAGCTGGACGGCCGTGCGGGTGGGCGGCGCCATCTACGCGCTGGGCATCGTGCTGACCTGGGCGATCCCCTCGCAGGTCGGCTCCAACGTCGAACGGCTCGGGCTGCTGTTCGCCGCGGTGGCGCTGCTGGCGGCGGCGCCCCTGGTGGTGGGCCGGAACCCGGCCGCGTGGAAGTCCCGCAAGGGGCTGGCCATGGTGCTGGCACTGGTGGTGACGATGGGCTGGCAGGTCGCCAAGCCCACCTGGGACGTCCTGCACACGACCCCCGACACCGACTGGAACCGGGAGCTGAAGCCGCTGGTGCAGCAGCTCCGGAAGGTGCACGCCGACCGGGCGAGGGTCGAGGTGGTGCCGGTCAACAGCCACCGCGAGGCCTCGGCGCTGGCGCCGTACGTGAACCTGGCCCGCGGCTGGAACCGGCAGGCCGACCTGGAGCGCAACCCCCTCTTCTACGAGGAGGACCTCAGCCCCGAGCGCTACCACGCGTGGCTGCGCCGTTGGGCGGTCCACTACGTCGTCCTGCCCGCCGACCCGCCCGACATCGCCGGTGGCGTCGCGGAGGCCAGACTGGTGGGGCAGGGGCAGCCGTATCTGGAGGAGATCTGGTCCGACAGCAGCTGGCGGCTCTTCCGCGTCAAGGACGCCGTACCGCTGGTGGGCGCCTCCGCCACGGTCGAGCGCGCCGACGCGGAGTCCGTCACGGTGCGGGTCGGCAAGAGCGGCCGGGTGCTGGTGCGGGTGCCGTACTCGCCGTGGCTGGGGCTGGTCGACGCGGACGGCGACCGGGTGGCGCCGCCGGACCGCGACGACGAGAACGTCAACGGCTGCCTGCGGGAGGCCGAACCGACCTTCGGCGGCCCGCCGCCGGAGGGCAAGGACGAGCCGGTGCTGGACACCTGGACGGTGCTGGACGCGCCGCGCGCCGGCGTCTACCGCATCGCCGCCCCCTACAAACTGCCGCGCGGCACCCCCTGCCCCGACGAGCGCGGGGCCGAGGACAGCCAGGACTGACGCCACCCGCCGGACCGCCGCACGGTGTGCCGGGGCCCGGCGGGTGCCCGTGCGTCCGCCCGGCACGGGATCAGCCCGTGCGCCCCGCCGAACCGTAGGGCCGGGTGATGATCTCCAGGACGTGACCGTCCGGGTCCTGCCAGTACACCCCGCGGCCCCCGTCGTTGTGGTTGATCTCCCCGGCCCGCCGGAGGTGGGGATCGGCGTAGTGGGTCAGGCCCGCTTCCTCGATGCGGCCGAGGATCGCGTCGAACTCGTCCTCGGTGACGAGGAACGCGTAGTGCTGCGGAGCGACCGGGCCCTCGCCCGCCTCGGCGAAGTCGAGGGTGACGCCGTTGGCGGTGGTGACCGGCAGGAACGGGCCGAAGCGGGGCTGCACCGTCAGTCCCAGCAGCCGGGCGTAGAACTCCGCGGACCGCTGCTGGTCACCGGCGTACACGATGGTGTGGTTGAGCTGGACGGGCACGACAGCCTCCCTGGGCTCGGATCGGTGCGGCGCGCCCGGCGGAATCCGGTGCGCTGCGTGCTGCAACCGTCACCCTGCACAACGAACCGCCCCCGGCCCGGAATTTCGCCCGGCGGCTCGGCCCTTGGTCGTACGACCGCCGTCGGGGTGCCCGCGGCCGTGGGCCTGGGCCGGGCGACCGCCGCCGCGTCAGCCCGCCGCCCGTCTCCCCGCGCCCGGCCCCGTCACCGTGTCACCCCGCCACGCCGCGGGCCGGGGCGGCCTCGTCCGCCGCGGCCAGCGCCAGCTCCCAGGCGAAGGCGCCGGGGCGGCCCTCGCCCGGCGGGTTGGGGACGAAACCGCCCTCCCCGTACAGCACCCGCACCCCCGCCTGCCGCAGCACCTCCAAGGAGCGGGCGAACTGGGGGTGGCGGGCGTAGGCCGCGTTCACGCACGGCATCGTCACCAGCGGTATGCCCTTGCCGATCGCCTCGGCCGCGAACCCGACGACGAACTTGTCCGTGATACCGAGCGCCCACTGGTTGACGGTGTTGAAGGTGGCGGGCGCCACCAGGGCCACCGTGGCGGGCGGCCACACATCGGGCCGGCCCGGCAGCTTGTAGGCGGACCGCACCGGGTACCCGCACTGGCGCTCCAGCACGGGAAGCCGGTCCTCCAGCCAGCGCGCGGCGGTCGGCGTGAGCCCCAGGCACACGTCCCAGCCCGCGCGCTGCGCGTCGGCGACGACCTCGCCGACGCGCAGAACGGGAGGCGCCGCACAGGCGAACAGATACAGGACGCGTGAGGACATGGCCGCATCACACCACGGGAACCGCCGAGTTCGGGTTCCGGGGGCACCTCACCGGCACTTCTCACACCACCCCTTTCCCGCGCAACTCCCCGCGACACGTTCGGGTGGTCCTCACCGCCGGGCGCCTGCGCCGTGGTGCGCCGTGCGTACCGTTCCGGGGCACCGATGAGCGGAACGGAGTCGCGGATGCGCGGGCAGAAGGAAGAACACGCGGGCGTCCGCATCGCCCACCAACGCAAACTGGCCGGGCTGACCCAGCGCGGGCTGGCCGCCAGGATCCCCTACTCCTACAGCCTGTTACGGCAGGTCGAGGAAGGCCGCAAGAACGCATCGCCCGACCTGATCTCCGCGGTCGCCAGAGTCCTGCGGATCGATGTGACGGTGCTGACCGGCCAGCCGTACGTCACCGAGCTCCAGCAGGACAAACTCGCCGCGCTCATCCGCCCCATCCGCGAGGCGCTCGACCTGTACGACCTCGACGACGGATACACACCCCCCGCCGGCCGCACCGCGGGGCAGCGGCCTCCCGGCGGCCCCGTCGCCGGCCACGACTCCGGGGCGGCGGCGCCCCGCAGCCCGGCCGAACTCGCCGTCCAGGCCGACGACCTGTGCCGGATGGTGCGCGCCACCCAGCTGAGCAAGGCCGCGCACGCGCTGCCCGCGTTCATCGCGGAGGTCACCGCCGCCGCACACAGCAGGCCCAGCACCCAGCTGTGGCAGACACTCGGCTCCGCCTACCGCACGGCGCACGACATCGCCACCAAACTCGGCTTCTACGACCTGGCGACCATCGCTCTCGACCGGCTCGGCTGGGCCGCCGAACGCGGCTCCGACCCGCAACTGGCCGCCGTCCGCCAGTACATGCGCGCCCTCACCTACTTCCGCGAGGGCGAGCACACCATCGGGCTGCGCCTCATCGACGCCGGCCACCGGGCCCTCCAGCGCGCCGACCGCGGCGAACGGGAGGCCCGCGCCGCCCTCGCCGTACGCGGCCAACTGCACCTGGGCGCCGGCGTCATCGCGGCCCGCGCCCACGACGCCGACGCCGTGCGCACCCATCTGCACGAGGCCGCCGCAGTCGCCGAACGCACCGGCGAGGCCGGCCGCGTCCACTGGCTGAGCTTCGGCCCCGCCAACGTCGCCGTCCACGAGGTGTCGGCCCAGGTGGAGCTGCGGCGCTACGGTGCCGCGCTCGACAAGGCGCACCAGGTCCGCCTCCCGCACGGCTGGCCGATGTCCCGCCGCGCCCACTTCTACGTGGACCGGGCCCGCGCCGAGATGGAGACCGGGCGGTGCGACGCCGCACTGGAGTCGGTGATGACGGCACGGAAACTGGCCCCCGAACAGACCCGCTACCACCCGGGCGCCCGCGAAACCATCAACGGACTGGTCGCCCAGCGCCGCCGCACCCCCGACACCCTGGACAGCCTGGCGGCCTGGCTCGGCCTGTGAGGCGGCGGCCTTGGGCGGAACGACTACAGAAAGCAAGCAAAGTGTCACTCATCGGTGACACTTTGCCGCTTGTGCGGTCGGCACGCTGAGCGCGTCGAGAAGAAAGCGCCTCACACGCCGACGACGCGCGAGAGCACAGGAGAAGCCGTGACCGTATGGTGGCCGCTGCCGAAGGGCCTGGATGCCGTGCTGTTACCCGCGGGGGAATGGTGGGACGCCGTCCGGGTGCCCGCCTACCTGGGCGAGGACGTGCTGTCCCGGCTCGGCGGCTCGTCCGGTGCCGTCATCCGCGACCCGTACGGCAGCAGGCTCTACTGGCTCATCGAACCGGGCAGCGCCCGCGACTGGTCGTTCAACGAGTTCGCCGCCGTGCAGGTGCTCTCCACCGCGAGCTGGGTGACCGTACCGCCCAGCAGCCGCCTGCACCCGCCGGGCCCGCACTGGGCCGTACCGTGCACCCCGGCCGCCTCCCTCACCCCCGCACCGCTGCTGCACGCGGCCCTGCACAAGACGATCCTGCACAACCTCGGCCCCCGGCCCGGCACCACCGCGCGGGGCGGCGGATGACGGCGGCCCCGCACGGCGGCCCCACGGCCCTGGGGCCCAACGGCCACCGGCGAGGCCCCGGCCCCTGCTCCTGCCCCTGCTCCGGCTCCTGCTCCGGCCTCGGCCCCGGCTCCGGCTCTGCACGACATCGCGGACACCGCCTCGGCCGCCGTCCGGACCTCGCCGCCGTGCCGCTGCCCGGCCGCCGTCCCGCCTTCCGGTGCCGGGCGGCGGCTCGGGGGAGCGCCGGGAGGGTGGGGATGCGTGCCGCGGCGGCTCGGGTGAGTGCCGGGGCGCTTCGGGGGAGTGCGGCGGCGGCTCGGGTGAGTGTCGTACCGGTGGTGGTGTCGGGTACGGCCGGCCACAGCCGCCGCATCCCTTCGCGGCTCCGCTCCGGCCGGCGACCGGCAGAGCGCGGCATCCCGGCGCCGCTGTCGCTGCGGTCGCTGCGGTCGCCGGATTCGCTGCCGTCGCGGGGCTCGCTGCCGTCGCCGGGCTCGGCGCCGTCGCGGACGGGGCCGCCGTCGCCGCCGTCACCCTCGCCCTCGCCGCCGCGTTCGCGGCCCTCGCCGTCCCCGCCGGGGAGCGGCACCAGTGGTACGCCCGTACGCGTCACCCGTCATCCCATCCGTCATCGCACCGCCGGCACCCGCCGGGGCCGGGCCGCAGGAGGAGAACCGTCACGTGCACCGGCAGGGGAAGGAACCGAGAGCATGCCGTTCGCCCTGAGCGCCGGACGCTTCACCCCAGCCCGAAGTGTTCCCGACGCATTCTGGACCGATGACGACGACCACCCCCCGCACCTCCTCCCGTACCGCCACCCGACTCCCCGACCCCCGTCCACCGGTCACCGGCGAACCCCGGCGCCCCGCACCGGATGACGGCGGGCCGAGCCGTCCCGCACCGGGCGGAGGCCCGGGCCTCGCAGTACCCCGGGCCCGGCCCCACGGGGCGGAGAGCACCGGGGGCGAGGCGGACCCGGCGACGGCGGCGGCCCTCTTCGCGGACCCCGCCCGCGCCCGCGTACTGATGGCACTGGCCGACGGCCGGGCACTGCCGGCCTCCGTACTGGCGGACGAGGCGGGCGTCTCGGCCCCGGCGGCCAGCGCGCACCTGGCCAAACTCCGCGAGGGCGGCCTGGTGTCCATGGAGAAGTCCGGCAGACACCGCTACTACCGTCTGACCGGCCCACAGGTCGCCACCGCGCTGGAGGCCCTCACGGCGCTCGCCCCGCCCCGCCCGGTGCGCTCGCTGCGCGCCCACACCCGCGCGGCGGCCCTGCGCGGGCCCGCAGCTGCTACGACCATCTCGCGGGCGATCTGGGCGTGCAGGTGACCGCGGCCCTCGTCGCCGTGGACGCGCTCCGCCCCACCGACGGCATCCCGGACACCCGCCGCCGCGCCCACGACCCCCTCTCCGCCCAACTGCCCACGCACCCCTACGAGCTGGGGCCGGCGGCCGAGGACGTCTTCACCGCGCTGGGCGTCCCCTTCTCCGAGGTGCTGCACCCCGTCTGCGCCTCGCGCCGCCCCCTGCTGCGCTTCTGCCTGGACTGGACGGAACAGCGCCACCATCTGGCGGGCCGCATCGGTGCGGCCCTGCTGACCGCCTTGCTGACCCGGCGGTGGCTCACCCCGGGGCCCCGCCCCAGAACCCTCGTCCTCACCCCCGAGGGGCACGGCCGCCTCGCCGCCGTCCTCCACCTGCCGCCGTCCCCGTGACCCCGGGCGTGTCCGTGACCCGGGCGCGCCCATGGTCCCGGCGCGCCCGTGATCCCGGCCTGCGCGTGTTTGCGGCGTGTCCCTGATCCGGCCTGACCGTGTTCCGCTGGCCCGGACGGACCGCTTCCGTGAGCGGCTCCGGGGTCGCGGCGGCCGGGTCCGGCGGCCCGGCGTCTGGCAAGTTGTCATACGGGATGACAGGTGCT
>Ga0164243_10001358_pt1 | contig 41578 bp, 35 predicted proteins | sample OricompcompostOP_FD_108781 | JGI IMG/M metagenome (GOLD analysis project Ga0164243, IMG submission 108781) | Organic Plus compost microbial communities from Emeryville, California, USA - Original compost - Organic plus compost (OP) | ecosystem: Engineered > Solid waste > Mixed feedstock >... | reverse complement strand
CGGTGCGTCAGGTGATCGGCACCCTAGTCATGCCCCGAACGGCGTGGGGGGAGACGCGACGAAGCCGCTTCGGGCTTCGTGAACTGCACTTCAGGTGGCGAACGAGCGGTCGCCGGTGCCGATCGGACGGCGCCAGCTGCGGCGGGTCGCCCACACCACCCACGCCCCCGCGCCGACCGGGATCTCGGCCAGGTAGGTGAACCCGCGGAAGAGGAAGACGGCCGCGGCCGACGCCGCGTCGCTGCCCCCGAACCCGATGAGCGCCGCCACCGCGCCCGTCTCCACGAAGCCCACCCCGCTCGGGGTGAGGGGGATGGTCTCGAGGAGGCGGGCGAAGGAGAACGCGGCGAACACCTCGATCCAGCCCAGCGAGTCGGCACCCTGGCCGACCGAGCGGACGCAGGCCAGCAGCAGCAGGAACTGCCCGAAGTTGTAGAGCACCACCCACACGGTGAGGCGCAGCCAGTGGCGGCGGAGCAGGCCGATGCTGGAGTGGCGGAAGTCGAGGACGATCCGCGTGAGGTCCGGCGCCGAGGAGCGGCGCAGCCACCGGCACACCGGGTCGACCACCTTCTGGCCCACGTGGCCCACCTTGGCGGCGAGCACCTCCCCGCTCATCACCAGGGCCAGCACCACGGCCGCGCCGATCAGGGCCACCAGCCCGACGAGGGTGGGCACGAGGAGCCGGCCGGTCGCCCTCCCGGTGGAGACCAGCAGGGCGAGGGCGACCACCGGCATGAACAGCTTGGCGAAGACGTTCCACACCCCCGACACCAGGATCGACAGGGTCACCGACGGGACCGAGAAGCCCCACGACAGATCGATGGCGTAGGTCGCGCCGACCCCGGCGGCACCGCCGAAGGGCACCACGTTGGAGACCGCGCTGCCGGCGAAGTTCACGGTGAGGGCCTGGGGGTGGGTGAGCCCGGGGAGGCTGTTGGTGAGCACCCCCGTGTAGGCGAGCATGCCGAGCACCCAGATCACGGTCAGGCCGACGACCCACGCGGCCGACAGGTTGGAGATCTCGTGCCAGATCTCCGAGTAGTGCGAGTCGGTGACGGCGGGCAGCACGAAGACGAAGATCAGTGCCACCGCCAGCAGAGAGACCGAGCCTTCCACCACCCGCCGACGGGTGCTCTTGCGGTGCAGCTCGTGGCCGACGACGGCCATGGGATCGATCGACTCGTCCGCCGAGAGCCCCGACAGGACCGAAGGGGTCTCGTCGGCGTCGAGGTCGTCCGGGCGGTGGACCCCCCCGGGCTCGCCGGCGGCCCCGCTCACGTCCCGGCCGGTGCCACCGGCGTGAACAACTCGCCTTCGAGCCCCTCGGGCAGGGCGGTGCCACCGCCCACCACGAACCACTCCTGGGAGAAGGCGATGGCGAAGATCTCGTCGGGTAGGCCGAGGAACACCGACAGGGTGCGCACGGTGTCGGGGGCGCCGGTGGCCTGGGTGGCGTGGGCCGCCATCGAGGCCCGTTTGGCTGCCAGGACGGGACCGGTGTCGACGGTGTGGGTGATGGTGTCGTGGGGCGTGTACCAGGCCGACACGTCGGGCGGGACGAACCCCTCGGGCACCTCGAGGCCCATGCCCCGGGCGAGCTCGATGCCGCCGGAGAGGAACTCCCGGTCGATGGTGACCTGGGCGAACGGGACCCCGGTGCTCGTCGCCGCGGCGGCCGCGACGCGGTGCACCTGGCAGTGGTCGGGGTGGCCGTAGCCGCCGTTGGCGTCGTCGGCCAGCAGCAGGTCGGCGCCCTCCTCGCGCAGGACGGCCGCCAGGCGTTCGGCGGCCTCCTCGACGGGCGCGGCCCGGAACGAGCCGTCCGACCAACCGGACACCTCGGTGTCGGCCCGGTCGCTGCCCGAGTCGCCGTAGCCGAGGCCCACCAGGCGGGCCACGCCGAGGGCGTCGGCCGACGCCTGGGCCTCGCGGGTGCGGCGGGCGCCCAGGTCCTCACCGTCGAGCACCCCGTCGCCGACGGCCCCGGCCCCTCCGTCGGTGGCCAGCACGAGCACGACCCGGTGCCCGGCCTGGGCGGCGCGGGCGAGGGTGCCGGCGCTGAGCAGGGCCTCGTCGTCGGGGTGGGCGTGGAAGGCCACGATCGTGCGGGGGGTCACCCGGGCATTCTTGCAGCCCCCCGCGGGGGAGTACCGTGACCTCGTGCTCGCCGACCGGCCGCTTCGCATCGGGCTCGTGTCCGACTGCTACGTGCCCCGGCTGGGGGGCATCGAGATGCAGGTCCACGACCTCGCCCGCCACCTCCAGGGTGCCGGTCACGAGGTCGTGGTGATCACCCCCACGCCGGGGCCGGCGGTGATGGACGGGGTCCGCGTGCGACGCATCGACGTGCCGCTGCTGCCCTTCGACATCCCGTTCACCCCCAAGGCGTTCCGCCTGGTCGCCGAGATCATCCGGGAGGAGGGGGTCGACGTCGCCCACTTCCACGGGGGCATCGCCAGCCCGCTGGCCTACGGCGCCGCCCGGGCCGCCCAGGCGGCGGGGGTCCCCACGGTGGTCACGGTGCACTGCATGTGGAGCTACGCCACGCCGGTGTTCGCGGCCCTCGACCGGGTGGGCCGCTGGACCGAGTGGCCCGCCGTGCTGTCGGCGGTGAGCGACGTGGCCGCCCAGCCGCTGCGGCGCATCGCCGGTCCCGACCGCGACGTCATCGTGCTGCCGAACGGCATCGACAACGACCAGTGGGCGGTGGAGCCGGTCGAGCGCGACCCGTCGGTGGTCACGGTCGTCTCGGTGATGCGGCTCGCACCCCGGAAGCGACCGCTGCAGCTGCTGAAGATGGTGCGCAAGGTCGTGTCCCGCCTCGACGGCGAGGTCGGCCTGCGCGTGGTGGTCATCGGCGAGGGCCCCGAGCGCCCCCAGCTCGAGAAGTACCTGCGCACCAACGGGCTCACCGAGGTCGTCGAGCTGGTCGGGCGGCGAAGCCGTGACGAGATCCGGGCGGTCTTCGCCCGCAGCGACGTGTTCGTGGCCCCGGCGAACCTGGAGTCGTTCGGCATCGCCGCCCTCGAGGCCCGCTGCGCCGGGCTCCCCGTGGTGGCCAAGGCCCGCACCGGCATCCGGGAGTTCGTGGAGCACGGTCGCGAGGGCCTGCTGGCCTCGAACGACGCCGACATGGTCGACCAGCTCACCCGCATCGTCCGCGACCGCGAGCTGCGCCGGGTGATCACCAAGAACAACCGCGAGACCCCGTCGCCGGTCGACTGGTCCGAGGTGGTCCTCCGCAACGTGGCGGCCTACCGGCGGGCGGTGGAGATGCGGGTCGGCACCCCCGGCCTCCCCGCCTGAGCCTCGGGGCCCGCCACTCGGAGCGCGACATCGCTTGCCGCCGCGTCCCAGCGGCACTAAGCCGTGCCGTCGAGACCGGCCGACCGGGGGGTGCGTGCCGGGAAAGGGGGGACCATGCAACGTCCGACCGATCGCGTCCTGGGTGCGCGGGAGCGGCCGCTGCGGCCGCTGCGGCTGCTGCTCGCGGTGGTGACGGCGGTGGTGGGCCTGGTGGCGGCCGCTGCCGGCCCCGCGAGCGCGGCCACGGTGACCGCCCCGATCCCGGGGGTGCCCGGGCCAGGGGGGCCCTCGATCACCACCTTCGCCCCGGGCCTGGTGGGCTACACCCAGACCGAGCTGCTCCTCGAGGGCACCGCGTCGGCCTACCTCCCCGCGCCCGGCACGACGCTCGGCGCCGACGGTCGCTGGCAGGTGGTCGAGTCGGGGGAGACCGCCGAGTTCGCCACCCGCCTCACCGTGATGCGGCCGTCCGACCCCGAGGCGTTCGACGGGACGGTGATCGTCGAGTGGCTCAACGTGTCGAACCAGGCCGACACCGGGCCGGACTGGCTCATGGCGCACAACGAGATCGTCCGCGAGGGCCACGCCTGGGTCGGTGTGACCGCCCAGGCCGTCGGGGTGGCCGCCGCCAAGGCCCTGGAACCGGGCCGCTACGCGGCGCTCACCCATCCGGGCGACAGCTTCTCCTACGACATCTTCACCCAGGCCGGTGAGGCGGTCCGGCAGGACCCCGAGGTGCTGGGCGGGCTGACGCCAACGTTGGTGATCGCCACCGGGGAGTCCCAGTCGGCGGGACGGATGGTGACCTACGTGGACGCCGTCCACCCGCTGACGCACACCTACGACGGCTACATGGTCCACAGCCGCAACGTGGCCGGGGCCGCGCTCAGCCAGAGCCCGCAGGCGGCGGTGAGCGCGCCGACCCCGACGCTGGTGCGGTCCGACCTCGACGTCCCGGTGTTCATCGTCCAAGCCGAGGATGACGTGGCCCGCTACCACCCGGCGCGCCAGGCAGACACCGCCCGGATCCGCACCTGGGAGCTGGCCGGCACGTCCCACGCGGACCAGTACAGCCTGGGGATCGGGCAGGTGGACACGGGTGACGGCACCGGCGCGGTGCGGATGTTCGAGCGGATGCTCGACCCGACCAACGACCCGGTGCCGGGCTACCTCCCGCCGTGCCCGCTGCCGGTGAACGCCGGGCCGCACCACTGGCTGTTCCAGGCCGCCCTGCACCACCTGGTGGTGTGGGCCGAGGGCGGCCGTGTGCCCCCGACGGCCCCGCGCCTCGCCTACGACGGCACCGCCTACGCCCTCGACGCCAACGGCAACGTTCTCGGCGGGGTGCGCTCGCCGCAGGTCGACGCTCCGGTCGCGTCGCTACGGGGTCCGGGCAACGAGGGCGGGCAGGGGTTCTGCCGCTTGTTCGGCACCACCACCCCGCTCAGCGACGCTCGGTTGACGTCGCTCTACCGCAACCGGGGCCAGTTCGTCTCGGCGTGGGGCAAGGCCGTGAACGACGCCCGCCAGGCCGGCTACCTCCTGCCGGAGGACGCGGCCGAGCTCCGCAAGGCGGGGACGGGCTCGGACGTCGGTCGTTAGTCCGGTGGCGCCGCCGGGGGTGCTCAGGCGCCCCCGGCGGGAGCGCCCGGCGGGCCGCCGTCGGCGACGTCGATGGGCGACAGCGACTCGGACGGGGTGTGGACGATCGCTGGTCCGCGTCCGGCCCTCGTGACGAGCCGGGCGACGCCGTAGCCGACGACGAAGATGACGAGCCCGCCGACCGCGTCGAGGAAGTAGTGGTTGGCCGTGATGACCACCACGAAGATGGTGGCGATCGGGTAGAGCACGGCGAGGGACTTGGCCCACCAGCTCTTCACCCGGGGGTAGAACACCGCCAGGCCCCAGAACGCCCATCCGCAGTGCAGCGACGGCATCGCCGCGAACTGGTTGGAGATGGACTTCATCCCCTCGTCGTTGAACGACCAGAAGGTCGGGTACTCGACGAGCGTGTCCTTGAAGTGGAAGAACGTGTCGGCGTTGAACTGGAACAGCGCGTTCGGGTCCGCCCAGGTGTCGAGCAGCCGAGGCGGCATGAGCGGGAACGTGGCGAAGCCGATCAGCCCCAGCAGGGTGCCGATGGCGAGCGTGTTGCGCCAGAGCGGGTAGTCGTCGCTGTGGAACCGGTAGAGGAAGATGAGGCCGAGGACGGTGGCGGCGATGTACACCGATCCGTAGAAGTAGTTGGCCACGATGATGAGTGGTGTGAAGCCGAGCGCCCACTGCTGGATGGCCTGCTCGTGCCAGATCCCGAGGTCGCGCTGCCAGCCGATGAGGCGGATGGCGTTGTCGTAGGCCCGCTGCGGTTTGGCCGAGGAGAGGTTGCGGACGGTCTCGTAGACGAGGTCGACCACGAGGACGATCAGCATCTCCTTCCACCAGTAGATGCGGTGGCCGTCGGAGAGCAGCCGGCCCCGGCGCCAGCGGGGCCGGGGATCGTCGTCGGCCCCGTCGCCGTGGGGCTGGGGGAGGACCTCGGTGGTGCTCACCCCGAGACCACCTTCGAGAGGGTGCCGTCGGCGGCGAGCACCCACAGCTCGCCGTCGTCGTCCTGGCCGAAGCTCACGAGCTCGCCCGGCGGGGTGGAGATGCCGAGTGGTCCCTCGGCGAGGAGGATGCCCCGCCGGGTCAACAGGCCCCGGATCTCTCCCGTGCAGTAGTCGCCGTACACGTACACGCCGCCCTCGAGCGAGGGCACGGCGGTGCCCCGGTAGACGTAGCCGCCGGTGATCGAGCACCGGCCATCGGCGTGGGTGTAGGTGTGGATCGGCGGCACGAGGCCCTCCGGTGGGGTGCCGTCGGCACGGTACCGCTGGTCGCCCTCGAACCAGTTCCAGCCCAGGTTGCCCCGCCACCCCCACCCGGTCTCCACCGGCAGGCGGTTGATCTCCTCGACCTGGTTCTGGCCCACGTCGGCCACCCAGAGGTCGCCGGTGGCCCGGTCGAACGAGAACCGCCACGGGTTTCGCACCCCGTAGAGCCAGATCTCGGGCAGCCCACCACCCTCGGCGAAGGGGTTGTCGGGTGGGATCCCGTACTGCGACTGGAAGGGGACCGCGGTGGCGGGGTCGATGCGCAGGATCTTGCCCAGCAGGGTGTCGAGGTCCTGGGCGTTCCCGGTCGGGTCACCGGCGCCGCCGCCGTCGCCCACGCCGATGTAGAGGTAGCCGTCGGGCCCGAGCACCAGCTGGCCGCCGTTGTGGTTCGTCTGGTCGGCGTGGGGGATGGTGAGCAGCTCGCGGCGGGAGGCGGGATCGACCTCGGCGACCTTGTCGGCCTTCGGCGGTGGGCCGCCGGTGCCCCCGCTGAACGCGCTCTTGTCGATGACGGTGTAGGCCGCCACCACGATGTCGCCGTTGGGTGCGGTGTGGTCGACGTAGAGGGTCCGGCCGTCGGTGGAGAAGGCCAGCCCGAGCAGGCCCCGTTCACCGGTGGTGGAGGTCAGGGCGGAGAGGTCGAGGGCAGTGCCCGGCAGCAGGGTGTACCCGGTGCGCTTGCTGCGCCCGGTGGTGCGGTCCCACTCGGTGTTGACGGTGAGGATCCGCACCGTGCCGCCCCGCTCGGCGATCCAGATCTGGTCCCGGCCGTTTCGGGCGGCCATCGCCGTCGGTTCGGTGAGGTGGGTCTCGACCTGGCCCTCGGGGCCGGTGGTGGTTGTGGTGGAGCTGGTGCCGGGGATCTCGGGTGGTGCCGGGCCCACGACGGTCTCGAGGCGCACCGAGACGCCGCTGAGGTCGACGGGGCCGGGCCCGGGGTCGGGGGCGGTGCTCGTGGTGGTCGCCGGCGCGGTGGTGGAGGTGGTGCCCGGTCCGCCCTCGCTGACGGACGAGCAGCCGGCGAGCAGGGCGAGCGACGCCGCGGTGGCACCGAGCAGGGCCCGGCGGCGACGGCGCGAGCGCCGGTCGGGGCGCGGGGAAGGGGTGCTCGCCATGGTGGGGGAGAGGCTACCGAGCGCCCGTTCTCCGGAGGGGGCAGCGGCGCGGCCGGGTGCCGATCGCGATGGACGATCAGCGGGGTGGGCGGATCAGGCCCTCCTGCACGACCGTCACGGCCAGCTTGCCGTCGCGGGTGAACACCGAGCCCCGGGCGAAGCCCCGGCCGCCCGAGGCCGTGGGGGTGTCCTGGGCGTAGAGCAGCCACTCGTCGGCCCGGAAGGGACGGTGGAACCACATGCCGTGGTCGAGGCTGGCCATGAACACGTTGTCGATAGGGCCCAGGCCGTGGGGCAGCAGCGCGGTGTCGAGCAGGGTCATGTCCGAGGCGTAGGTGAGGGCGCAGGCGTGCAGCACCGGGTCGTCGGGCAGCACCCCGGTGGCCTTCAGCCAGATCCGTTGGTAGGGCGGCAGCTCCCGCTCCCGGTCGTCGGGCTTCCAGTCGCAGTTGCGCAGGTCGAAGGGGAGGTCGAGCTCGAAGCGGTGGTCGCCGGCCTCGGCCGCCTTCTCGCGCCACGCCTCGCCCACGGTGGGCAGGCTCTCGGGGTCGGGCACCTCGGGCATCGGCTCGGAGTGGTCGAAGCCGTCCTCGGGCACCTGGAACGACGCCGAGAGGCTGAAGATGGCGCGGCCGTGCTGCACGGCCGTGACCCGGCGGGTGATGAAGGAGAGGCCATCACGGATCCGGTCGACCATGTAGAGGATCGGCACGCGGGTGTCGCCGGGACGCAGGAAGTAGGCGTGCAGCGAGTGCACCAGGCTCTCGGGCTCCACCGTGCGGGCCGCCGCCACCAGCGCCTGGCCGGCCACCTGGCCACCGAAGACGCGCTGGCGCTCGGCGGGGGGGCTCACGCCGCGGAAGATGTTGACCTCGATGGGTTCGAGGTCGAGCAGCGTGATGAGCGCGTCGACGGCGGCCTGGGTCACGTCCAGAATCTCCCACATCGGGCGGCCTCCGCCGCGCAGCCCGGTGCGGGGCGTGTCGGGCGACCACCCCCCATGCCACGGGACCGACGCGGCGTGACGGTAGGCTCGCCTGGTTTGACGGACCAGTACCAGCCTCCCCCCACCGACCGAGAGGGCCGATGAGCATCGAGACCCAGGCGGCTCCTGTCGCCGAACCCGTCCCCGCCGGGGGCGTGGTCGGCTACGTCATCAGCCTCATCCGCACCAAGGGCCTGAGGTACGTGCTCGTGTCGGTGGTGAACGTGCTGGTTGGCGGGGGTCTGCTCGTCGTGCTGCAGCACTGGATGCGGCCCACCTTCGCCAACATCTGCGGTGTCGCCATCTCCGCCATCCCCGCCTACTACATGAACCGGGCGTGGGTGTGGGGCAAGCGGGGCAAGAGCCACTGGAAGAAGGAGGTCCTGCCGTTCTGGATCTTCACCGGCCTGGGCCTCGTCTTCTCCACCCTGGCGATCTCCTACGCCGACGAGCACACCACCAGCAAGGTCCTCATCCTCTTCGTGCAGCTCTCCGCGTTCGGCGTCCTCTGGGTGATCCGGTTCTTCGTCCTCGACAAGCTGTTCCACGTCGAGGTGTTCGAGGACGACACCCCCGACGAGCTCTGAGAGCGACGGCCTCGCGGTGACGATGGATCCCCAGCTGCGCGCCGCCGCCGAGGCCGCTCGCGGGTTCATGCCGCCGGACGAGGGCCTCGCCCTCCACGAGGCGGCGCTGTCGGTGCCCGAGGGCGGCTCCCCGCTCCTCGAGATCGGCAGCTACTGCGGCAAGTCCGCCGTCTACCTCGGCGCCGCCGCCCAACAGCGGGACACCGTGCTGTTCGCCCTCGACCACCACCGGGGCTCGGAGGAGAACCAGCCCGGCTGGGAGTGGCACGAGCCCGACCTGGTCGACCCCGAGGTGGGACGCATCGACACCCTCCCCCGCTTCCGTCGCACCGTGTTCGACGCGGGCCTCGAGGGGTCGGTGGTGGCGCTGGTGGGCGACTCGCCCACCGTGGGGCGCCACTGGCGGATCCCCCTGTCGTTCCTCTTCATCGACGGCGGCCACGGCTCGGGGCCGGCCCACCGCGACTACGAGACGTGGACCCCGTGGGTCGAGCTCGGCGGCCTGCTCGCCATCCACGACGTGTTCCCCGACCCCGCCGACGGGGGCCGTCCTCCGTACGAGATCTACCTGCGGGCGCTCGAGTCGGGCCGCTTCGAGGACGTCTCGGCCACCGGGTCGCTGCGGGTCCTGCGCCGCACCTCCTGAGCGCCGCACGGTCGTGACGCGGTGGCGTCGACCTCTTGTCGGGATCCCGGGGCGGTCGTAGGGTCGCACCCGGCGGCGGGGGACAGCGATCTCTTGGGGGGCAACCATGAAGAAGCTCATCCTCGGCGCGCTCATCGCCGGCGCGCTCGTCCTCGGTCTCGGTGGCAGCGCGCTCGCCGGTGAGACCACAGGCGCCGCGCTGCGCGGAGAGGGTGGCCCGAAGGGCGCCCCGACCGCGCAGGGTGCCAGCCACGCCCGGTCCGAATGCGCGTACTCGGGCCTCGACACCCCTGATGAGATCGAGGGGAACCCGGAGGGCTTCGATGACGATGCCCTCATGATCCACGGCACCCAGAGCTACGGGCAGTTCGTCGCCAGGGGCCTCAAGGCCGCGGTGCCGAGCCCCGGCCAGGCCTGTCGGGGCAACCTGCCCAGGGAGTAGGGCCGAGCCCGGTCGTCGTGCCCCGGCTCCGGCCGGGGCACGGCGCCGTCCGGACTCGGATCGACGCAGCCGGGAGGCCGTGGGGGCGCACCGCCGTCGGCGGTGGCCAGGTCGTGTGACCGCTCAGTCGGTGGCGTCGGCGACGGGGTCGTCGAGGTCGACCAGCGCCGGCAGGGCGTCGTGGTCGGTGAACAGCCCGGCCGCCGGCGAGGTGCGGCTGAGGGCGTCGGCGGCCAGGATCACGGCGGCGTCGGTGTAGGTGGTGCGCTCGTCGCCGGGGAAGTGCACCTCGTCGGGGAACACGATGCCGGTCCAGTAGTGGCCGTCGACGTCGCGCAGGCCCTGGGCCCACTCGAACAGGCGCAGGGCGTGGTCGTGGTTGCCGACGGAGAGCTCGGCCATCAGGCACTCGCAGGTCTCGGCGGCGGTGACCCACGGCCGGTCGCTGACGCAGCGGACCCCACGGCCCTCCACCACGAAGGCGTCGCGCCGGGCGTCGAGCCGCTCATGGGCCTCGGCGTCGCGCAGCACGCCACCGAGGACCGGGTAGTACCAGTCCATGGCCCAGCGGGCCTTGGGGGCGAAGGCGTCGGGGGCCTGGCCCGCGCAATGGGCCCGGATGACCTGGGCGAGGCGGGCGGCGCTGAGCTCCCAGTCGGGGCGCTCGTGGCCGAGGAGCTCGGCCACCGCCACCGCGCAGCGGAGGCTGTGGCACATGGACGACGAGCCGGTGAGCAGGGCGAACGACCACGGGGTGCCGTCGGCGTGGCGGGCCCAGAGGATCTCGCCGCGTGGGGTCTGGAGGTCGAGCACGAAGTCGATGGCCTTCTCGACCACCGGCCACATGGCCTCGACCCAGGCGCGGTCGCCGAGCACCAGCCAGCGGTGCCAGACGCCTGCGGCGATGTAGGCGACGGTGTTGGCGTCGAGCTTGTCCTGCTCGATCGAGTCGGCCAGGTAGTACTGGTGCCAGGCGCCGTTGTCGTGCTGGATGTCGACCAGCCACCGGTAGGCCCGCTCGGCCTCGGTGTGCATCCCGGCCAGGTCGAGCGCCATGGCCGCCTCGACGTGGTTCCACGGGTCGGCGTGGCCGCCCGGGAACCAGGGGATCATGCCGTTGGGGAGCTGCCACGAGGCGATGGCCGCGGCGGTCTCGAGCACCTGGTCGGCGGTGATGAGGCCCTCGACGTGGGGGACCGGGCTCACGCCGCGACCTCCGCGGTCGGGGCGGGGCGCCCGCTGCGGGCCACCGGCTTGGTGGCGTAGACCACCAGGGACTTGCCGAGCACCGGGTTCAGCACCCGCTCGGTGACCCGGGTGGCGGCGGGCTGGCTGGTGATGTCCCACTCGAGCAGGCGCCGGTAGGCCCGCACCAGTGCGTGGTCGTCGTTGGTGGGCCCGACCGCGCACTTCAGCCACCAGTACGGCGAGTGGAGGGCGTGGGCGAGGTGGGCACCACCCGGCTCGAGGCCGGCGCCGAGCATCTTCCGGCGCAGCTCGCCCTCGGTGTAGATGCGCACGTGGCCGCCCTGGACGAACGGGGCGTGGTACTCGTCGGACAGGGCCCAGCACACCTTCTCGGGCATCCAGGCGGGCACGGTCACGGCGATGGTGCCGCCGGGGCGGAGCACCCGCGTGAGCTCGTCGAGGGCGGCGAGGTCGTCGGGGACGTGCTCCATCACCTCGGAGGCGATGATGCGGTCGAAGCTGCCGTCGGTGAAGGGCAGGCGGGTGCCGTCGCCCTGCACGGAGGTGCACGAGAGGTCGGGCGCGATCTCGCCGGCCTCCTTCATGGCGTACTGGGTGGCCTGCACGTGCTGGAGCTCGGGGAAGGCCATGTCGCAGGCCACCACCCGGGCACCCCGGCGGAGCGCCTCGTAGCCGTGCCGGCCGAAGCCGCAGCCCAGGTCGAGGAGGCGGTCGCCGGCGCGAAGGCCGAGCCGGTCGTAGTCGGCGGTGAGCACGGCTCAGGCGTCCCTGGCGACCCGGCGGCGCTGGTAGCGGGGCGCAGCGCCTGCGCCCCCCGGCCGGCGGGCCTGGATGTGGGGAGTCTCGGCCAGGAGGGCCCGGTAGTGCTCGACGGTGCCCACCGCGGTGTGGCGCCAGGTCCAGCGGTCGATGACCCGCTGACGGCCGGCGGCGCCGATGCGGGCCCGCAGGTCGGGGTCGTCGAGGGCGCTGGAGATGCGGGCGGCGAGGGCCTCGCTGTCGCCCGGCGGCACGAGCAGGGCGGTGTCGTTGTCGGCGCCGACCACCTCGGGGAGGGCCCCGCCGGTGGTGGCGATGAGAGGGACGCCGCAGCTCATGGCCTCGATGGCGGGGAGGGAGAAGCCCTCGTAGAGCGACGGCACGATGGCCAGCTCGGCCTCGGAGTACAGCTCGATGATGCGCTGCTCCGGCACCCCGGTGATGAAGGTGACCACGTCGCGCAGGCCGAGCTCGTCGATGATGCGGGCGGACGGGCCGCCCTCCTTCAGGCGTCCGATCACGACCAGCTCGACGTGGCGCTCGGTGCGCACCTTGGCCACCGCCTCGAGCAGGTAGCGCAGGCCCTTCATGGCGACGTCGGCGCTGGCGGTGGTGATCAGCCGGCCCGGCACCGGTGCCACGTCGTCGAGGGGCTTGAACAGGTCCTGGTCGACGCCGACGGGCACCACGTGGAGCCGGTCGAGCGGCACCTGATGGTCGGCGTGGATGTCGCCCAGGGAGTTCTGCGAGACGGTGATGACCCGGGGCATGCGCGACGCGACCCGGGTCTGCATCTTGGTGAAGCCGTACCAGCGCTGCTTCGAGAACCGCTTCCAGGGGGTCTCTGCGTGCTCCATCTCCAGCCGGCGGTCGACGGTAATGGGGTGGTGGATCGTGGCCAGGACGGGGAGGCCGGCGCGCTCCATGCCGAGCAGGCCGTAGCCGAGGCACTGGTTGTCCTGCACCAGGTCGAAGTCGTTCACCCGGCTGCGCAGGTGCTGCCAGGCCCGGATGCTGAACGCGAGCGGCTCCGGGAAGCTGCCGGTGGCGAAGGTGGCCACCTCGAGGGCGTCGCCGATGCCCTTGACCTCCCACGGGCCGGGGAGGCGCATGGGGAAGGCGTCGTTGTAGATGTCGAGGCTCGGCAGCTCCACCAGCGGCACCGCGAGTCGAGCACCGGGTAGGGCTGGCCGCTCAGCACCTCGACCTCGTGGCCGAGGTCGACCAGGGCCTTGGTGAGGTGGCGCGTGTACACGCCCTGGCCGCCCACGTGCGGCTTGCCGCGGTAGGTCAGGAAGGCGATCCGCAGCGGGAGCTCGCCGTCGGCGGCGGTGGGGGCTGCGGTTTTGGGCGCGACAGGCTCAGACGGCATGGGCTGTCAAGTGTCGTCGGCCCTCTTTCCGCTGGTCAAGTGGGGCCACGATCGTGGCTGGTGGGGACCGCAGGCGGGGTCGAGCCCTCCAGGGGCAGGCCGAGCTCGGCGGCCCGGCGGGCCATCGCCGCCTCCACCGCCTCGGCGATGCTCTGGCGGGCCGATCCGTCGTGGGCGCCGGCGGCCGCGGGCTCACGCGGTGGGAGGGGGGCGGCCGGGGCGGCGGACGCCGGCGCCGCCGGGCGGGCCGCGGGAGCGACGGGGGCCGTGGGGGCGCCGGCGGGCACCGGGGTGACCGGGATCACGGGGGCCACCGCAGGCGTCGGCGCCACGTCGGTCTGGAGGGCACCCTTCGGGATCGTGACCGGGCGCCGGGACGAGGCCGCCACCGGCACGTCGCCGCCCCGGTCGTCGGTGTGGGTGAAGTACATGTGGGCGATCCGGTCGATCATCGCCGGGTGCAGCTCGAGGGGCAGGTCCTCGAACGTGCAGATCGAGATCAGGATCTTGCACACCGAGGTCGGCAGGTAGGGCCGGAGGTCGCCGTCGCCGAGCTCCCGGCTTGTGCGACGGAGGTACTCGGCGGCACCGGGGGCCAGGCGCACGCCGTAGGCGTCGCACACCCGGCGCAGCACCTCGTCGAAGGCCTCGTCGGTGATCGACGGCACCAGCACCTTGGACTGGATGCGCCGGAAGAACGCCTCGTCGCCCAGCGTCTCGGGCTGGAGGTTGGTGGAGAACACGATCTTGGCGTCGAAGGGGATGTCGAACTTCACCCCGTGGTCGAGCGTCAGGTGGTCCCGCTGGCGGTCGAGGGGCACGATCCAGCGGTTGAGCAGCGCCTCGGGGGTGAGGTTGGCCTGCCGGCCGAAGTCGTCGATGACGAGGATGCCGTTGTTGGCCTGCATCTGGAGCGGCGCCACGTAGGTGCCGCTGTCGCGCTGGTACTTGAGGTCGAGCATCTCGGGGCCGAGCTCGCCGCCGACGATCACGCACGGCCGGTGGCAGAGCACCCAGCGACGGTCGATCCCCACCGGCTGCTCGGGGGCGGGCCGGTGCACCACCGGGTCGAAGACCGTGATGACCTGGCTGTCCACCTCCACGGCGTAGGGCACGAGGACGTAGTCGTCGTAGATGCGCAGGAGCCGCTCGGCGATCGACGACTTGCCGGTGCCCGGAGGTCCGTAGAGGAACATGGCGCCGCCGGCGATGGCGGCCGGACCGAGCTCCCGCAGCAGGTCCTCGGAGATCACCAGGTCGGAGAACGCCGCCTTGAGCGCGGCCAGGTCGATCCGGGGGCTGGCGTGCTGGGCGGTGATGGTGGCCGTGTAGGCGGCCAGGCTCACCGGCACCGGGCCGACGTAGCGGGAGAGCTGCATCCGGTCCTTGGCCTGCTGGCGCCCGGGGCCGGTGGGAGCGAGCAGGTAGTCCCGCCCGTCGATGCCCTGCACCTCGAGGAACTGGAGGTCCCGGAGGTCCTCCACCACCTTCGTCATCAGGCCCGGCCCGAGGGCCAGCTTGTTGCTCAGCTGGAGGGTCGACGTGCGGCCCATGGCCACCGCCTGGCGCAGCACGATGTCGTGTACCAGGCCCTCGGGCACGCCCAGGTCCTCCACCGTCCGCGGGCTCGAGGGGTCGATGCCCTCAGCGGGTCGCCAGTCCATGGTTGATGTCCTGCTCCTCGTTCTCGCGCGGTCGCACGTGGGTACCGTCATCGGCACCTGCGGCCCGTTCCCTGAGCGCACTGGTAGACCGGCGACCGTGCGAGCGGTGGTGCAACGGGTGTCGGAAGCGTCGGTCACGGTCGACGGCGAGGTGGTCGGGGCCATCGGCCGGGGCCTGTGCGTGCTGGTCGGCGTGACCCACGACGACGACGAGGAGCGAGCCCGGAAGCTGGCCGCGAAGCTGTGGACGTTGCGCCTGTTCGACGACGACACCGGGCGGATGGGCGTGGGTGCGGACGAGGCCGGCGCCGAGGTGCTCGTGATCTCGCAGTTCACCCTCTACGGCGACACCCGCAAGGGCCGGCGGCCGAGCTGGACGGCCGCGGCGCCGGGGCCGGTGGCCGAGCCGCTCGTCGACGAGGTGGTGGCCGAGCTGCGTCGGTTGGGCGCGACCGTGGCCACCGGTCGCTTCGGCGCGGACATGCAGGTGGGCCTGGTGAACGACGGCCCGGTCACCGTCCTGCTCGAGCTCTGACGCGCCTCTCAGGCGGCGCGGGGCTCCTCGGGCCCGGCGGGCCCGACCGGGCGGAAGCCGTCGGCGCGGGAGCGACGCCAGACCAGGAGCCACGCCACGGCGACGGTGAGCCCCGACAGGACGATCACCGGCAACGGGCCGATCACGGTGGCGATGGTGTCGCCCTCCCGCAGGGCCACCACGTCCTGGATGACGGCCGTCTCCGAGATGGCGGTGCGGGCCCGCACCCGCCCGTCGGGGTCGACGACCGCGCTGAACCCGGTGGGTGCCGCCTGGAGCACCCACCGGCCGGACTCGATCGCCCGCAGGCGGCTCGACGCGACCTGCTGCGTCTGCACCTGGGTGAGCCAGTAGCTGGAGCCGTTCGTCGGGTTGAGCAGGATCTGGCTCCCGTGGAGGCTGGCCTCCCGGCCCCGGTTGGTGAAGAAGATCTCCCACGAGATGGACACCCCCAGGCGGCCGACGGGGGTGTCGAGCACCGCAGGTCCGGCGCCGGCCCGGGCGTCGCGCTCGGGGAGCCCGGCGTCGCGGGCCAGGCCCTCGATGAGCCCGCGCAGCGGCACGTACTCACCGAACGGCACCCGGCGGACCTTCTCGTAGCGGACGGTCTCGGTGCCGTCGGGCAGGTACACCACCGAGGCGTTCACGAACGAGTCTGGGCCCTCGCCCTCGGTCACCCCCGCGACGAGGACCGTCTCGAGCGACCGGGCCAGCTCGGAGAGCTCCCGGCCCTCCCGGCGGGACGAGACCGGGCCCTCCACGTCGACCACGTTCTCGGGCCAGAGCACGAGGTCGACCGGCGGCACGACCCGCCGCGACGCCTCGAGGTGGCGCTCGAACACCTCGCGGGGGTTGGTCTCGTCGGCGCGGGTGCCCTGCTCCCCACCGCCCTGCACCAGGGCGACCTCGATGCGGCCCACGTCGTGGCCGGCCGGAGCGACGGTGCCGACCACCGCCGCCAGGACCACGGCCGTCGCCGCCCCTCCGGCCCAGGCCCATCGCCGCTCCCAGGCCGCGGACAGGGCGACGCCGCCGACGCCGACGAAGAACACCACGCCGATGGCGCACAGCACCCGGGCGATCTGGCCGAGCGGGGCGGCCGCCTGGCTCATGGCCGTGGTGGCGAGGGGCACCCCGCCGAAGGGGAACGTCCACCGGGCCGCCTCGGCCAGGGTGAACGCGCCGGGGACCGCCAGCCACCGCACCCACGAGCGGTGGTCCCGACCGGGCACCGCCAGCCCGGCGACGCCCACGTAGGCACCGAAGACCGCCACCGCGATCGGGTAGCCGGGCGCGGTGAGGTCGACCATCCACAGCATGGCCGGCCCCAGCCAGCACACGCCGAGCAGCCACGACCGCAGGAAACGGGCGCGGGGCGTGCTGCCGGCGAGCAGCCGGTCCCACACCGCCACCCCGACGAAGGCCAGGGGCCACCACCCCCAGGGGGGCACCGACGCAGCCAGGCAGAGGCCGCCGACGACGGCGAGCAACGCCGTCCCGGCGGTCGACGGCAGCCGGGGCGGGCGCAGGGTCGGCACGGCGCCATGATGCACGCGGCGACGCGGACGGTGGGCATCGGTGCCCGCCCCGCGGCCACGGGCGAGGCCGGGCCGGGGACGTAGGAGGGTGGTCCGCCCGGTCGACGATCGCCGATGCCAACATCGCCGCGTGGAGCGGCGCATCCAACGCGACGAGACCGAGTTCGGGCGGACCCTCTCGTTCTTCGACGCGACGTTCGCGCTGTCGATGACCCTCCTGGTCACCACCATCGACCCCGGACCGGCCGAGTGGCAGAGCTGGACGGCTCTGTGGGACGCGGTGGGCTACCAGGTCATCGCCTTCGCCATCTCGTTCGTCCTCGTCGCCTCGTACTGGTGGGGCAACCACCGCTTCGTCGGCTCCCTCGAGACCCTCAGCCCCCGGTTCATCGGCACCAACGTGGCGATGCTCGGCTTCGTCGCCCTGATCCCGTTCACCACCGACGCCCTCGGCAACGAGGGTCGCTCCGCGGTGGAGGTGGCCACGGTGGTCTACGCGGCCAACATGGCGATCATCTCGGCCATGCCCGCGGTGCTGTACCGCGTCGCCGTCCGCGACGGCCTCTTCCGGCACCCGCCGAGCGAGAGCGACGCCCGGCTGGCGCTGGTCGACGAGGGCGTGCCGACGGTGGTGTTCCTGGTGTCGATCCCGGTGGCGATGCTGGTCTCGGGCGAGGCCGGCCGCCTGTGCTGGTTCAGCCTGCTGGTCCTCAGCCCGCTGGTCGGGAGCTGGACGGCCCGGCAGCGACGGCGGGCCGACCGTCTGGCCGGTGTGCCCGACCGCGAGCGCGATCGAGGCTGAGCGGGGCGGCTACTGGCCGCCGACCTGGCCGGGCTGGAGGGGGTCGCCGTTCTGGCCCGGGATCACGAGGCGGGGCGGCAGCAGGGCGTCGGCGATGTCCAGGTAGGTGGCCACCCGGGCCTCGACGGTGACCTCGCCGGCCCGCTCGAACACGAGCGTGAGCTCGATCGTGTCGCCGACGGCGAGCGGTCGGGTGAGGCCGCTGAGCAGGAGCTGGTCGCTGCCGGGCTGGAGCCGGGTCTCCGCGTAGCCGGGCACCGGCAGCTCGGAGACGGACACGAGCTCACCGGGGTCGGTGTCGGTCAGCCCCACGCGCTCCTGGAGCTCGACGGTCCCGGCCGCCGGGGTCGACGCCCCGATGAGCGTGTCGTTGCCGCCGACGTTGTCGATCACCACGTAGGCCGCGGTCGGCTCCGGCCCCTCGGCGACGAAGGCGTCGCGCAGCTCCGGCTCGGCGGGGGGCGAGGTGAACGGGCGCACGACCGCCACGAGCACGAGCAGCCCGGCGCAGAACAGCACCACCAGCACGGGGGCGAAGCGTCGGATGCGGGCGTAGATGTCGGGGGCGGGCGCGGGCGCCGAGGTCGGCGGCTCGGTGGTCATTCGGGCTCCGGTCGCGTCGGCGGTGGGGCGGCGACCGCCCTCCATCCTGCCTGCCCGGGTGGGCGTGGTCAGATCGGGAGCGCCGAGGGTGGGAGCATCAGGCGGTGGAGGGAGCGGGCGCGCGGCCGGGGCCGCTGCACGAACCGGTCGACCGGCGCCAGCGGCAGGCGGTGGCGGCCGTGGTGGACCACCTCGGTCCGGCCGGGCTCGACGTCCGCGGCGTCGGGGTGTGGCGGGCCGGCTCGGCCGTGCTGGTCGGCCTGCCGGAGGTGCCCGCCCTGGCCCGGGTGGACGACCCCGCCCGGCTCGCCGACGCCCGCCGGCAGGTGCGGGTGTCGGCGTTGCTGGCGCAGCGGGGTGTCCCGGTGGTGACCACGGTCGGACCCGCCGGGCAGCCGCTGGCCACCGACGTGGGTCCCCTCACCGTGTGGCGGTGGGTCGCCCCGGTCGGTCCCCGGGTCGGACCGCACGCCGTGGGGGCCCTTGCCCGGGTGCTGCACGACCGCACCCGCGAGCTCGCGCGCGGACCGGCCGGCCGACCCGTGGAGGTGCCCGTCCACGAGCCGTTGCTGGCGGTCCGGGCCGAGCTCGACCGGGCCGAGGAGGTGGGAGCCACCGGGGCCGGCGACCTCCGGCTCCTGCGCCGCACCTGGCAACGCCTGGCCGACACCTGGCCGGCACCCGACGACGACCCCCTCGGCGCCGCCGTGGTGCACGGCGACCTCCACGTGGGAAACGTGGTGCCGTCCGCCGACGGTCCGGTGCTGGCCGACCTCGAGCTCGCCGGCTGGGGTCCCGCCAGCGCCGACCTGGCCCCGCAGGTGGTGGCGGTGCGGCGCTACGGGGCGGACCCCGAGGAGCTCGACGCGGCCCTCGCCGGCTACGGGGGCGATCCTCGCTCGTGGCCCGGCTTCGAGCTCCTGGTCGAGGGCTACGAGCTGTGGGTCACGGCCTGGGCGGTCGCCAACCGCACCGGGTCGCCGGCGGCGGAGCGGGAGGCGGCGGTGCGGCTGGAGCGGTGGCGCACGGGGACCTCACCCGCCTGGTCGCTGCGCTGACGACCCCGTCGGCGTCGAGGTCCGTCGACGGCGCGGGAAAGCTCGCCCGGGTCAGGGCACCTCGGGGGCGGGCAGGCCGTCGAGCCAGCCCCGCAGGCGCTCGACGAGGTGGGGGCGCAGCTCGTGGCCACCGTCGACCTCGGCCCAGGTGACCTCGGCCCCGGCCCGCTCGAGGGCCCGGGCCGCGCTGCGACCGAGGAGGGGATCGACCACCTCGTCGTCGACGCCGTGGGCCACGAGCACGGGCCGGCCGGCGAGCAGGGCGGGGTCCTGGTCGTCGCCCCGGTGCGGGAGGTAGGAGGCGAGGACGGCGAGCGCCGCCGGTCGCAGGGTGGACGAGGGGTCGGTGGCGGCGGCCAGGGCGAGCGCACCGCCCTGGGAGTACCCGGCGACCACGAGGTGGGCGGGATCGAGGTCGAGCCGCGCCAGGGCCTCGTCGCAGGTGGCGGTGAGGTGGGAGACCGACGCGGTGATGTCGGCGGCCACCGGGCCGTCCTCCTCGACCCGGAACCACGCCGGGCCGTCGAGGGTCTCGAGCGGGGGGCGCACGACGACGACCTGCCAGCGCCCGTCGGGGTCGAGGGTGGACAGGTGCTGGGTGAACACGCCGGGTTCGTCGCCGAACCCCGGCAGCAGGACGAGCAGACGTCGGGCCCGGCCCGAGGCCGTGCGCTCGACGACGCTCACCGTCATCGGCTCAACCCACCCGGCCAGCGGCGACGCGGGCGCTCGACCAGTACCAGATGCTCTCGTACCGGACGTTGCGACCCGACCCCGGGGCGTGGATCATCTGGCCGTCGCCGACGTAGAGGCCGACGTGGCTGGGATCGCCCCCGGCGCCCCCGGCCCAGTAGAAGACGAGGTCGCCGGGCTGGAGCTCGTCGATCGAGATCTTCTCGGCCATCGCCCACTGGGCGCCGCTGTAGTGGGGCAGCTCGACGCCGGCCGCCTGCCAGGCCCAGCGGGTGAACCCGGAGCAGTCGAAGGCGTTCGGGCCCGACGCCCCCCGGACGTAAGGCCGACCGAGCGCGGTGTCGCCCTTGGCCAGCACCGCACCCACCCGGTCGGCCTGCGCCTTGGCGGCCAGGTCGGCGAGGAAGACGGCGGCCTGCGCCTGGGCCACCTCGACCTGCTGGCGACGGACGCTGGCCCGGCGCTCGGCCACCCGCCGGGCGGCGTCGAGGCTGCGCTCCTTGGTGGCGGTGACCACCCGGGCGGTCTCGTCGGCGGCGACCGGTGCGGCGCCCGCCGGGCTCCCCACGGCCACGCCCGCGGTGCTCAGCGCCACGCCGGCCAGGCACACGCCGGCCACGGTGCGACGGAGACGGAGGCGGGTCGGATGGGTACGTTCCGTGAACATTGTTGCGAAAGGGTTGCAGACGTGACGACGGAACGCAACGCGACCGCAACATTTCCCGTCATCTGTGCCCCCCGACCGCCCCCACCCCGCCCCCCCTCCGGAAAACGGTGCGCACGAGGCGCACCAGAGCGACCGAAAAGCGCACCGTTTCCCTCCTCACGCGATCTGGTGCGCTCTTTGCGCGCCAGGGCGCGCGAAAAGCGCACCGTTTCCGGGGTGGGCGGGTCGGGGCGGGCGGTCAGGCGGTGACGGACGCGGCGGCGTGGCGGCCCTGGCGGACGCACGCCGGGAGACCGAGGCCGTCGTAGGCGGCGCCGGCGAGGGCCACGCCGGGCGCGGCGTCGGCGACCGCGTCCCGCCAGGCGCGCACCCGGGCGAGGTGGCCGGGTCGGAACTGGGGCAGTCCGTCCCACCACCGGGTGATGCGGTGCTCGACCGGGGCGGCGGTGAGGCCCATGGTGGTGGCCAGGTCGGCCCGCACGGCCTCCACGAGCTCGTCGTCGGGCAGCTCGAGGGCGGCGGTGTCGCCGTGGCGCCCGGCTGACACCCGCAGCACCGCCACGTCGGGGTCGTCGAGGTGGGCCCACTTGGCCGACGCCCACGAGCAGGCGGTCACGGTGGGGAGGCGGTCGCCCGCGGCGACCAGGAACCCGCTGGCGTCGAGGGGTCGACCGAGGCCGGCGCGGGGCACGGCCAGGGTGACCATGGCGGCCGAGGCGTAGTCGAGGTCGGCCAGGTCGCCGGCGACCGTGGGCACGAGGTCGGCGAGGAGCCGGGAGGTGACCGGCGCCGGCGTGCACAGCACCACCCGGTCGGCGGTGAGGCGCCCACCCGGGGTGCGCAGGGCCCACCCGTCGCCGTCTCGCTCGAGGGCCTCGACCGGTGTGGAGAGGTGCACCGGGTGGCCGGCGGCGGTGAGCCGGGCCAGGAGCAGGTCGGTGAGGGTCTGGGTGCCCACGGGGATGCCGTGGAAGACGGGCGCGTCGGGGTCGGCGCCGGCAGCTCGGGCGTCGCGCTGCTGGGCCCGCAGGCCGGCGATGAGGCTGGGGGAGCGGCGGGCGGCCGCGCCCAGCTGGGCTGCGCCGGCGGCCACGCTGAGCTGGTCGGCGTCGCCGGCGTTCACCCCCGACAGGAGCGGCGCGGCGAGCTGCTCGTAGACCTCGTCGCCGAGGCGGCCCCGGACGAGCTGGCCCACCGTGAGGTCCCCGTCGCCGTCGGGGTCGCCGACGGGTTCCCCCGCGGGCGGGGCGGTGGCGTCGAGGTCGCGCGCCGCCCGGGCGACGCCCTCGGCGCTCACGATGCCGGACGCGGCGAGGGCGTCGAGGTCGGTCGGGACACCGAGGACGAGCCCCGCCGGCAGCCGTCGCAGCTCGCCTCGCGCCCACACCAGGGCCGAGCGCTCGGCCGGCGAGGTGAGCACCCCCCCGAGGCCGAGCTCCTCGCAGAGCTCGCGTGCCTCGGGCACGCGGGCGAGGAAGGCGTCGGCGGCGCAGTCGACCGGTCGGCCGGCGAACGGGGTGGTGAGGATCTTGCCGCCGACCCGCGCGGAGGCCTCCAGCACGGTGACCCGGGTGCCGGGGCTGCGGGTCGCCACCGTGAAGGCAGCGGTGAGCCCGGTGAGGCCGGCGCCCACCACCACGACGTGGCCGACGGGCCCTTCGGGCATCAGGCCACCCCGGCCTCGGCCGCTCTCGCCACCACCCGGTCGGCGAGGGCGGCCATCACCGCTGGGTCGTCGTTGAGCGAGCGGGTGCGGGCGAAGGCCAACCCGACCTCGGCGGCGACGGCGGCCGCCTCGATGTCGAGGTCGTAGAGCACCTCGAGGTGGTCGGAGGTGAAGCCCTGGGCGCAGACCAACACCCCGTCGGTGCGGCCGGTGGCGCCGAGGTCGCGCAGCACGTCGAGGATGTCAGGGCCCCGCCACGGCTCAGGGGTGCGGCCCGCGCTCTGCCAGCACAGCGCCCAGTCGGGCCACGGCGAGAGGCCGACCCGCTCGGCCACCGCGGCGGCGCTCTCCCGCAGCTCGTCGGGGTAGGGGTCGTCGACCAGCACCCGCTCGGGCAGGGAGTGGGCGGTGAAGAGGACCTTGTGCGCCGCCGGGAGGGTGGACGCGGCGTCGCGCACGGCGTCGGCGAGGAAGTCGAGGTAGGCGGGCTCGAGGTGCCAGCGGTCGATGGCGTGGAGGCGGATGCCGCGGCTCTCGCCCGCCTCGGCGGCCCGACGCTGGTACTCGCCCACGCTGAAGGCCGACCAGTGCGGCGCCAGCACCAGGCCCACCGCGTCGGTGACGCCCGCGCTGGCGAGGTCGGCGATGGCGTCCTCGATGAACGGGGCGGCGTGCTTCTGGCCGAGCACCACCTGCCAGCGCCCGGGCATCCGCTCGTCGAGGGCGCGCTCCAGGGCGGCCCGCTGGGCCTCGGTGCGCTCCGCCAGCGGGGAGATGCCGCCGATGGCGTCGTAGCGGGCGGTCAGCTCGGCCAGCAGCTCCGGGGTCGGGGGTCGGCCCCGCCGGATGTGGGTGTAGTACGGCTCGATCTCGGCGGGGGTGCGCGGCGTGCCGTATGCCATCACCACCAGGCCGAGCGGCGCGTCGCTCACCGGTCGGCTCCCTCGCCGTCGACGGGACCGTCGCACCGGCCCTCGGCGTGGACCAGCTCCACGACCCGCTCGAGCACCGACGGGTCGGTCTCGGGCAGCACGCCGTGGCCGAGGTTGAACACGTGGCCGGGGTGGCCGGCGTTGCGGCGCAGGACGTCGCGCACGGCGGCCTCCACCACCTCCCACGGCGCCAGGCACAGCGCGGGATCGAGGTTGCCCTGGAGGGCCCGGTCGGCCGGCACCCGGCGCCGGGCCTCGTCGAGGGGCACCCGCCAGTCGACGCCGACCACGTCGGCGCCGGCGGCGGCCATCAGCCCGAGAAGCTCGCCGGTGCCGACACCGAAGTGGATGCGGGGCACGCCGAGGTCGGCGACGGCCTCGAAGACCCGCCGGCTGTGCGGGAGCACGAACTCCTCGTAGGTGGGCGGGGCGAGCGCCCCGGCCCACGAGTCGAACACCTGGAGGGCCCGGGCCCCGTGCTCGACCTGGGACCGCAGCGAGACGATGGCGAGGTCGGCCAGGCGCTCCATGAGCTGGTGCCACACCGCCGGCTCGCCGTGCATCAGCGCCTTGGTCTTCCCGTAGGTGCGTGACGGGCGGCCTTCGATGAGGTAGCTGGCCACGGTGAACGGCGCCCCGGCGAAGCCGATGAGCGGCACCGGCAGCTCCTTGGCCAGGATGCGCACCGTCTCCAGCACGTACGGGGTGTCGCCTTCGGGGTCGAGGGGGCGCAACCGCTCGAGGTCGGCTGCCCGTGCGAAGGGGCGCTCCACGACGGGTCCCACGCCCGGCGCCACGTCGACGCCGAACCCGATGGCGGCCACCGGCACGACGATGTCGGAGTAGAGGATGGCGGCGTCGACTCCGTAGCGCCGCACCGGCTGGAGGGTGATCTCCGCCGACAACTCCGGGTCGCGGATGGCGTCGAGGATGCTCCCCGCCCCCCGCACCGCCCGATACTCGGGCAGGGAGCGGCCAGCCTGTCGCATGAACCACACCGGCACCCGGTCGTCGGGTCCCCCGGGGAGGTTCCGGCAGGCCCGGAGGAACGGGGCCAGCGGCCGGTCGTCGGAGGTCTCGGGCACGCCGCCACGCTACCGACCCGCCCTGCCCGGGGAGAATCCGGCCTCGACGGGTAGCATGGCCGATCCCCTCGGATCGGTCCCTGGGCCGGCGGGGAGGGGGAACTCGTCTCGACGAGGGAGCGCATGGCCCCACACCCGGATCTGGCTGCCGAGCAGGCGTACATCGACCACGCCTACGCGTGCCTCGAGTCGTCCCGCGAGGCGGCATCCAAGCTGACCTCCATGGTGGAGGTGGGCCGCGGCGGCACCGAGCAGGCCCGCTTCGAGCGCGAGGTCATCTACGACACGGTGGTGAACCGCCTCACCCAGCTCCAGCTGGGCGACGCCGCCCTGTGCTTCGGGCGCATCGACCGGGCGGCCGAGTCGCCCGGCGACGCCACCGAGCGCTTCTACATCGGCCGCATCGCGGTCAGCGACGCCGACCAGGAGCCCGTCATCGTCGACTGGCGGGCCCCCGTGGCCGAACCCTTCTATCGGGCCACCGGCCGCCAACCGATGGGCCTGGCCCGTCGCCGCCACTTCGCCACCCGCGGCCGCCAGCTGCTCGCCATCGAGGACGAGCTGTTCGGCGACACCCTCGAAGGCCTCGGCCTCCCCGGCGGCGACGACGAGACCCAGATCACCGGGCAGGGCGCGCTGTTCAGTGCCCTGGAGACGGCCCGCACCGGCCGGCTCACCGACATCGTCGCCACCATCCAGGGCGAGCAGGACGAGATCATCCGGGCCCCGCTGCCCGGCGTGCTCGTGGTGCAAGGCGGCCCCGGCACGGGCAAGACGGTGGTGGCGCTGCACCGGGCCGCCTACCTCCTCTACACCCACCGGTTCCCGCTCGAGGGGCAGGGCGTGCTGGTGATCGGCCCCAACCGGCTGTTCCTCGGCTACATCGAGCAGGTCCTCCCCTCGCTGGGTGAGGCCGGCGTCGAGCTCGCCGTGCTGGCCGACCTGGTGCCCGACGTCAGCATCCGGGCCTACGACCACGGCCTCACCAGCCGGGTCAAGGGCGACCCCCGCATGGTCAAGTTCCTCGCCCGGGCGGTGCGCGACCGCGAGCGCCCCCTGCGCTCCGATCTCGTGGTGGGCTACGGCCTCCAGCGTCTCACCCTCACCCGCGAGCGCAGCGCCCGCATCGTGGCCGACGCCCGCCGTCGCTACCGGCGCCACAATCCGGCCCGCAAGTACGTCGAGGGCGAGCTCTTCGCCGAACTGGCCCTCTCCGGGCGGGGCGAGCTGGCCCCGTCGGAGGTGCGCGAGCGGCTCCGCCACGACCCCGCCGTGCGCGAGGCGCTGGAGTGGATGTGGCCGGTCCTCACCCCCGCCCAGCTCCTCCACGACCTCTACGGCGGCAAGGCGCTGCTGCGCCACGCCGGCCGCGACCTGCTCGACGACGCCGAGTGGCTGTCGCTCTTCCGCTCCCGTTCCGATTCGCTCGACCAGGTGGTGTGGACCCACGAGGACGCACCGCTGCTCGACGAGGCCCGGGCGCTGCTCGGTCCGAAGCCGCGGCGGCGCCGGCCCGGCGAGGCCGCCGACGACGACGAGATCCGCACGTACGGCCACATCGTGGTCGACGAGGCCCAGGACCTCTCGCCGATGCAGCTGCGCATGCTCGAGCGCCGCTCCCTGAACGGTTCGATGACCGTGGTGGGCGACATCGCCCAGGCCACCGGCCAGTGGGCCCACGGCTCGTGGGAGGAGATCCTCGAGCGGCTGCCCCAGAAGCGCCCGGCGCGCCGCGCCGAGCTCACCCTCGGCTACCGCCTGCCGGCGCCGATCATGGCCCTGGCCGCCCGGGTGCTGCGCCACGCCGCCCCGGAGCTCCAGCCGCCGCGGTCGGTGCGGGAGGACGGCGCCGAGCCCCGCATCGTGCGGGCCGCGCCCGGCACGCTGGCGGCTGCCGTCGCCGCCACCACCGGCGACGAGCGGGCAGCCGTCGACCCCGGCCAGGTGGCGGTGATCTGCCCGCCGTCGTCGATCGACGACGTGTGCGCCGCCCTCGACGCCGCCGGCATCGCCTACGGCCGCGCCACCCGCAACGGGCTCGAGCACCGGGTCACCGTCGTCGAGGTCGGCCTGGTCAAGGGCCTCGAGGTCGACGCCGCCGTGGTGGTGGAGCCGGCCCTGGTGGTCGACGAGGAGGCCCAGGGTGACCGGGCCCTCTACGTGGCGCTCACCCGGGCCACCAAGCGCCTGGCGGTCGTGCACGAGCTCGACCTCCCCCGCTCCCTCCTCCCCTGAGGCCCCACCCTGGCTCACGTGCTCAGGCATGACCTGACCTGGTGAGCCACGGTCGGAGGGGTCGAGGGTCAGGGCGGGGCGGGGGCGAGGCGGACGAGGCCGGCCTGGCGGTAGAGCTCGCGGAAGCCGAGCCGCCGGTAGATCGGTTCGCCCATGGGGGAGGCCTGGAGCCCGACGGCGGTGGCGCCCCGCTCGAAGGCCCGGTCGGTGACCGCCCGGGTGACCAGCTCGCCGAGGCCCCGGCCGCGGGCCTCCTCGAGGGTGCCGACGTAGTAGACGCCGCCGATGCCGTGGCTGAGGAGCAGCTGGGCGCACGCCGCGACCTCGCCGTCGACCTCGGCCAGCACCGTCTCCACGTGGGGCTCGAGCACCCGGTGGTGGGCGACGACGCTGCCGGCGATGGCCCCGGCGGGGGCACCCAGCGACTGGTAGGAGCGATCGACGACGTCGGCGAACCGGACGATGTCGTCGATGGAGTCGGCCCACCGCAGCACCACCCCCTCCGGCGTGGGTGCCGGCTCGCACGGCCGGTCCCGCACCATCTGCGGGCTGTCGCGCATGACGACGAGGCCCGCGGCCTCGGCCGCGGCCCGCAGGTCGTCGTCGACGCCCTCCACCACGTTCACGGTGTGGCCCCGCCCGAGCCGGGCGAACCACTCGTCGGCGAGGCTCATCACCCGATCGGCGGGCGTCGCCGGATCGACCCGCACCACACCGTTCAGCGAGACGGGGAACTCGGACGCGGTCGCCCACAGCACGACGCCGTCGCGCTCCTCCACGGCTCCGTCGGCACCGGACCAGCGGCCCAGCTCGCGGTCGAACTCGACGTAGTTCAGTCGGCAGGCCCGGGCGAGCGGGTCGTCGAGAGGAACAGGAGGGGCGGTCGCGGTCGCCATGGGGCGAGCCTGCCAGAGGCCGCAGTGGCCGACCGAGGCCTTTCCGGAGGTGTCACCCCGTCGGGCGCGGCTGGGTCAGCTGGCGGTGACGAGGATGCGCATGCTGGCGAAGCTGCCGATGCCGACGGCCCGGCCGTCGATCTCGACGGTGGTGGTGCCGTCGGGGGAGGCGGCCGTGACCGTGCCCGAGTGGCCCGGGAGCAGCGACGAGCTCTCCAGGAACTCGAGCAGGCCGGGGGTGAACTCCAGCTCCTCGGGGATCCGGGTGATCACGAAGCTCTGCCCCACCTCGAGCTGGTCGAGGGTGATGGCCGACGGCGGGCGGTAGTCGGTGCCCGGGATGGGGTTGCCGTGCGGGCAGGTGGTGGGGTTCTCGAGCACGCGCATCATGGCGGTCTCGACGGTGGGGGAGATCACGTGCTCCCACCGCCCGGCCTCCACGTGGGCGTCGGCCCAGCTCAGCCCGAGCAGGTCGGTGAGGAACCGCTCGGCCAGCCGGTGCCGGCGCACCACCGACTCCGCCAGCGACATGCCCTCGTCGGTGAGGCGGATGGAGCCGCCGTCGACGGTGACCAGGTCGGCCTTCTCCATGCGGCGGATCATCTCGGAGACGGCCGGGCGCGAAACCTCGAGCCGCTCCGCGATGCGGGCCTGGATGACGTCGACGTCGTCCTCCCGCAGCTCGAAGATGGCTTCGCAGTACTCCTCGAACGCCGGGTGCCACTCCCGCGGCTGGTGCGGTGCCATGGGCGTGGAGTCTACGGCGCGTTCCGGGCGGGCGGGCCGGCCGTCCGTCGAGCCCCTCGCCACGATCGGGACAGCCTCCACCGAGGGGGCCGTCGGCGCCGAGGGTGAACGGACGTTCAGGTGTCGATACCCTGCGTCGGGTGGCCGAGCCGGATCCCCTCGAGCGCTTCTCGGAGCCGGTGCGCGCCTGGTTCTCCACCACCTTCGCCGAGGCCACCCCGCCCCAGGCCCAGGGATGGCCCGCCATCGCCTCCGGCGACCACACGCTGGTGCTGGCACCCACCGGGTCGGGCAAGACCCTCGCCGCCTTCCTGTGGGGCCTCGACCGCCTGGTCACCACGCCGCCGCCCGAGGACCGGGAGCGCCGCACCCGGCTCCTGTACGTGTCGCCGCTGCGGGCCCTCGCCGTCGACGTCGAGAAGAACCTGCGGGCGCCCCTCGCCGGCATCGGGCTGGCCGCCGAGCGCCTCGGCCTGCCCTTCCACCCACCGGTGGTCGGCACCCGTACCGGCGACACGCCTGCCGACGAGCGCCGGCGCATGCTGCGCCACCCGCCCGACCTGCTGATCACCACCCCCGAGTCGCTCTACCTCATGCTCACCTCGTCGGCTCGGGAGAACCTGCGCGGCGTCGAGGCGGTGATCGTCGACGAGATCCACGCCCTCGCCCCCACCAAGCGGGGCGCCCACCTGTCGCTCACCCTCGAACGCCTCGACGCCATCACCGACCGGCCGGTGCAGCGCATCGGGCTGTCGGCCACCCAGCGCCCGCTCGACGAGATCGCCCGGTTCCTCGCCGGTCACGACGGTGCCACCGGCACGCCGCGCCCGGTCACCATCGTCGACGCCGGGGTGCGCAAGCCGCTCGACATCGAGGTCGTGGTGCCGGTCGAGGACATGGGCGCGCTCGGGGAGGTCATCGAGGAGCCGGTGAGCGGTCCCGCCGCCGCGGGACCGGTGCGGCGGTCGATCTGGCCCTCCCTGCACCCCCGGCTGCTCGAGCTGGTGCAGGAGCACCGCTCCACGATCATCTTCGTGAACGCCCGCCGGCTGGCCGAGCGGCTCGCCACCCGCCTCAACGAGCTGCATCTCGAGGGGGAGAGCCGCGGCGCCGAGGCCGACGGCACGTCGCCCGCCGAGGGGCGCGAGCTGGTGATGGCCCACCACGGCTCGCTCAGCCGCGAGCGCAGGCTCTTCATCGAGGACCAGCTCAAGCGGGGTGAGCTGAAGGGGCTGGTGGCCACCTCCTCGCTGGAGCTCGGCATCGACATGGGGGCAGTCGACCTGGTGGTGCAGGTGGAGTCCCCGGGAGCGGTCAGCCGTGGTCTCCAGCGCATCGGTCGGGCCGGCCACCAGGTCGGCGAGCCCAGCCGGGGCAAGCTCTTCCCCAAGCACCGCAACGACCTGGTCGAGGCCGCGGTCGTCGTCGACCGCATGAAGCAGGGCCTCATCGAGCACACCCGCTACCCGCGCAACCCGCTCGACGTGCTCGCCCAGCAGATCGTCGCCATGGTGGCGATGGACGACTGGGCCGTCGACGACCTCACCCGCCTCGTCCGTTCGTCGGCGAACTACGCCGAGCTCACCGACGAAGTCCTCGCCAACGTGCTCGACCTGCTGGCCGGTCGCTACCCGAGCGAGGAGTTCGGCGAGCTGCGCCCCCGGGTGGTGTGGGACCGCATCGACGGCACGGTGCGGGCCCGGGCGGGCGCCCAGCGCCTGGCGGTGACCTCCGGCGGCACCATCGTCGACCGGGGCCTCTTCGGGGTGTTCCTCCCCGACGGTACCCGGGTGGGTGAGCTCGACGAGGAGATGGTCTACGAGAGCCGGCCCGGCGAGACCTTCCTGCTGGGCGCCTCCACCTGGCGCATCGAGGACATCACCCACGAGCGGGTGGTCGTCACCCCGGCACCGGGGCAGCCCGGCAAGATGCCGTTCTGGCACGGCGACGGACCGGGCCGGCCCCTGGAGCTGGGACGGGCGCTGGGCGAGTTCGTCCGCACCATCCGGGCCCTGCCCCGCGACCGGGCCGTGGCCGAGCTCCGGGAGCGGCACGACCTCGACCCCCTCGCCGCCGAGAACCTGCTCGCCTACCTCGACGAGCAGGCCGAGGCCTCCGGCGGCGTCGTCCCCGACGACCGCACCGTCGTGGTCGAACGCTTCCGCGACGAGATCGGCGACTGGCGGGTGTGCGTCCACACCCCGTTCGGCGCCCAGGTGCACGCGCCGTGGGGCATGGCCCTCCAGGCCCGGCTGGCCGAGCGGTGGGGTGTCGACGTCGAGCTCATCTGGAGCGACGACGGCATCGTCGTGCGGTTGCCCGACGCCATCGACGAGTTCCCCACCGAGGAGCTCGCCATCGACCCCGCCGAGATCGACGAGATCGTCATCGGCCAGCTGCCCAACAGCGCCATGTTCGCCGGCCGGTTCCGCGAGTGCGCGGCCCGGGCGCTCCTGCTGCCACGGCGTCGGCCCGACCGTCGTACCCCGCTGTGGCAGCAACGGCAACGCGCCGCCGACCTGCTCTCGGTGGCCGCCCGCTACCCCGACTTCCCGATCCTGCTCGAGACCACCCGCGAGTGCCTGAACGACGTCTTCGACCTGCCGGCCCTGAGGGAGGTGCTCTCCGACCTGCGGTCGCGGAAGGTCCGCATGGTCGCCGTCGACACGCCGAGGGCCTCGCCGTTCGCCCAGTCCCTGTTGTTCGGATGGATCGCCGTCTACATGTACGAGGGCGACGCCCCCCTCGCCGAGCGACGCGCTGCGGCCCTGGCGCTCGACCGGGAGCTGCTGCGCGAGCTGCTCGGCGCGGAGGAGCTGCGGGAGCTGGTCGACCCGGCGGTGCTCGCCGATCTCGAGCTCGAGCTCCAGCGACTGACCGACGGCCGCCGCGCCCGTGACGCCGACGAGGTGCACGACCTCCTGCGCACCCTCGGACCGCTCGGTCGGTGGGAGATCGAGTCGCGCGCCGACACCCCCGCGGTCGACCGTGCCTCGGAGGTCGTCGGCGAGTGGCTCGACCAGCTCGTCGTCGAGCGGCGGGCCATCGTCGTGCACGTCGCCGGCGAGGAGCGCCTGGCCGCCGCAGAGGACGCCGCCCGGCTGCGCGACGCCCTCGGCGTCGCCCTCCCGCCGGGCCTCCCCGCCGCCTTCACCGATCCGGTGCCCGAGCCGCTGGCCGACCTGGTGGCCCGCTTCGCGCGCACCCACGGGCCCTTCCTCACCGGCCAGGTGGCGGCCCGCTACGGCGTCGGAACCGACCGCGTGCTGCCGGTGCTCGAGCAGCTCGAGGCCGACGGCCGCGTGGTGCGGGGCGAGTTCCGACCCGACGGCATCGAACGGGAGTGGTGCGACGACGACGTCCTGCGCCAGCTGCGGCGGCGGTCCCTCGCCGCCCTGCGGCGTGAGGTCGAGCCGGTGGAGGGCGACGCCTTGGCCCGCTTCCTGCCGGTCTGGCAGGACGTCGGCTCCACCCGCCGGGGCCTCGACGCGGTGGTCGAGGCGGTCGGGGCGCTCCAAGGCCTCGCCCTCCCGGCGTCGGTCCTCGAGACCGATGTGCTGCCCGCCCGGGTGCCCGACTACCGCCCCACCGACCTCGACGCGCTCTGCACCGCCGGCGAGCTGGTGTGGGTGGGAGCCGGCACGCTCGGCACGGGCGACGGGCGGGTGCGCCTCCTCTTCCGCGACCAGGCCGGCCTGCTCGTCGCTCCACCGGACGACGATGCCTTGGCCGAGGCCCTCGCCGAGCCGGTGGCCGCCGCCCTCCACCAGCACCTCGCCGAGCGGGGCGCCTCCTTCTGGCCCGACCTCGTGGCCGCCGCCCAGGCCGCGGGCCAGTCCTACGACGAGGCGACGGTGCTCGACGCGCTGTGGTCGCTCGTCTGGGCCGGGCTGGCCACCAACGATTCCCTCGCTCCCCTGAGGGCCCTGGTGGGATCGGGTGGCCGACGGAAGGCCTCGGGCCGGAAGGGGGGCGGGCGCTCGGCGGCCGTCCGGGCCGTGGGCCGTCGCCCCAACCTGGGGCGACCGTCGGTCGGTTCGCTGAACCGGCTGGGCCCGCCCGCCGCCGCGGGCCGCTGGTCGCGGGTGGCGCCCCTGCTCGAACCGCGGCCCAGCCCCACCGAGGCCGCGCACGCCCTCGCCCTCCAGCTCCTCGAGCGCTACGGCGTGCTCACCCGCGAGGCCGTGCTGGCCGAGGGTGTCGAAGGCGGGTTCGCCGCCGTCTATCCCGTCCTGAAGGCCCTGGAGGAACGGGGCCAGGTCCGCCGGGGCTACTTCGTCGCCGGCCTCGGTGGGGCCCAGTTCGCCCTGCCCGGCGCCGTCGACCGGCTGCGGGCCGCCCGCGAGGTCGATCCCACCGCCGGCGACGACCACCTCGTGGTGCTGGCCGCCACCGACCCCGCCCAGCCCTACGGCGCCGCCCTCCCGTGGCCCGAGTCCGCCGGGCGGCCGGCCCGGGCCGCTGGCGCGCTCGTGGTGCTGGCCGAGGGCGCGCCGGTCGCCTACCTCGAGCGGGGAGGCCGATCGCTGGTGGTGTTCCCGGCCGCCGCCCACCACCCGGGCTGGGCCGCCGCGGTGGCCGGCGTGGTCGACGGTCGCCGGGGCCGGACCCGGCTGGAGATCGCGCGCATCGACGGCGAGCCGGCGGCCGAGTCGCCCCACGCCGAAGCGCTGCGGGCCGCCGGCTTCCGCGACGGCTACCGGGGCCTCGTCCTCGGCGGGCGCTGAGCAGGCGGCGGGCGTGCCCGAGGGCGACACCATCCACCGGGCGGCGGCCCGCCTCGCCCCCGCCCTCGCGGGTCGGCCACTGGTGCGGTTCGAGGCTCCCCGGGTGGCCCGGCCGTGGCCCGAGCCGGGCACGACCGTGACCGGCGTGGAGGCCCGGGGGAAGCACCTGCTGGTGCACCTCGACGACGGCCGAACCCTCCAGACCCACATGCGCATGACCGGCAGCTGGCACCTCTACCGGCCGGGGGAGCGGTGGCGGAAGCCCGCCCACCTCGCCCGCGTGGTGCTCGAGGTCGGCCCCGCCGACGACGGTGGCGACGGCGGGTGGGTCGCGGTGTGCTTCTCGGCCCCGGTCGTCGAGCTCGTCCGCGAGGCGCACACCGACCACCTCGGCCCCGACCTGTGCCGGGCCGATGCCGACCTCGACGAGGCGGTGCGCCGCATGGGTGCCGTCGACCCGTCGACCCCGCTCGCGGACGTCCTGCTCGACCAGCGCATCTGCTGCGGCGTGGGCAACGTCTACAAGAGCGAGGTGCCCTTCGCCCTCGGGCTGCACCCGCTCACGCCGATCGGTCGCCTCGACCGGACACAGCGGGAGGCGGTGGTCAGCACCGCGGCGGCCCAGCTGCAGGCCAACCTCACCACCACATCGCGCACGACCATGGCCGGGCCGCCCGGCACCGTCGGCGTCTACGGCCGGAGGGGTCAGCCGTGCCGGCGGTGTGGCACCCCCGTCGTCTGGGCCCGCACCGGACCACAGGCCAGGGGCACCTACTGGTGCCCCTCCTGCCAGCCCGCGGACGAGGGCGCGACGCCGCCCGGCGGGTCACCGACGCCCGGAACTCCCTGAGCCACGACGCCCCGCCGCTGGCACCATGGGGCGATGACCGATCGGCCGAGGGTCGTCATCGTGGGAGCCGGCTTCGGCGGGCTCTCCGCGGCTCGGGAGCTGGAGAACGCGGACGTCGACGTCCTCATCGTCGACCGCCACAACTTCCACACCTTCCAGCCGCTGCTCTACCAGGTGGCCACCGCGGGGCTGAACGCCGCCGACGTCGGCTACGTGGTGCGCGGGGTGTTCCGGCGGGAGCAGCGGGTGCGGTTCCGCAAGGACGAGGTGATCGGGGTCGACTGGGACACCGGCGAGGTGCAGCTCGAGGCCGAGGGCCCTGTCCCCTTCGACCACCTGATCGTCGCGGCCGGTTCGTCGACCAACTACTTCGGGGTCGACGGCGCCCGTGAGCACGCCTTCCCGCTCTACACGCTCGAGGACGCCATCCTCGTGCGCAACCACCTCCTCAGCCTGTTCGAAGCGGCCGACAGCGAACCGGCGCTCGTCGACGACGGGGTGCTCAACCTGGTCGTGGTGGGCGGGGGCCCGACCGGCGTGGAGGTGGCCGGGGCGCTGGTCGAGCTCATCGACAAGGTGCTCGAGCAGGACTTCCACGACCTCGACGTCCACCGTGCCCGGGTGGTGCTCGTCGAGCAGGCCGACCGCCTGCTGGCCCCGTTCTCCGAGCGCTCGCAGCGCTACGCCCGCCGCACCCTGGTGCGCCGCGGGGTGGAGGTCCGCCTGGGCACCGCGGTGCGCCGCATCACCGCGGACCACGTGGAGCTCTCCAGCGGGGAGGTGATCGCCAGCCGGTTGGTGGTGTGGGCGGCGGGGGTTCGCGCCGGCACGCTCGCCGACCGCCTCGGCGTCGCCCAGGGCCCGGGCGGGCGCATCACCGTCGGCCCCGACCTCTCGATCGCCGACCACCCGCAGGCCTTCGCCATCGGTGACGTGGCCGACATCGACGACGGCCACGGCGGCCGGCTGCCGCAGCTCGCCCAGGTGGCGATCCAGGGCGGCGAGCACGCCGCCCGTCAGGTGCTCGCCGACCTCGAGGGCCGGCCCCGGACCCCGTTCCGCTACCACGACAAGGGCACCATGGCCACGATCGGGCGAAGGGCGGCGGTGGCCGAGCTGCCCAGCCGCCACGGCACCCGCGTCCTCCAGGGCGGCATCGCCTGGTTGACCTGGCTGGGCCTCCACCTCGTGTACCTCATCGGGGTGCGCAACCGGGTCTCGGTGCTCGTGAACTGGGCGTGGAACTACCTCACGTGGGACCGCGGACCGCGGATCATCCTGCGTCCCGAGGTGCTGCCCCACAGCCCTCGGGTCGAGCCCGACGCCCGCCGCCCCACGCACGGCCCCGCCTCGGCGGGCGACGGTGCCGCGGTCAGGCCCGGCCCAGGACCCGGTCGACGGAGATCTCGATGACCACCCGGTCGGCCCGCTCGCCGGGCTGGCGGTAGCGCTCGGCGTAGCGGCGCTCGCCCTCGGCGACCCGTTCCGGGTCGTCGGTGACCCGGGCGGTGCCCTCGAGGGTGAGCCAGCGCCCTCCGTCCACCTGGCAGACGGCCGCGGGGCTGCCGGGCCGGGCGGTGACGTTGCGGGCCTTGCGGCTGCCGGCGAAGGTGATCACCCGCACCAGCCGGGCCTCCCGGTCCCAGGTGAAGCCCACGGCCACCACGTGGGGCGTGCCGTCGGGCCGCATGGTGGTGAGCGTGGCGAGGTGGCGCTCGGTGAGGAACGTCTCGACCTCGGGAGAGAGCGCGGCAGGGTCGTGCGCCATGGGGGAGGCTCCGTGCTGGGTCGGCGGGCCGTCCTCGTCGGGCGCCCGCGTCCGGATCGTTCGGTCTGTCCTACTCGGTGGCGATGGCGCGGAGCACGTCGAGGCGCGACGCTCGCCACGCGGGGTAGAGCGCGGCCCCGACCCCGGCCACGGCGGCCAGCACGACGACACCGACCAGCTGGTCCCACGGCACCTCGAAGGCGGTGACCCCGTCGTCGCGCAGCGCCCGCACCAGTCCCCAGCCGAACAGCAGCCCGATCACCAGGCCGGTGAGCGTGCCGATGAGGCTGATGATCACCGACTCCCACCGGATGCTCGACCGGACCTGGCGGCGGGACATCCCGACGGCTCGCAGCAGCCCCAGCTCCCGCGTGCGCTCGTGGACCGAGAGCAGCAGCGTGTTGATCACCCCGACGACGGCGATGACGAGAGCCAGGGCGAGCAGCACGTACACGATGAGGAGGAACTGGTCGGCCCGGCTGCTCTGGGCCTGCTGGTACTCCTTGAGGTCCTGGAGCTCGGCGCCGGGGACGGCGTCGACGACCTGCTCCAGGGCGGGCCGGGCCGCCGCCACCCCCTCCGTCGAGCCGTCGACCAGCTTCACGTAGACCGCGGAGTCGGTCTGGAGGGCGGGCGGGACCGTGGCGTCGTAGAGCTCGCGGGTGATGATCCACCCCGGCCCCCGGGCCGGGAAGTCGGTCTCGTAGATCGCCTCCACGGTGAGGTCGAGGGTGCCGCCCTGGAGGAAGGTGGCCGAGACGGTCTGGCCCAGCACCAGGCCGCGGTCGGCGGCCAGCTCGCTCGACACCGCCACCCCCTGGGCGTCCATGCCGGCGAGCGAACCCTCCACGTCGGTGAACTCGATGAGGCGGGTCAGGCGGTCGAGGTCCGCGGCCAGGACGACCCGGTTGGTGCCGTCGATCAGGGCGAACGTTCCCCGGAGCCCGGCCGCCGCCTCGACCTCGGGGAGGGCGTCGATGCCCGCGGCGACCGAGGGAGGCAGGGCGGTGGCCCCGAACCCGTCGCTCGTGACGATGTACTCGCCTCGTACGGACGCGTCGATGGCTGCCGAGGTGGACGCCTTGACCGACTGGGCCACCACCGCGATGAACCCCACCAGGGCGACACCGATCATCAGCGCCGACGCGGTGGTGGCGGTGCGCTTCGGGTTGCGCAGGGCGTTCTCCCGGGCGAGGCGGCCGTCGACACCGCGCAGGCGGGGGAGGGGTGCGCCGAGGACGCGCGCCAGGCGGGGCGCGGTGACCGGTCCCAGCACGGCCATGCCGAGGAAGACCAGCAGCGCGCCCACACCGATCTGGCGCAGGTCGCCGCCCTCGGTGACGAACAGGCCGACGTAGGCGACACCCAGCCCCGCCGCCACCACCAGGCCGCCGACCACCACCCGCAGGCGGGAGACCGTCGCCGACTCGAGGCCCAGGTCGCGCATGGCCGCCACGGGCGGGATGGTGGCGGCCCGTCGGGCGGGCAGCACGGCGGCGAGGACGGTGATGACCGTGCCCACGAGCAGGGAGGACACGACGGCCCCCGCCGGCACGACCAGGGGTGTCTCGGGCCCGGAGAAGCCGAGGTTGCGCAACAGTGCGTTCAACCCCATCGCCAGCCCGATGCCCCCGACCACGCCCACCGCCGAGGCCAGAAGCCCGACGACGAAGGCCTCCAGCAGCACCGAGTCCATGACCTGGCGCCGGCTTGCTCCCACCGCCCGCAACAGGGCCAGCTCCCGGGTGCGCTGGGCGACGATGATGGAGAACGTGTTGTAGATGATGAACGAGCCGACGAAGAGGGCGATCAGCGCGAACGTCAGCAGGAACGTGTTGAACACCGAGATGAGCTTCTGGAAGGCGTCCTGGCTCTCCTCGGTGAACTCGGCCCCGGTGACGGCCTCCGTCCCGGTGGGCAGCACGATGGCGACGCGGTCGCGCAGCGCCGCCTGGGAGGTCCCGGACCCGGCCACCGAGATCCAGTCGAACCGGCCGGGCTCGCCGACGACGTCCTGGGCCGTCGGGGTGTCGAACAGGGCGGCCTGGGCGCCGCCCCAGGTGTCGAGCCGGCCGAAGCGGGCGATGCCGGCCACGGTGAAGCTGCGCACGCCGCCGGTCACCGCCACCTGCACGGCATCGCCCACCCCGTAGCCCCCGTCGGCCGCGGTCTTGGCGTCGAGCACGACCTGGTCGGGGCCGACCGGAGGGGAGCCGGTGGTGAGGTTCCAGCCGTTGAGATCGGGTGAGGTCAGCCAGTTGAGTCCGAAGTTGGGTGGGCCTTGCGAGCTGACGAGCGGCCTGCCGTCACGGCCCAGCACCCGGATCTGCGCGACCACCTGCCCTTCGGCGGCGTCGACGCCGTCGACCCGGGCGATCTCGTCGACCAGGCCGCCGTCGACCTTGGCCCGCTCCTGGCCGAACGGGGTGTCGACCTGGGTGCTGGAGCGCACCACGACGTCGATCGGCGCGTAGACGTCGGCGAAGACCTTGTCGAAGCTGGCCCCGACGCTGGTGGTGAGCACCTGGGTGCCGGTCATGAAGGCGACACCGAGCAGCACCGCCAGCGCGGTGGCGACCAGGCGCACCTTGTGGGCCAGGAGCCCCTTGAGCGTGACCCTCAGCACGGCGGGCACGGGGGTACGGGCACGGCGGGGAGCCTACGACCGCGGCCCGGCGGTGCCGTCGCGTCACCATGGCCGGGGCGCGGGTACGACGGGGCCGCACCGGGCCGGCCGGGACGCGACAGGGGGCGGGCCGTGCGGCCCGCCCCCTGGACAGCAGCTCACCCGAGGGTGAGGCGGCTCACTTGTTGGGCTGCGGCGTGACCCGGAGGTAGGGCTTGAGCTTGGTGAAGCCCTTCGGGAACTTCTCGGTGGCCTCCTCGTCGGAGAGGGCCGGGGCCACGATGACGTCGTCGCCGTCGGTCCAGTTGGCGGGGGTGGCGACCTTGTAGCCGTCGGTGAGCTGGAGCGAGTCGATGACCCGCAGGAGCTCGTCGAAGTTGCGGCCGGTGCTGGCCGGATAGGTGAGGATCAGGCGCACCTTGTTGTTGCCGTCGATGATGAACACCGAACGCACCGTGAGGGTGTCGTTGGCGTTCGGGTGGATCATGTCGTAGAGGTCGGCGACCTTCTTCTCGGGGTCGGCGATGAGCGGGAAGTTCAGCGCCGCGCCCTGCGTCTCCTCGATGTCGTTGGCCCAGCCCTCATGGGAGTCGAGCGGGTCGACGGAGAGGCCGACCACCTTGACGTTCCGCTTGTCGAACTCCGGCTTCAGCTTGGCCACCGTGCCCAGCTCGGTCGTGCAGACCGGCGTGTAGTCCTTCGGGTGGGAGAAGAGCACCGCCCAGCTGTCGCCCTTCCACTCGTGGAAGGAGATGGGGCCTTCGGTGGTGTCGGCCTGGAAGTCTGGAGCGGTGTCACCGAGGCGGATCGCCATCGTGGTGCCTCCATGGGTCGTGGGTTCTTGGGACGGCACCATCCTACGGATGTGGCCGCAAAAGTCGACTCGGCGGGTCGGATTTCTGGCCGCGCTCGGCCCTAGCCGTCCGCGGCGGTCGTGACCCCGTCGTCGCCCGAGCCGGCGTCGTCGACCTCGCGGGCGATCCACTCGCCGATGGCGAGCGAGGCGGTGGCCGCGGGGGAGGGGGCGTTCACCACGTGGACGCAGCGCCCTCGGCGAACGATCTCGAAGTCGTCGAGGAGGGCGCCGTCCGGGGTGATCGCCTGGGCCCGGACGCCGGCACCGGCGCGCACGAGGTGCTCGGCCCGCACCTCGGGCACCAGCCGCTGGAGGGCGGCGAGCATGCGCGACGGCACGAGCGACCGGGTGATCTCGTCGACCCCGGTGCGCCAGTGGGCGGCCGCGAGCTTCCAGGTCGACCGGCGGGCGGCGAAGCGGGCGGTGTCGACAGGGCGGATGCGGGTCCACGAATAGGCGTCGCGGCCGAGGGCGGGCACCGCGTTCGGCCCGGCGTGCACATGGCCGTCGATGCCCCGGGTGAAGTGGACCCCGAGAAAGGGGAACCGGGGGTCGGGCACCGGGTAGATGAGGTGCTTCACCAGGTGCGACGCCTCGGGGGTGAGCTCGAGGTACTCGCCCCGGAACGGGATGATGCGGGCCCGGGGGTGCTCGCCGCCCGCGGCGGCCAGCACGTCGGACCACGCCCCGGCGCAGGTGACCACCCGGTCGGCCCACCACAGGCCGACGTCGGAGCGCACTGCCACGGCGCGCCCGGCGTCGATGGCCGAGTCCACGCCGACGCCGGTGAGGATCCGGCCGCCCCGGTGGACCACCTCGTCGGCGAGCGCCCGGCACACCTGCCGATAGTCGACCACCCCGGTGGCGGGCACGAAGATCGAGGCGACGGCGACGGCGTGGGGTTCGTGCTCGGCCAGCCCGGCGGCTGACAGCTCCTCGATCTCCAGGCCGTTGGCCCGGCCCCGCTCCGTGAGGGCGGCGAGGGCCGGCACCTCCTCGGGGGTGCTGGCCACCACGACCTTGCCGCACCGCTCCCACGGGATGCCCGCCGCGGTGCAGTAGGCCTCCATCTCCGTCCGCCCGGCCGTGCACAGGCGGGCCTTGGCCGATCCGGGCCGGTAGTAGAGGCCGGAGTGGATCACCCCGGAGTTGTGTCCGCTCTGGTGGGCGGCGACGTCCTCCCGCTCGAGGACCACGAGGTCCAGGCCTGGCCGCTTGCGCAGCAGCGCCCGGGCGGTGGCGAGGCCGACGATGCCGGCCCCCACCACCACGACGTCGACCCGCCCCGCGCCGCTCATGACCCCGCCGCTCCGCTCACGACGAGGGAGTCTCCACCTTCTGCCGGTAGCGGTCCACCGAGGCCTGGATCTCGACCCACGCCGCCGCCTTGTCCTCGAACTCGCCGGTGACGGAGAACTTCTCGGGCTCGAGGTCCTTGTAGATGTCGAAGAAGTGCTTGATCTCGGCCTTGATGGCGTAGGGCAGGTCGTCGATGTCGGCGACCTCCTTCCAACGGGGCTCGTTGGGCTCGACGCAGATCACCTTGGCGTCGCGGCCGGCCTCGTCCTCCATCCACATCACGCCGATCGGCCGGGCGGTGATCCAGCAGCCGGGGAAGGTGGGATCCTCGGTGAGGACCAGCACGTCCAGGGGGTCGCCGTCCTCGGAGAGGGTCTCGGGGATGAACCCGTACTCCGTCGGATAGGTGGTGGCGGCGAACAGGCGGCGATCAAGGCGGATGCGACCGGTGTGGTGATCGACCTCGTACTTGTTGCGGCTCCCACGGGGGATCTCGATCAGCACGTCGATGGTCTCGTCCATGGCGGACCATTGTGCACGGTGCTCCGGGGCCGCTCGGACGCCAGAGGTGTGCCATCCGCCATGCCCCCGGGGCCCGTGAACCCCCCGTCCGGCCCGTCGGTCCGCGAAACGGTGCGCTCCCGGCGCGCTGGAGCGCGCGTTCTGCGCACCGTTTCGCCCCGGGTGGGGGTGCGAGGGCCCGAGGGAGGGGTGGGGAAGCCGTGCGAACGGGGTCCCGAGGGCGGGGGTGTGGGAGGATCCGGCCTCGTGACGACCCGCAAGCTGACCTCCACCGACGCCTTCGTCGTCGTCGACCTCCCCGAGGCCCCGGTGGCCGCCGGCATCGTCCGGCTGGCGCCGAAGGTCCTCGTCGACGGGGCCACCTGGTTGGCCCGCACCCAGACCTACCAGTTCGCCGCCTTCGGCCGCCGTGCATCGGGCGCGTCCGCCGGCATCAACGCGGCGGCCGACGGCCGGGTCGAGGCCCTGGCGGCGTTCGTGGGTGAGGTCGGGCCCGATGCGGCCGCGGG
>Ga0164243_10001357_pt1 | contig 41592 bp, 37 predicted proteins | sample OricompcompostOP_FD_108781 | JGI IMG/M metagenome (GOLD analysis project Ga0164243, IMG submission 108781) | Organic Plus compost microbial communities from Emeryville, California, USA - Original compost - Organic plus compost (OP) | ecosystem: Engineered > Solid waste > Mixed feedstock >... | reverse complement strand
GGCGGTGGAGAAGTCACGCGCGAGCTGTGCATAGCCGGGGTTCAGATCCGGATCGTACAGGTGACATTTGAGCACGCCCTGCTTCAAGCAGTCCGGCACAGTCACGTGCGGCACGCCGCCGTAGAACGCATACATGCGCCGATGCGCACCGAGCCAGTTGCGGCTCTTCATGTCCTCGGCGGCCCACGCGAACAGCAGTTGACTGAAGCCGAGGCCGGCGACGAAGACGTACGCCTTGCGGATCTCGCCGGTGGCAAGCTCGATCCACTCTATCGGATCACCTGCGTAATCAACTTCCACGCGCTCGCCCGCGGCGAACTCTCGCGCTGTGATATCGGCTTGCCGATGCTGCGGGAACTTACGGTAGAACTGCTTCCAGAAGTTCGAGTACGTGGTCAGTGCCTGCGCTTTCTCTTCCCAAATGAACTTCAGTGGATGACCCAGTCCCAAGTCGTGGATGACGGTCGCCCAATCGATCTGTCGCATCCACAGCGGATCCTTGCCAATCTTCGGTGCCGCGGGTGATTGCCGCAGACCATCACGCACCTCGCGCACGGTATCGCGCGAGCACCCCAATGCTCGGGCGATCTCGCGGATGCCGCGACCATCGGCCAGGCGCCGCCGGATCTCTTCAAAACGCTCAACAGTGACACTGCGCAAACCCATTCCGTCCTCCCCCTCGCGATCGGCGGGGAAGGTAGCGGTGAAATCGGGCTCGGTGGAGCGAGCCTGGGCAACAGGCTCGGACGGATCGACTCTGGACATCGGCGGACCACTCCTGGCGCCCGGCGGCGCCTCAAAAAGCGCTCCGCCAGGTGGTCCCCAACTGAGGAAATCGGGTGGTCCCGAACTCAGGAAATCAGGTGGTCCCCAACCCAGGAAATCGGGTGGGTCTCAACGGAGGAAATCGTGCACTCCGTCAACATTTGGAGATGAACTGCTTGCGGCATTTCACGGCGCGTTGCATGACATCGTCCTAGTGTTTAACGCACTCACACGGCAGCGAGTGCAGGAACATGGCTAGGAAGACCGCTTCGGCCAGGGTAGCGAACAAAGTCGTCCAACTCACCATTCTTCTCCTCAAAGAAGGGGTGACCGAGAGCAAGGCTCTTGATTTGGACCTCGAAGGGGAAGTCAAACAGCTGGACGTTGAGCTAGGCGGAAAAAAGCTGGGCTTGCTAGCTGTAAAGCAAACTCCGGAGCACCCGCCGCACTGGGCGAAGTTTTTCGCCGAGGCGGTTGAGCTCAAGCGCCGCAATATCCGAAACGCTTCTGTTTCAGCCGTATACCTCACGCGTGCATCAAATCGGCTCTTTGCGATTACCTTTGGTCATGGTCGGCACCTGCTTGACTTGAACGCCGTAGAAGAGCGGTTCGGTCTTCGGGTCACACTTAACTCCGTCAACCCCGATGAACTGCGAGCCGTGGACGTCACTACATTGGATGCAAATCCGATGCATGGGAAACGTCAGCCGTCGCATGCAGCTCCACTCGGCGAATTCGGGCTGAATCTCGATCAGGATGTCCTGCGCGGCGTCACTGGCAAACCAATCGAGGAGAGTCTCGGTACTCAGATGACTGGCACCGATTCACTGTCCGTTCGAGTCCGAACAGACCTGGGTTCGCTGCAGCGACTGCTTTCGAAGTATCTTGCGAAGAGCAAGGAAGACAAGTATCGGGAGCGATTCGCTTGGGTTGACCACATAGCGGAAGTGCGCGACCCGTCCTTACAGCAGCAACTGTTCGGCAAGCTCATAAGCGGTTTCGGTGCCGGTGGGACACATATCTGGGCGGCGATTCCATCAGTCCTTGAATGGACCGCCTTTGACCACTTTCGATTTGGGTCGTATGCGTCCGACATCGAGTATGACGACATCACTCTCGATTGTCTTCTGCAAGCGATCGGAGATGACGTGCCGACACTGGAGCTGCTGAAACGGAAACGCGTTTTCTGTATCTCTAAAGGCAATCCGCAGCCCGCGATGGAGTGGAGCTTCCTTGATTGCTTGACTGCCGAAATCCCGATGGACGGGGCGCACTACCTGCTGAATGCGCGCACCTGGTACAAGATAGATAAGGACTTCGCTTCGAAAGTACAAGCGGACATCAGCGAAATTCCGCCGCCGTCGTTCGCTCTCGGCGATTGGGGTGATGAAACCGAAGCGGCGTACAACGAGCGGATGGCCAAGAAGAGTAACAGCAAGCTGCACTTAATGGATCGAGTGATGGTCAGTCATCCGGGCATGGCTAGCCCTATTGAGTTCTGCGACCTGTTCTCCACTTCTGGAGAGATGATTCATGTCAAGCGCTATGGTCAGTCGAGTGTGCTTAGTCACCTCTTTGCGCAGGGCACGGTGGCTGCTGAGTCAGTACTCTCAGACGCAGAGTTCCGCAAGGCTGCAAATGGCAAGCTACCGTTATCACACCGCTTCAAAGATCCCGCTGTCCGAATAGATCCATCGAAGCACGAGGTTTGCTTCGCTATCGGAAGTTCGGAGCCGGGTCCGTTGTCATTGCCATTCTTCAGTCAAGTAACCCTTAGGAACGCTTGTCGTCGATTGCGACACTCGCTGGGGTATCGAGTCTCTTTGGCGAAGATCAATGTAAGCAAGCTCACCAAAATCAACTGAGTGTCATCTATTCGAACGGTTTACGGGATTAGCAGGTACGGCATGCTTTAGGCATTCGGCTTCATTCGGGCCAACTTCTGGGCGGGGGCGGTGCTCATGGCGTGATGCAAATCCTCGGATGGTAGTCCACAATTACCGAGGTTATGCATCAACGCGCAAAGGCTGTTGATGCAAAGTTGATGGTTGATCAGTTTATTGCTCGGACGAACTTCGCTTGCTTTGCTTGGCAGAGACAGGCGGGCTAAAACGGAACATAGCCATCTCTCGGTAGTCTCATCGCCGATGAGCACGGCTGCCGGTCCGGCGACAGGTCATGCGCCCGCGTAGCGCAGGCTGTCAAGAAAATCAATTGTCTCGCGCATGATGAGTCTAACCGGTACCGCGCGGGCGAGCAGGTCATCTGCGAAGCGCTTCCAGGCTTCGTCATTCCATCGCTCGCGAACACGGGGATACGAATTCAGGTAGAACTCGCGGATCCGGTGCAGCAGGTGCGCGCGACCGCGCCGGTCGAGACGGGGGCAGGCCACGGCCGGCAGATCCGCTTCGATGCGATCGGCCCAGCGGCGCACTGGCTCCGAATCGAGATCACCTGGCTGCGGCTGCATGGTCGGGGCACTGGCGGCCAGCCACCGGCTAGCATCCGACGTGACGGCAAGAACGATGCGGCAGTGGGTGAAGACAGGTGACTCGCAGAGCGCTGCGAGCACACGGTAGGCGCCGTGACGGGACCGGCTGTTAGGGAGCTTTGTGTAAATGCTCTCGAGCTCATCTACGAGCAGCACCAGCCCGTTGCCGCCGAGCGAGGTGACAACATCGACAGTCACCTGAAGCAGTTCATACGCGAAGCGTCGCATTGGTGGCGCGCCTGAGCGGTGCCGGATGCTCTGGCCGCTCAGCGTGAGGACGACGGCCTGAGTGTGCCGTGCCCGGTCGTCGCTTATCGTGCGATGGGCCTGGAGCAGCTGTGCAAGATGCCAGCGCAGCGCTGCAGCTAACGTATGGCTCCCGCTCACACGCCGATGGACGATTTTGTTCAGCGCTTCTGCGCTCTCGCGATTTCCGAGCAGCTCAAACAGCAGATCCTGATAGCCATTATTCGTGTGACCCGGCACCGTGAGCGTTGACACCAGCACAGGCAGAAACCGCTGGGGATGATTCAGCGCCGATGCGCTGCCGTCGCAGCTCAGATAGCAGGTCGCGTAGTTCTGCTGCTGCGCCAGTTCCTTCAACAGCGTTAGCGTGTGGCTCTTGCCCTGTCCGTAGTCGCCGGTGACCTGCATCCAGCGCACCGTGTCGTTTCCAGTATCGAACAAAGATCGCGAGCGTGCGAGCAGCGCCTCGGCGCCGGTTGTCAGATCCTGCAGGTGCTCCGCAGGTGGCAGGCCTGAGCGCAGACGATAGATGGTCCGCAGCGGGCTGACATTTCGCGTCTGAATGTCCGGGCGCCTCGGCGACCGCAGACCATAGCCGGCAAACGACAGCTGTTCCTTCACGATGGTCACCTGTGCGCTTCACGAAGCTGATCGAGTCGGTTGACGGCCTCTTTCACCCAAGAGCGCGCTGTCAGACTGCGGTCTCTGCGCAGACATTCATCCAGGAGTTCAGCGAGATTCTGGGCAACCTCCGCTCCCGCCTGCCAATTCTTTGCCACCATGTGAAGTGCTGTGATGCGCTCGCCCACGAGCAGCAGATCCTCCCGCATGAGTGGCCAAGCCGCGAGATCGATCAGTGATGCGGCAGGATTGCGGCCGCCGTGATGCCCCGGCAGCAGTACGCGCTCAGCGAGCGCCTCGTACTCCGTAATTCCTTTTTCAGCCTCGAAGACATCGGGCGTTGCGGCGATATAGAACGCCGCGTGCGTCATTCCATGAACATCATCCAGGTTGTCGATGAGCTCGCGCAGAATCACCCACGCAGCGCGCCGCCCGGACGGCGGCTGATGCAGCACGTTCTCAAGTTCATCGAGGAGGATCAGAACCCCTCCGTGCCCGCGGTACTTCAGGAAGGCAGAGACACTGCGGAGCATCTCGCGTGCGTTCTGGCGCCTGACCGACTCTGGGATTCCGGCAGCCCTAAGACGTGCCCGGACGTCTCCGCCCTGGGAGTGAACATCATGCCCCTGAAACCAGCGGCGGATGACGTTGGACCAGTCAACATCGCCCTCCATCTCGGCTAGTGCAAACTGACGCAGCGCCTCGGCAAACGCAGCATGAACGTTCCATCGGCGTCTCAACGCAGTCACGGCTTGCGCGATCGTCTCCTGCAGCCGGAAGGTGGGCACGGTGCCGCTGCCGCGCGCCGCGACCTGGCGGCGAAGTGATGTCCACCAGTGCTGCAGGATCCAGTCCCAGCCGGCAATCTGGCCCGGTTCGATCCTCCCCGACTCCTCGGCCACAAGCTCACTGCACAGGCAGTTGCGAATAATGGCCGCATACACCTCTTCGAAGCGGTGAAGCTCTACACCCGCGCCCTTATCCGAGATCTGCACATAACTGGTTACCCAGTTGCGTGCATGGGCGCTGTCGATCAGGCGGGCAAAAAAATGCGTCTTGCCTTGTCCAGTGCGACCCCGCACCCATCGCACCGTGGCACCGGCGCTCAGCTCGAGTTCTTCGAACTGCTCGACCGCGGCGGCCACGAGCGGATGCCGGCCGGCCGAGAAACTCTGAACACCTTCGAGACAATCAGTGCCTTTTCGGAGTTTCTCGATAATGCGCAGTGCCTGAGGGCGGTCGATGATGATGCGCTCCGCCGGGCAGCTCGCTGTCATGACTGCACTCCTTCAAACCACAGTCGGCCCAGGTGTGCAGCCCGGCCGAAGGAAGGAACAAGCATGAAGATGGCGCCCGTGGTGTCCGCGCCGGCTGCGAACTGCAGCCGTCGCTGCCTGAGTTCGAGCCTCCCTGATGCCAGCAGGCCATAGAGGTCCGCGCGGAAGAGCTCGCGCGGATAGTCACGGAAGTGACGGGACTGGGGGTCTGAGCGAAAGGTCGCGCTCTGACGCATGAGTGCCATCTGCAGCATGACCGCCCCGGCGCTGATCTGCGATCCCGGCGCTTTGCCACTGGCACGTAGCTCCTGATCGTACGCACGTGCGATGAGATCCATCATCTGGTCCGGCGGTGTGAGCGACTTCCGCAGGCGCTCCAGTTCCAAACTCACCGCGTCAGCGATGCAGGCCCGGGTCAGCTCTTGCGTGGCTTGGCCGTTGACTGTGACTTTCATTCTGCGGAGGTCAGTGTCGATGTGGACGATGCCCTCGACAATGAGCGGGGAAGACTCGCCGTGAACGTTATAACCCCGCGTCGTCAGCGCCTGCACAAGCTGTTCATCAAAACGTTCGATTTCAGCGCGTGCGCGAGGTTCCGCCCGACTCAGGAGCTCTGCTGACTTCGTGTGAGCATCGATCAGATCCGTTCGCCAGGCCACCAGTTCGCCGCGCAGCGCCCCGGCCAGATCGATAACACCCTCGGTGGTGCCCAGCGCTTTCGTCTCGGTCTCCCGTAACAGCTCACGCAGCTGCTTTCGCAGTTTTTCAGAGCGCTGTCGCAGTGATCCGGCGGCTGATGATTTCGAAGCCATGCAGTCCCTCTTACAGTTCGCCCGGAACACCACCGGTGCGTCTTAATTCCGGCAGCATGGCCTCATCGATCCGGATGAGAAATTCCGAATCGAAGCGGCTGCCCCCTGAAAAGCGCAAATAGCGTCCCCAGTCTGTTTTGGCTGCTTCATAGACCGTTTTCAGAACGTTTCCAATCTCCATGACGGCGCCGGATTCCCAAGCCAGGATGCAGGCCTTCATGGCGAGCGTTCTGGCTGGCGTAAACCCAAACTCGCGTCCGATCTGCTCAAAGGCACGGGCGAACCAGAACAGCCGCTCCTGATCCGTGTCGATGAGGCGGCATGTTGAACCGTGCAGGGCCGTCCACGCTGCGAACAGCTGCTCATCCAGGAAAGTGCGGGTCCGGTTCTGCTGGCCGGCCAGCGGCGCAAGGATCCTGGAAAGCAGCCGTGTGCGCTCGGTTGGCTCCCATACAAACTCCGCACGCCCCTCAGCAGGCCGTCGCCTGCGCCCGAGGAGTCCCAGATCGACCAGAATCTCCATGCGCGGACGCAGGTAGTTCTCCTGCGTGCTGTCCTTCACGGCGATGGCTTCCCGAAACTCATCGACCGTGCGCAATTCCATTGCGGATTCCGGGTCGGTGGTATCGCCAATGGCTGCCAGCATCCGCTCCACCGATCGCAGCAGCAGTCCCGTGCGTCCGCGGGTTGCGAGCTGGGCGGGCTCGGATTCGGTGAGTTGAAGGATCAGAAACGGCAGCAGCATTTCGTGTTCGAGCAGCTGGCGGAAGTAAACAATGGGCAGGGCGGGATGCGCATCCGGCAACAGTGGATTGAAGTGAGCCGGTGCTGAAACGTTCGCCCGCGCGTTCATCAGCAGGTGCTGTATCAGATAGCCGGCTTCCGATAACTCAAGCGTCGGCAGCAGCACGCCGATCGAGCGCGCAAGGTCGAGCGTGCGATGGGCCTTATCGCGGGTGAGAAGCCCGAGCGGCGATGGCATGAGCCGGTGGTGAAGCCAGAACTCGCTTATGTAAAGCCACTCGGTATGAACGAGCCGGCGTTGTGGTCTTTTCGGCCGCGGTGTGAGCAGCCAGTCCGTCGGCGCCGACTCCACAGCGCCGGGCGATTGAGAAAAGGCAGCCGAGGGGTCCTCGTCTTCCGGGCGTTCCTGCCGCGCGAGCAGCTCTGGGCGCCGCTCTTCATCGACGAGGCTGAGCAGCTGTGCGAACCGGGGATCCTTCGGATAGATCCGTTCGAAGATCAGGTCCTGAAAGCGCGCCATGAGAGCATCGGGGCGATCAAGCGCCCGGGTTGCCACAAATGCCAGCGCGCCAAGATAACCGATCCGTGCATGATGCGGATCCAAGCTTCGAAGGATGGGATAGGTGCCGCTCACGAGACTTCACCGCCGTGAACCGTTATGCGCGGCCGGATGTTTCCGATCACGATGCGTTTCACCGGATGAGATGCGTGCATGTGGGAGGCAGAAACGATGGCCTGACCGCGATCCAGCGAACGCACAAGCTGCGCGAAATCCAGCGCGCGGTTGCCGTCCCTCACTTCATCCGGATAGACAGCGAGGAGATTGTTCCAGCTGATATCGATGTCCTCCTGAGTCAGCAGCCGGTGGATGAGGTACAGATCGATTTGACTGCGGACCTTAGAGCTAACGGCCGTCGCCGTGGGGCGCTGAGTTGCGAGGATCAGCGAGAGGCCGTAGTTGCGACCAAGCAGACAGAAATCCTCAAGGGCTTCTCTGGCCTCACCGCCATCTTCACCTAGCAGCTCCTGCGCCTCATCGATCGCAAGCACCGAGCGGGGGATGCGGTGCTGAAGTTCAGAGGTCAGCCGGGCACGCGTGCTGTCATCGAGCGGCTCCACATCCAGCCGCTGGCGTATTTGGGACGCTTCCTCGCGCTCGCGCAGAATGCGCCGGATCAGCAGACGCGTAATCACGCTGCGCAAGTCGCGTCCGACCCGCAGGGGCAGCATCAGAATGCTCAGGCGCCCAGGCGAGAGCAGGTCGGTTAGCGCGGTGCCGGTGCCAGAGAAGACCGGCTGCCGTTCGAGCGCACGAAGGCTGCGAATCAGCGCTTTGAGCGAACTCGGTTGATGGTCACCACCGTTGAGCTGGTCCCGGACGTGCTCCAGGTAATTCACCAGATGGGTGAAACTGTAATCACTGCGGGGCGGATTCCAGCCCGAATTGCCTGCCCAGCCATCCTGGGTAACGACCGACCAAGCCTCGGCAAGCGCCGCACCTTGGGCATCTTTGATGAGATTGATGCCGATGAGGTCGGCAATATCCGCATCGCTCAGGTCCCGCACACGAACGCGAAACTCCTGGACATCCGGCGGATCGTTCTCTGTCCGGAAGCCTGCGGGCAGCCAGATCTGCGCGTTTACATCTTCGGGCTGACACCCCCAGCCGTCGAGCTGCGCATACTGACGTCGTACTTTCTCGGGCCCATCGGGGCGAACCCGGTGAGTCGTTGTCCAGAAGTTGCCCATCGGATCGAGCAGCAGTACGGCACGGCGCCGCCGGTGATGGGAGATCGACGTGGTGTCTTCACGCGTGGCGAGGGCTTCGAGCAGCGCGCCCAACGTGTGACTTTTGCCGCTGCCGCGCTTGCCGATGATGCACGTGACTGACTCCTGAGAGCCGCCGAAGTAAATCCGGCGCGAAGGCCCAAGCTCGGCAAGCTTGCCAAGATAGACGCGCGTGTCATCGCCGTCACTGCCGATCACCAAGTCGCCTGCGACCGCAGGTTCCACAATGTACTGCCGTGTCATGACTGGATGCCCTCGTCTCAGGCGATTCCCATTTCGGTGAGATGATCTTTCGTGATGAGCCGTCGTTTCCTGAAGAAGGCTTCGGCGGCGATGTTATCGAGCTTGGCAATGATCTCGCTGGGCTTGGCGGTGCGCGGATCGACCACGGCAAAGTCACAGTACTTCTCGAAGGCGCCGGCGGTAAACGGGTAATACTGCGAATCGTAGTCGGGAAATACGCTGGAGAATTTTTCTGAAGCTTCCAACGCGGCGCGCTTCTCCGGGTCAATCCACTGCGCGAGCAGACCCTTCACAAACTCCCTCGCGTCCGCGGTCTCGAACGCGTTCATGTGCACGTAGTTATCTTTCTGTATCCGCCGCACGATGTCTGACTGAATGATCAGTCGGGGGACATCCTGGAAGCGCTCGGAGCCGACCGCAATTACAAGACTGATATCACTGATGTCTAGAACCGAGCGCAGGCTTTCCTGCCAGCGACCGAACGCTGTCTTGTTACTGACTTTTTCAACGTTCTCGAACTCATCAATGAGGTACAGCAGCTCCTTGCCCATTTCGATCTTGATGATCCTCGCGAGCGCGCTCAGCACCGCGGAGTACTCGTGGCTGCTGTTCAGGGCCTCCTTTGTCACATTAGCAAGCTGCAGCTCGTTCGGGCGAAGCGTAAGTCCGCACAGAAAGCGCCAAGCAGGCAGCGACGTATTCGCGTTGTCACTGCCGAACATCCGCAGGGCCTCTTCTACGTCCCTAGCGGTGCCGCACAGCTCGCTGAGGGACGGGACCGAGTCGGGTGCCGTACGGGCCCTCAACAGATAGGAAGAGGTGAGCCGCTGCATCTCGTCGCGACCAAGGGAATTGACGAGCTCGTAGTGAAGGCGTTCAAAGCCCGTCTTGTCCTCAAGGTCACTGGCAATGCAGTAGCAGGGACGGTAGTCATAATGATGCTTCTGCACCAGATACTCCGTGTGGCGAAGCCGGTGCGTCTTGCCAATGCCGAACTGTCCCCACCACAGCAGGCGCACGGGCGTGCCGAGCAGCTGCGCGCGCTTCAATCGCATGTTTATTTCCTCTTCCCATTCGGGTTGTCCGAACAGAAAGGTGCGGTCGCGCAGCGGATCAATCTGAAAGTTTCTGCGGTTGCCCTGAAGGCAGAACCAGCTTTGAAAATCGGTCGGCATTGCTATCTCCTGGATGTCATTGAGCTGGGCTCGCGGCCCAGCGCAGCGTGTCTCTGAACAATTCGCTTTCATTCATCAGCCGTGCGATCTGTTCGCAGCAGCCGTTCACGATCGCACTCACCTGCGGATCGCCGCTGGTACGAAAGAGCACACCAGCTTCACTGTTAGTTCGCGCCCCGCCTGAAGTGAGGTTGTGAGATCCGATCAGGCACGCGCCGCCACCGCGGGCGTCCGCGAATGCATATAATTTTGCGTGCAGACGCGCGTGAGTACGCGCCTGCAGCGAGCGCCAGGGCAGCTCACCAATCTCAGCCATGAGCTGAGCAGCCTGCGCGCGCCCACTGGTCACCACTGACAGGTCAATCCGTTGGTGTGGCAGCATCTTGAGCACTGCAAGATCCCGCCCGGCAACGTGTACGAAGGGAACTGCGATCCACAGCTGTCCGGCATGCCCGGCGCCTGCGACGATCGCGAAGAACTCACGCAGCAGACCGGTACCGCCGGTGACAATGACCGGATCAGGCATAAATTGCGGCAGGGGGGCGTCCCGGAACCACTCCACCACTGCAGGCAGTACGTTCATTTCGCTCTCCACTCCGAGAGCTTGTTCCGGATGGAATCCGCATTCGTGTGGTCGGGAAAGAGTCTGAGGAGCTCATCGCCCGACGGTTTTTCGCTGCGGTACCAAGCAGCGACCGCGCCCTTGATCTGGTCCGCATAGCTCGCAACGAACTCATTCAAGGTGCCTGCCACGTGGACGCCATTCGCACGCGCGACGCTCAGCCGGTTTGCGACCATCGCCGCAAGATCGCTGCCAGCGGGTTGCGCTATCGGCACGCCGAGTACGCTGCGCATCTCCTGCACAACTTCTCGCAGACTGCATTGCCCATCATGAAAAAACCATCTCACAATGGCGTGTTTCAGTTCCCGGACATTGCCTGGCCAGGGATCCTGGCGCGCCCAGCTGAGGTCGGCCTCAGAAAGTTCGGGCTCAGTAATGCGTTGCGGATCGAGACTGACCGGCAGCCCCTGTCGTATCTCCGCCTCGATACGCCGTGCGATCGGACCAATATTTTCCGGCTGCTCGCGCAGCGCCGGGACTCGCAGGACAAACAAATGCATCCGGTAATAAAGATCCGCCCGGAAGGCGCCGGCGGCGACGAGCTGTGCCAGCGGACGATTGGTCGCCATCAGCAGGCGCGCATTGACGGTGTCCTCATCGTTCAGCGCTCCGCCCACCGCGCGAAAGCGTTTGGTTTCCAGCACGCCCAGTAGCTTCGCCTGTAAGGCAGCCGAAATGTCACCAATCTCATCCAATAGGAGATCATCGGCCCCGCTGCCCGTGAGCAAGCCCGGCTTCTCACGCACCGCGTCGGTGAAGGCGCCTTTTTTATGTCCGAACAGTTCACTTTCGATCAGCTGATCGGGTAACGCGGGCAGATGAATTTCGTGGAAGCGGTCGGTATACGCGTCGAGTCCCGCATCGAGACCGGGATCTCCGTCGGAGTCCTTAACAGTGACCCACCGGCGATGTGCAGCCAGGACGCGTGCCAGATGGTTCTTGCCCGAGCCGGATTCCCCCAGAATCAGCACCTGCGAGACGAGATCGAGGTTTCGCGTCGAATTGAGCTGCGCCACCGCGGCACGCAGTGTTTCCATGGCCGGTGAGCTTCCACACAGATGCTGTTCGAGGAAGGAGTCCCCGATCGGTTCGATGTCACGATTGTTCTTGTCTGGCATCTTCAGCTCCGTCCTTTAGCGCCCCGGATACGGCGTTCGTCCGGTCAGCGGCATATCTTGGTATGCATCAGGTGTGCCAATGATCGAAGTCGTTATAAATCAGAAGGTTGCCAATTGGCGTTGCCGCTTGGTCACTATTCCTCGCGAGAGGCTATACACGCCGGCGCGGAGGCTATCCCCGCAGACTTCTGTAAATCACCACAGTGGTGTAGAGTGGTGCAAAGGCGTCATCAGATGGCTAGCAGCAGCAAGAGGCGGAATATGGCCGCGAACCCGCGGGCGGTACGCGCGTCGGTGAGTTTTCCTTCCGAGCTTTACCAAACCCTCGAAGGCATCGCTCGGCAGAAGAAGGTCTCAGTGGCGTGGGTGATCCGTGATGCCGCCGAGAAGTACGTTGATGCCCAGTGGCCTCTGCTTTCAAAAGACTATGGCAGCAGTACAGAACATTCGTAGGAAGCTTGCCCGGATCCGCGCTGGAGAACAGCCGCGTGTTCTGGACCTGTTTGCCGGTTGTGGTGGGCTGTCGCTCGGGTTCCAGGCAGCGGGTTTTCATATGGGGGGCGCGGTCGAATTCGATCCGGAAGCTGCACGCTCCTATGGCCTGAATTTCCATCGGGGTGATCCGCGACATTCAAAAGCTCGTGACATTACCCAGATACAGCCTGAAGAGCTCGCAGAAGAACTCGATGCGGGTCCGACCGCACGGGCATTCGATGTGATCATCGGCGGGCCGCCGTGCCAAGCCTTCGCCCGTGTCGGCCGGTCAAAGCTTCGGGAGATTGAAGAACATCCGCAGGCCTTCCGGCACGACCCACGTGCGCGGCTGTATCAGGAATATTTGCATTACGTGGAAGCGTTCGAGCCGCTCGCCCTGCTCGTTGAAAACGTCCCAGACGTCCTCAACCACGGCGGACAGAACATCGCGGAGGAAATCTGCGAGGTTCTCGAGAAGAAGGGTTACGTATGCGGCTACACGCTGCTCAATGCTGCCTTCTACGGCGTGCCGCAGATGCGCGAGCGAATGTTTCTGATTGCCTATCACCGCGAGCTTGCAGCGCAGGTGTCATTCCCGGAGCCTTCTCATTATCTGGTGCTGCCGCCTGGATATGAGGGCTCACGCGCGGTGGCGCTGAAGGTGCTCAACGGTCTGCTCTTTGAAGCACATGATTACATAGCGCCGCCGGTCGCAAGGCGGACACTAACGCCGGCCGTCACGGCGGAGCAGGCGCTCTCCGATCTGCCGCCCATTGACGCACGAGCGGAACTTAAGCGGGGCACACTGCGCCGGGGGGCGCGGCGTTTTGAGCAGCCGGTCTCTGTCGGCAGCCGGCGGCTGTCTGCCTATGCGCGGCTCATGAGATCGTGGCCTGGCTTCGAGCTGCCGGAGGAAGGGATCAAGGATCACGTCATTCGCTATCTGCCGCGCGACTACGCGCTCTTCGCGCGGATGCAGCCCGGAGATCAGTATCCGGAGGCGTTTCAGCTTGCGCTTAAAATGTTTGAAGAGCGGCTGAATGACTTGAAGAAAGAAGGCACCGTAGTGCGCGAAGGTACGAAGGAATATGAGAAGCTCAAGGCTTCCATCGTGCCACCGTATGATGCGTCCAAATTTCCGAACAAGTGGCGCAAGATGTGGCGTGATCAGCCGGCTCGCACACTGATGGCGCACTTAGGCAAAGACAGCTACAGCCATATTCATTACGACAGCGAGCAGGCGCGCACGATCTCAGTCCGGGAAGCCGCGCGGCTGCAGTCATTTCCGGATGGATTCGTGTTCTGCGGCACCATGAACCCTGCGTTCCGGCAGATCGGAAACGCGGTCCCGCCGCTAATGGCCAAGGCGCTTGCCGGAAAAATAATGATGGCCCTGCGGGGCACGGAGGAAGAGGAGGAGCATGTCACCCGAAGAGCGGCAGCAGCAGTTTAAAAGCGCCATCAAGCGTCAGCCTCAGATTCTCAAGCAGGCACGGATTGCAGAGAACTTCGGCTTCTCCAACAGCGCGCGGGTGATCGAAGGCGGCCTCTTTGCCTGCACGAATAACCTCGAAACGCATTCGGAGAAGATGGTTGAGGGCACCGGGCAGCCGATGTCGCAGCTGGTCCTGCTGTCTGTGCTCACCTTTCCACCGCAGGATGAGGTGTACTTCGCGATTCTCATCAAAGATGAGATTGCACGCGTCGAAATCGGGCTGCAGAAGCTATTCCGGGAAGTTCAGGAGAGGAACCGCCTGAAGGTGGCGGCTGGAAAGGATGAGGGCCGAATCAATAATAACGTCAAATTTTTCATCACCGATACGGGCCACATTTTTTTTCAGAATGAGTTCCGCGAATCGCTAAGCGCCAATAGCACGGACGGTCCACTTGATGAGGACTGCTTGGCGAAGATCGATTCCATTCTGTTTGCCATCTGGCCACCGGCGGCATCGGCGCGTCGCAGCCTGCTTGCACGTGAGTTCGTTGGCTACCTCGGCTCGTTGATCGGACGTGAGCGCGTCCATGAGCTGCGCGTGTGGGCTGATGCCGCGGCCGTGAGTCCGCAGATGCAGCGGCTACCCCCGTCGATTCCGCTGGCTCAGATTGAAAATGATATACGGGCGCTCGGGGGTTACTATCCGGACGGTGAGATTGGCCGCTTCCACGCAGCCCTCAATTTCCTTCCTCACAAGCACTTCGTCATTCTTTCGGGGCTCTCGGGCACCGGGAAGACGCAGCTTGCGATCAAGTATGCGCGTGCGGTCCACGGCGTCACTGCGATAAATGCGCCCGATCCGTTTCTGATCGTGTGCCCGGTGCGGCCCGAGTGGACGGATCCGACCGGACTCACCGGCTACGAGGACATGCTGACCAGCCAGTACATCGTTCCGCCGTTTCTTGAGGCGGTGCTGCTTGCCACCGCGCATGCCGACTCGCCGGTGTTTGTGGTCCTGGACGAGATGAACCTTGCCCGCGTGGAATATTACTTCTCCGATGTGCTCTCTGCCATCGAGACGGGCGAGGAGCTGCAGCTGCATTCCCGCGGTGTGCCGCTTGAGGGCTCAACGGGGACTTCGATACCGGCGGCGCTGCCGATCCCCTCTAACCTGTACATCATCGGCACAGTCAACATCGATGAAACCACGAATCCCATCAGTGACAAGGTGCTCGACCGGGCTCTCGTGATCGATATGTCGGCGGTGGACCTCAGCGGATTTCTGACGGGCCTTCAGGCGCGGGAGCCTGCACTTGCGCCTGCCATCACCGGCTGCCAGAAACATCTGCTTACGGCACAGTGGGTCATGGCTGCGCACGGGCTCGGCTTCGGTTACCGAGTGGCCGAAGAGGTCGTGCGTTATCATGCGTTTGCAAGTCAGCATTTACTTGGTGATTCTTCAGCCCTGATCGATGATCTGATGGTGCAGAAGGTACTCCTGAAGCTGCGAGGGGGCGAGCGGCAGCGGCCGCTGCTCACGAGTCTCATGAAAGCGCTCGATGGTTTCCCGCGGGCGCGATCCTTCCTCACGAAACTCGCCGCGGATCTGGATGAGTTCGGATCGTTTCAGGCGAGCCGCTGACGACACCGATGGCCACTCTGCTCATGCGCAGTGAACGCACGGGGCACGCATGGCAGATCTGGCCGCAGGCGGAAGTCATCGCGCCCGGTACCGTGCATGAGGCCGGCACTTATCTCTTTGAGCTTTCCGGTGCCGGTGCGGGGTCGGCGGATCTACTGATTGATGAAGTGCCGCTTGAAGCCCTGCGTGCGCAGATGCCCGATACGGCGCGGTGGCGCTGGAAGCCTGGCTTTCATGCCGGCTGTGTTGAGGCACAGCTTCACATTCCCGGCGAGGCTCCGCGCCGGTTTGAAATCATCACTGATCCGGAGGTACGCAAACTCACGCGCGATGATTTCGATACGATGGTACGCGAGATTCTCGATGATACCTTCGCGCTGTTTTCACTCAGCGGCTTCCGCAAGGGCGTGGCGCGCGGCACTGGTGCGCGGCCGCCTGCTATCGCACGGCTTGAATTTCTGCGCTCGCGCATCGATGAACTAGAAAGCGCGGTGGGCAAGCTTGTCCGTCGTCCGCGCCACCAGCTTGCCGCCGTGGAATCCGTCGTGCCGTACCATCGCGCGAAGCGGGCAACCGGTCCAGAGATCCTGCGCTCGATGCGATCGGGGCGCCTGCATCGTGAGGTGCCCGGGCGCTCGCGTCTGCCGCCATCGCTTGGCGGCCTGCTACCAGCACACATCCGGGTGCGCACGCGCGCAAGCTCACTTGATCTGCCAGAGCATCGTCAGATGGGCGCGTGCCTGCGGAGGTGGGCACAGTGGCTCGCGGCTGCCGCAGAACTGCTTGAGCGCAAAGACAGCAGGGAGCAGCGTGAGGTCAGTGAGGAAGCACGCCGCTGGGCGAGGCGATCCCGGCGCCTCTCGCGACGTGTAAGTACGCTCGCTGCCGCCGCACCGTTTGCTGAAAGCCGCGAGGCTCCGGCGCATCTTACGCTCTCGGCGCTGTTCCGGAACGATCCACTTTACAGCCGCTTCTACCGGCTGTGGCAGGACATGAATCTCGGTATCGCGGCCGTGTTCGGTGAGTTTCTGCAGCTGCCGCTTGCCCGTACGTTTGAGCTGTATGAGCTGTGGTGTTTTCTGCGCCTGGTGCGTGCAGGTGCCGAAGCGTTTGGCGGCGACGGACTTGAAGTGCGTGATCTCTTTATCAGCGATGCGGCCGGTGGTGTCACACTTGCAGCCGGGGCTGTGACGGTGCCCGTTGGACAGGGCTGGCGTCTATGTTTCCAGAAGAAGTACGTGGAGTTCTGGGAAGCATCCGACCGGCGCGGCTCGTACAGCCGCGCGATGACGCCGGATGTGGTGGCGGCGTGTGATCCACCAGAGGCGGGTGGAGCGGGGCGGCTGATCGTGCTCGATGCAAAGTACCGGATCGACAAAGATCTGAATGATGCCCTGAGCTCCATTCACACCTATCGCGATGCTCTGGTGCAGGAGGCTGCTACAGGCGCCGTGCAGGGGATTGTCAGTGGAGCCTATCTGCTCACCCCGCACCTGCCGGTGCTGGGTGCAGGCTATCGTGACACTGCAATGCCCGGTCGGCTGTTTCACCCCGCGTATCGCGATACGTTCCGGTTCGGTGCTGTGACACTGCGCCCTGGCATGAGCACCGCTGAGATTGCGGGCGCCCTGCGCATCATTGTCGCTGACGCCACCGCCTGAGCGGGCCGAAATGGACGTCCTGACCCCCGAGCAGCGCAGGCTCAACATGAGCCGGATCCGCGGGAAAGATACCAGGCCCGAGCTTCTGCTGCGCCGGGGCCTGCACGCCCGGGGGCTTCGCTACCGTCTCCACGCAAAGCACCTGCCCGGACGGCCCGACATTGTGTTCCCTGCCTATCGTGCCGTGATTCTGGTCCATGGGTGTTTCTGGCACGGCCATGGATGTCCCTTGAGTACCCTACCTGCAACCCGGCGGGAGTTCTGGTCGGCAAAGATCAGCGCCACTGCAGCCCGCGATGCAAAGGCGATGCAGGCGCTCACGGCCGCCGGCTGGCGTGTTCTTACGGTATGGGAATGTGCGTTACGCGGCCGGTACAGATTAAGTGAGAAGACGTTGCTTGATGCCTGTGAAGGATTTATCCGAACAGGGGCACGGCGTACACGGGTGATCGCTGGCGTCGCCCACTGAAGTGTCTGAGCGGCGCATGACGGTGCGGCCGTATAGCGCGCCGGTTACGGGAAGCACCCAGAGCCCTGAAGGGGATTCAAAGTGCGCAAGTTAGCGTTCTATCCAGCTCGCGAATGTGCGCTTCTTCGAAAAGTCGTTGCACAAGGGTAAGGCGCTCATCGTCGCTCAGTTTGGGAAACCAATATTTAACTTTGTTCGCGAGCCCCTTGCGCTTGGTCGGGCGAGCTTTCTCCTTGGTCAGGAGAGATATCAATCGACCGAAATGATCCTGCTCGGATTCAGGAGGAGTCATCGCTTTTGGGAATGCTGACTTCACTGAATTAACTCGACGGCACCTATGCCCCTGTTCCAGCAGATGCCGAATCAATGGATCGAAGCCGGTGTCTTTGGAGAGCACTGTGCAGTCGCAGGTCGGCCGATGCGTCAGCTCCTTGCCGAGATAAAATGCGATATGAAAGTCGAGTGCGTTCGGTCCGGTGCCTGAAATCCGGATCCAAGTGAGCCGCGTCCCCAGTGGCTGCGCTTGTATGACCAACTCATCCGGTAACTTCTTCTGTGTCGCGCCGTAGAACACGAGTACGCGAACATCGCTGGGAAGCCCGAAGAGATCGAACTTCTGAACATTCTCTAGATCGATCAGGAGGACTCGATCAGCCATTGCTGTGCAACTCCAGATTTCGTTCCAGTTGTCGTTATTTGTTCTGGTATGTCTTGGGACGCGAAGACAGAAGACGGATGGTTTGCCTGCTCCCCATGCTATCACGCCGTGCTCGCCCTCAATTGAAACCCGCCGGGCTTTCGCGGCATAACGGCACCTCCCCGCGAAGACGCGGGGCCCCTCCATTATTCCACGTCCCGCCGCGTTTCAATTGACCGCTCCGCGCGCCGTGATCGGGAGAGCGCATCGGCAAACCCGCCGACGCCAATGGAGATGTCATCATGTTCCCGGTCAACGAAGTTCTTCAGGGTGATTGCACTCGCGTACTGCGGCGGTTGCCAGATTCGTTCGTCGATCTCGTGGTAACCGACCCGCCCTACGGAGTCCGCTATCAAGACAGCAAAGGTCGGACGATTGCGAACGACGATGATCCGAATCGCATCCTCGGTGCCTTTACAGATCTCTATCGGGTTCTGAAGCCGAACAGCATATGCATCTCCTTCTATGGCTGGGGCCAGGTGGATGCATTCTTCCGAGCCTGGCGCCGGGCCGGGTTCCGGCCGATCGGTCACATCGTTTGGGCCAAGGACTACGTGTCGCGCACACGTTATCTCCATTACCGCCACGAACAGGCGTATGTGCTGGCGAAGGGATCGCCAAAGATGCCGGAGCGGCCGATCGATGACGTTCAGCCCTGGGTGTACTCAGGCAATCAGGATCACCCAACCCAGAAGGCGGTGAAGATTCTGGCGCCGCTCATCGAAGCCTTCTCGCAGCCTGGGCAACTCGTCCTCGATCCCTTCGCTGGCTCCGGTAGCACCCTGGTTGCCGCTGCGTTGAATGGCCGGCGTTACCTTGGCGTTGAGCTGGAGCGCGATTACTGCCGCGTAGCCCGCGAGCGGCTTGCGAAGGTGCAACCTAGGTTGTCTCATTCCCACGGAGTGACGGCCGCACTTGGGCACGACAACCAGGAACTGCCACCGCTCGAGGTTGATGGCTTCATCCGGTGGCTGCGCGGGCAAGGCCAGGAGGGCGTCGCTCGATTCGTCGAGCGTGCACGGGCCGAGTATGGCTTGTGACGGGTAGGTGGCAATCGCAAACGGTCGCCTAGCGTCGCAAGTTGTCGCGCGACCGTTTCTATGTTGGGCGCCTCCACAATCCACGTCACTGGCGGCAGATCAGATTGCGCGCTATGGGCGAGTCGTCTCGCGGCGCGCTGCTTCTTATAGTCTCCCGATGTCGTGACGAACTAGAAACCGTGCGATCGGGTGAGCTCGTTGGAAAGCGACCCAGAGCCGCTGCGAACAGCTCGTGCCGCCGCCCCGGCATAACTGGTCCGAAGAGATGGGGCATCGCGCCGATAGAGATCCGTTGGCCAGTAAAAGGCAGGCGCCCGGCCAAAATCTAGAGGAGCGTTCTGGTTGGTCGTTACGAAGGCGTCGCGCCGTCTGCATTTGGATGCAAGATAGTACGCCGACTAACGGCCGAGAACACCGAGCGATATATCCAGAACTCATGCGCACTGAAACCTCAATCTCGGCATAAAACACACGCGCTCCAGGCTAAAGATCACCGGCCTCGAAAAGTTAGCAAATGTCGCCAACGTTCGATCTCTCCCTCCTCGAACTAACACGCACTCTGTTGGAAATCAGTGACTGCGAAAGTTGAGTTTCTATCAGAAAAAGAGAGAAACGCAGGATTGGCCTACGGCTGCTTTTGTTTAACACTTTGGTCCATGGGCACCACGCACCTCATCGCTGCTCGCGTCTCGTCGGAGACGAAAGCGCGGTTCCGCAGCCTCGCGGAACAGCAGCAGATGACGGAGTCGGCGTTGCTGAAACGGCTCGTCGATATGGCCGTACACACCGGCGGCGTGAACGATGCCGATGTCCTGAAGTCGCCAGAGCGACGCTTGCGAGGCGCTCGGCTGTGTGTCCGACTGCACCCGGACGATCAGTTGTTGCTGACAGAAAGGGCGGCAGCTCGGCAGATGCCGGCCGCCACGTACGTCTCCGTTCTGGTGCGCGCCCATCTGCGGACGCTGTCGCCGCTTCCCAAGGCGGAGCTGATGGAGCTCAAGCGCTCTGTCGCCGAGCTAAGTGCGATCGGTAGAAACCTCAACCAGTTGGCTCGTCTGGCGCACCAGCGACCGGGCTCGGTCGCACCTGGCGGGCAGGTTCTGGAAATGATGCTCAAGGTATGCGAAGCGATGCGCGTTCACACCAAGGGGCTGATCAAAGCCAATGCCAGGAGCTGGGAGTCAGGCCATGCGAACGATCAGACTTGAGACCGGTCGACCGATCTTGGACATCATCAGCTATGGCCGTGCAGGTCCGGGCGCTCGCCTTTCGCTGACGCCCACTCAGATCGCACAGATTCACCGGACAGTCTCGCGGGCGCCTGAAGTGGTGGTCAAAGTGACGGGCGGTGGGGGTTCGACCACGAGCCGAGGCGTCAATGCGCATTTCAGCTACATCGGTAGACGGGGCGAGTTGGAGATCGAGACCGACGACGGGCAGCGCTTGACCGGCCGGGGAGCAGCGCGGCACCTCATCGACGATTGGGACTTGGATCTCGATGAAGATCGCAAGCGGCTCGACTTGTTCGCGACGAATCGGCGAAAGCCGCCCAAGCTTGTCCACAGGCTGATCTTCTCCATGCCGGCGGGGACGCCGCCACGCAAGGTTCTTGCAGCCGTCCGCGACTTCGCTCGTGATGAGTTCGGACTCAAGCATCGCTACGCGATGGTGCTGCACACGGATGAGCCGCATCCGCATGTGCATGTGGTCGTGAAAGCCATCAGTGAAGATGGCGTGCGGCTCAACATTCGCAAGGCGACTTTGCGGTGTTGGCGGCAGGAGTTTGCGCGTCAGCTTCGTTCGCATGGCGTTGAGGCGAACGCCACCGAGCGAAGCGCTCGTGGGCAGTCCCGGACGCCAAAGTTGGATGGTATTTTCCGAGCAGCTCAGAGAGGCGAGTCATCGCACATGACTGCACGGATACAAGATGTTGCTCGTGAGCTGAAAGCAGGTTCGCTGGACCGAACGGGCGCGGCTAAGCTGAGGCAAACCAGAATGGAGGTTGTCCGCGGGTGGGAAGCGGTTCGGGATCTTCTACTCGCTGATGGGCGCCATGAGCTTGCTGATGGCGTTGCGCGATTCGTCAACCAGATGTCTTTGCCGCGGACTGACAAGGAGCGGTTGGCGCATGGGCTGATGGCAATGGCACGTCAATCGCCGGCAAAAGGTACGTCGCTCGTGCGCTGAGCCTTAGCGAGAGCTTCGCGCGCAACCGAACGATGAGGGGGTAGAAGCTTACGTATCCGGTTCATTCGCGAGCGCTCAGGTGCCCCTGAATCGCGTGCCTGTTGTCCAGTGAGACCCTCAGAATCGGGCCGTGTTGAAACGTGCGACCTGGGCCATGCGGAATTCTGAAGCGACGACGTCGACGGATGCGGAAGCGAGTTAGCGAAAATAGTTCTTCGAACAAGAGCATCGTTCCTGCTATCAATGAAAGTAGGGCCGGTGCGATGGCTAGGATGGCAGCAGCCACGATCCAACGATGTTGCGTCAGTTCGGCAAAGAACTCACCTTGGGCGGCATTCTTCCAAATGGGCGCAGTCTCGTATATGAGGCGTGCGACGGCTGCGCCGACAGCCAAAAGTGCCATGCTCAATGCTACTGAGCCCCAATGGAAACGCACCTTCGAATCCTCCTCGATGAGGCCAGGATGAAAGAACTGAGGTTTCAAGATCGGAGGTAGGTCCTCCGCGGAGATGGAAAAGTGAAAGTCCTTCCAAGCTGCTTCTCCGCTCAGCAGAATCTTAGTGATAAAGAACTCGCCCGAGTTCAGAAGCTGGAAGTCGAACTCGACATGGCCAGCAGCACGCGACACAGTGACTTCTCGACCTTCCGGGTCGATGTGCAATATCGATACCTCCAACACAGTGGATCCCTCCGGAATGTGCAGGGTAAGCGGCTTAAGCACATCTTTAATTGCACGCTCGCCAGTGTTCGCGATGAGGAACTGTGTCTCTGTCAAGTCTTGGACTGGCGTTCCTCGGTAGGCAATCTTCAAGTCCTCTCGCATACGGCGTTGTGCGCCCGTGAACAGCGACGTGGAAAACTGCAGATAGGGAGTGAGCGCCTTGTCGACGCTTCTCTGAAAATAGTACTTGGAGGCTAGAACGCTTCCACCTACGCCCAGTATGAGGCTAACAACGGCGATGATTACGTCGCTCATCTGTGGGCGCCTATTTCCCTGCCTGCTTCGCCGCAGCTTCTACCCACGATCCGAAGTTGTTGTATCCGTCGTTAATTTCCCAATCGTAGACTTTGAAGATTTGTTGAAGCGGCACGTCTCGCGGACCGATCATTAACGATGACAAGAATCCGAAGGGCGCCCGCAAGTACGGCGGCGCGTAGGTCGAAGAAATGGTTATCTGATACGGTGCGTCGGTCCAACCATGCGAATAGTTGATCTTGGGTTGTAGCTTTGTCCCATCGTCGACGTACTTCAGGTAGGAGAATGGATTCGGCCCCGGGTTGTCTGTGCCATCAGGGAAATCCGCCTCCGACTTGCGTGGATGTTTGAGCCTATGAATTGTGATTCCAAAAACACCCATTCCTCGGCCAATCGCGTGGAGTATCTCGTAATCGACCCAGCGCCTTTTATATGTTTCCTTTCCAATGAGGACGCACAGAACGCTGCTGCCGCTCATTCCACTGTCGATCATTTTCTTAACTGCAGTGTCTCCGTGCTTCTGTGCTTTCTCTTCAAGAGATCCATCGAAGAACCCAGCTTCGGTATACGAGTCTTTGGTTATGTAGTGGTGCTTGATCTGCTGGACGCGGAAGATGTCTCGTTGATAGTGGAAAGAGAAGAAAACCGTTCGCGGCATCGCTGCTGTTCCTTTAGGCTACCCACATCATCACGATGAACGTCACGAACACGAGAGGCCCGTAGTAACCTGCTAAGGTGCCTGCCATCATTGCGCTATGCCATCTCCGCCCCTTCTTTTCGCTGAACTTTGATGCGTCCAGGGAAAAGTCGATATCCGATCCGCTTTTCATTCGCACCTCGTTGTACAAGTCACGGTACTGGCGCTCCTGGCCGAGGAAGTATCCGTCGAGACACCAAAAAACGAAGATCGGTATGTATGCGAGCAGAGCGTAGCCGGGCTTGGAGTCCTTCGCCGCAAGTGCGAACAACGCTGCGATCAGGGTGATCGTCCATCCTTTGAGCAAAAAAAGATTGGAGGCCATTCGATTGATGACGCCCTGGATGAACTCCAAATGTTTGAGCTTCTTTTCTTCCATGTGGTCATTGATTGTTAGGTTTGCAGCAAGTGTATCATGTCATGGGCTTGTATATGCGCCTCGGGGGCTTGGCCCGAGCGCGATCTGCGGCATTGCTGCTCTCCACTCAAAGCGGCGAAGTTGTCGGCGCAACTGCCGATGCTGGCCTTAGTAGATATCAAAGGGCGTACGGCAGTTGCGCTTACGCGGCTCCGGAGAGAGTTTTCATCGTGAGCGACCTATCTGTGATTATGTAACGCTTTCCCAAGGTGGTAGTGTTGAGTGTGCGTTCATTAGTATTCGCAGCATTCTGCCGAGCATTGTCGGTTAGGGATACACCTGAGCACGGCTCAGGTTCGTGTTGCAGGCGCGGGTATCAGCAGCGAAGCCTATCGGGGTGCAAATGAATTTCTTCTACTATCTGATGACTACGGACAACGGCGGCGCGCCGTGCTGCACCCCTAGGCTTTGGAGTCTGGCCATATGCAAGCCGAGCATTCGCAAGAGGGCTCTGCCAGGCGATGTGGTGATTGGATTTGCTGGAAAATCGATCGATCGGCTCGGTGGCTTTGGTGTCGTCCACTTCGCAAAGGTGAGCGCCCGTGCCGACGATGGGGCTTACTACGCTCCACACTCAGAGCATAGGAATCGAGCCGATTGCATCTACGAGAGGCGCGCCGAAGGCTACTTCCTCAAGAAAAATCCCTTTCATGGACGCGGAGATATGGACCGTGATTCGGGACGCGACCGGCGCAACGCGGCGGTCTTGCTTAGTGATGAGTTTAGGTACTTCGGAAACCGGCGGTATGAGGTCGATTGGTCTCATCATCCGGCACTTCGAGCGTGCCTCGTTGCGCTTAGGCGCGGCCACCGAGTGAACCATAGCCCGCGAGTCCTAAAGGAAATTCAAGCTCTGAGCAGCAAGATCCTGCGAACTGAGGCGACACTTGGGCAACCAACTCACTCACTCCGCACCAGATGCGACGGCGACGATGGCTATTGCACTTGTTGAAGCTGCGCGCAGTGGGGCTCGTTTAGTTGATGTCCGTTCCTGGCTACGCATGCAGCGGTTTAGGCGACCATTGTTCAAGTCAGCAGCACGCCAGCGCCGCCTCTCGGGTGCTGTGGACATTCCAAACCGGCTCTGATTGTCTGGACTTCCAGCACGCTATCGGAATAGTGTCGTCCTGCGGCCAGTGATCCGCCCAAGGGCGGCCCCCGCCGGTGCTACCAACACCGACGAGGGCCTAACCACAACGCCTTCACAGAGGCAGTTATGGCTATCGTCATTATGGCGCACCCGGCGTTTGCGCGGGTATGTGCGCGTGTATCCGACAGAACAAACGGCTTTGCCGTGCTCCACCGAACTTCATCGGGTAGGGCGCGGCCATGAACCGGCGGCGAGAATGCGTTCGCAAATACTCGCCGACATCTTCTAACAATCGTTCAGGCCAGCTCAGTTCACAGACCGGCGCATCCCGCGCGAGGTGCGAGCCATGACGCGCGCCAGCCGCGAAGACATGGTCGTCCTCAGCATGGGCCTCAACACGCTGCTCGCCAGCGTGCGGCAGACCGAAGCATGGTGCCGATCCCAGGGTGACGTGGCTTCCCTCCGGCGCACCCGTCTCCTGATACATGCAATCCTCCTAACCCGCAGCAAGTTCTTCGCAAGCTCAAGCGCTGGCGAAGCGAGCGACGACGTCACTGAAGCGCTCTTCGTCGCTGACGGCCTTCGCGACGCTGCCAAGCAATGCCACGAAGGGCAGGCAGCTCTCCACGAACGCCTAATCAGTGGCGCAGAAGCCATCGAGCGGTTGTGCAGCTCACCGCTCCGCAAGAGATAACTACCCATGGCGGAGAAGGAAACATACGAAGCACTTCCCGCCGGTCGCTCTCTCGAAGAACTCATCGAAGCGGAGCGCGCCAATCTCATGCAGGTTCAGGGGATGGCCAAGTGTCTGTATGACGTCCTGCTGTACTCCGATGACGATGATGGAACGATGCATGCCGATGTGGTGAAGATGATCGCGAGGCTCATCGCAGAATCGGTCGATGCGCTCGAGAAGATCGTCAGGCGCTTTAAGGCCGGCGAGTTCGGCCCGCCACCGAACAAGCCAGCGGCTAACGCTGACTCCGATAGTTCGACGTAGAGCGGACACGTGAGCGACACGCAACCCGCATCACCGAAGTCGCCCCAGATAAAAAAGGAAAGTCGTGTTTATTTCGCCGCGCTCGGCAAGCGCGTCACGCAGTTGCGCAAGTCACGAGGGATGACGCAAGCGGAGCTGGCTCGCGCGCTCGGGGTTTCTCAGCAGGCGGTGTTTGCTTACGAAATGGGTGACAGGCGGATTTCCGTCCTCGTTCTCGAACGGCTCGCGAGGCTGTTCCGCCTCAACATCGACCAGTTCCTCGGCTTCGCTCCAGAGCCGCCAGTCAGGAAGCGCCGACTCTCGCCGAGAGCGATGCGTCACGCGGAGCGCCTCCAGGCGCTGTCCAAAACGCAGCAGCGCTTCGTCGTCCGGATCCTCGACGTGCTGGAGGAGCATAACCGGAACCGCGGCAAAGCCGGTAGTGCGCCGCAGGCGCGGATCTGAGGTGACGGGTGTCAATTTGCAGTGACGGAAGCACCGAACGCCCCGCCAGCAGCCTGAGCGCCGGAATCCCAGCCACTCGCGAGAAAATTCTCGAACGTTTTGTGGCCCAGGTAAAGAAGTTTGTCGTGCAGGCGATTGGATGCGTGTCTCAAGTAATCGGGTTTCCGGATCCACTGCCGTGGTCGAAATGCCGGAGCCATTGCGAGTCTACGTGAACTGTGCCCTTTCCTAGGCTTGAGCCATTGTATTGTCATTGACCCAGGCTCGCTGCACGCTTGCAGCCAGGCGTGCGGGGGTTTTAAGGCGAAATATCGTGGGCCACCTAGAGTCGCTCCCTCGTTGTTCACCAGACAACGCACACGGGAGGCCTCGGCTCAGCGATCCTCGTCTGCGCCAAGTCGCAGGCAATTGAGCGGATCTGATGAGCGGTGCGAGCTACGTCCTGTGACAGGGTTGGCTGAAACCGTAGGCCTCAACAGGTCAACATTGAGCCGTGCACAAGACACGGAAGTGAGTACAAGGAATCTGCTACGAAAATTGCGAAAACTACGTTTCCGTTGTCGGAGCGAACGAATGAGGAAGGCCTTGATAGTGGCTTGAGAGCGTCGGTAAGGAGATGCTCAGACTCGGTCGCGACGTCTCGGGTGGTCAGAGCGGACCTGATGTGCATGTGGCTGCGGTGCATCAAGGCAAGGATCAAGTATTAGCAATGATCCTTGGGGCTTTCGCGGATCGGCGCATATGTTGATGTTCTCACGAGCAAGCGGTGCTTGCTTCATGTGGCCGCGAAGACGTGCCTTCAGGCTCCGTCATAGAAGAGTGTCGGGTTGTTCGTAATGGACCCACTGATCCGCCCGATTGCGACGACGGTATTACGGTGCCGCGGTGAGATGGCTGGATACATTTCCAAGGAAACCCGCGTTACAGCATCTCGGCACTGTAAACTTTAAGACGAGATCCGGTCGAATCGACTTAGGGACTAACGGATGGGTACGAACCGTAAGAGCTTTTTCATAAATGCAGTAGGCATGGTGCCGCTCGGTGGCAGCGAAAGCATTCCGACGTCCATCAGATATTCTAGAGAAGCTGCCCCGAAGATCGGATTCGAGGCGATCGGATCCGATTCCTCACTTGAGGGCGTAAATGAAGACTTCAAGATCGACCTTGGGGAAGTGAAGCCGGGACAGTCGGTGCTGAGCAGGGCTCGCTTTCCATGTGCAGATGACCAGAGGCGATCTGCATATCAGTTGGCGGCAGACTTTTTTGAACAGCTAAGTCGGTTTGCATCAGATTTTCTGAGTACGCACAGGATGGACCCGTCGCGGCACGTTCTGATCTCCGAACCGCTGAGCTTTCATGCGGAGGACAATGCGGAATGGCTAGAGAATTATCGTGGAAATCTGCGAAGAATTCTTTCTAGCAAATTTCGTGAGGTTGAGTTTCTGCCGGAGCCTTTCGCTGTCTACCAGTATTACCGCTACGGAGTGCGCCATTCCCTCGTTGCGCAGGACCGAAAGCACTGCGCGTTAGTCATAGATTTCGGGGGTGGAACATTCGATGTCTCCGTGGTGGAGACTTCACAGGCAGGTGATATCAGCAGATCTGGAAAACATGCTCGACCGCTTGGTGCTCACTCTAAGCCGGTTGGCGGGTTCGAAATCAACAGGCAACTTGCCAGGCTGCTATTGACACAATTGTACCCTAAGCCGGAGTTGAAGGAGGCTATTCGGAAAGGGTTTGAAAACTTCTATCGTTGGCGCGAGGGTTCTCTCGATATCGAGCAGCTCAGTACCAAGAATCAGAATTTTCTGCGCTGGCTCGGAAGGTTTTTGAGGCTCGTTGAGGCAGCAAAGGTGCAGCTGTCCAGGAGAATTGGCGACTGGAGCTTGAGCGCTGAGCTCAGCGCGGCAATTAGCTTGGAGGTGCCCGAAGATCCGTTCAGGACGGACAGTGTGATGTTGCCTACGCGCTTTACCGCCAGTTTCCTGCGTGAGGTATTTGGCGTTGAGATATGGTCCAAACGGCTCAAGACATCAGTCCGATCAGCTTTGGAGCGCGCGGGAAAGGAATTGGATGGCCGGCCCATTGATGTTGTGCTTCTTTCCGGCGGCTCAGCTAACCTGCGCTGGCTCGAAAGCCATCTTCGTCAGGATTTCGAGAAGGAACTTGCAACAGCGCATATGGTGTCATTGCGGGAGAGCTATCAAGAGGTTGTTGCAAAGGGTTTGGCTATTGAGTGCGCGCGCAGAGCATATGAGCCGAACAGTGAGTTTGCGGACGTCACATACAATCCACTTTACCTAACGATGGATCCAGACGGATCTGGGCTCGAGCGTAAGATGTTTCGTCTCATAAAGCCCTCCAGCGGGGTTGCACAGCCACGGGAGTTGGGACAGCTGCTGCACTCTGCCGAGTCAGTCGATGCAGGGGACGAGCAGGAGTTGATCTGGCGAGTTCGGCTGGATAGGCCACCTCGGCAATTTCTAAACTACTTTTTCGGGAGGAGCCCGAATATTGAGAATCTCGAAGACCGCTACAACTTCGTGCAGACCAAAGCCATTACACCCAAGAGCATTCAATTCGACAGTGCCATTCAGGTCCGACTGCGAGTTCGAGAAGATGGAACTTGTACGCCCACATTCGTGTACAGAACGGAGCAAAATGGTTCAGTCGCTGAAGCGGTAGTCGGTCAGCCATTCTGCATTGACCTCGTATCTTCAAATCAGAAAGCCGCGCGAGCCGCCTACGTCGGTATCGACTTTGGCACCGCGACATCAGCACTTTCGTACGTGGATTGGCAGCAGATCGAGTTGTATGAGAGCCGTGGCCACGAAGATCTGTGGTTGAACCTTAACGAACTGATCGATCTGGCGACACCAATTGGCATCCCGATCAAGGCGATGCTGGGTGTAGTCCGCGCAGACGATCAGGCCCGGTTTGCGATGGCGGCGTTGGAAGCCATGCTGAGTTTCGCTGGTTTTGTATGCTGGGCAGACGTATCAGCCGCGGGCACGGTTGGTCAGAAGCACTTTAACGCCAATTGGAAGCGCTCGGCGGGACCACTAAAGAAGCTGCTGTTCGATCTCTTGGATTCAAAGCACTCGACGCCGTTTTTGGGCGGATTTCGTCAACTCCTTACTCCTGACGTGCGAAACCTAATCAATGCAGGTATTCAGGCGCTGGATGACGAGAAGCACCACAAGAAGCCCGCGGGCTCATACGACGCGAAGCCGTTACTTGAGAAGCTAGGGAATGCTTGCCGGCGTGTGTTCAAGGATTGGCACTTTGGTTACTTTGAGAATGTTGCGAAAGCCGGCTTTAGCCAGCGGTTCAAGGGCACCTTGCGAGTCGCCGCCGGCGCTCCACCTTTCCACCGCTCGCTCGCGTACGAAGGTGCCTGCTCATTTGCCGAGATGGAGGCGGTCATCGTGAATCCGGTCAAAGGAGAGGTTCTGAGTCTATCCCCCTTATTTTTTTGGCATCGAAGTCAGCAAGCACAAATATGGCAGGACTGCATGGTGTTCGATGGTCTCGGTCGCGACGGCAATATTCATTTCAAGAACGCTACTTCTGATGCAAGTCTGGCTCTAGACGCGCCGGAATTTGACGAGTTAGCAGCAATGGTGCGAGCGGTCATCGAAGGAAAGGCTGGATCGACGCGGGTCGTGAGCGCCGCATTTGAAGACCTATCCGAGCAGGATTAATTGCCAACCCCGCGGCTACAGCCCTGGTCTTCTCTTCGGCGGGCATCAGCTGCTGCAGGCATCGTCAGTCGGCACTCATTCGGCAGTGCGTTCCGGACTCGGAATTAACCTGTAGGGTGCCAGTCCTGCTCTAACCGCGCCGGAAACGCCGAACACCCCACCCGGACCCCAAGCGGAATCAAGCCGGAACCCCAGCCTCAACGCGAGAAAAAATTTGAATGTTTTGAATGGTCGGGGTGACAGGATTTGAACCTGCGACCTATACGTCCCGAACGTAGCGCTCTACCAGGCTGAGCTACACCCCGAAATCCGAATTTGCGGCTGGACCATCGATCGATCGTCCTATCCGTTCGATCGATCTGCGTAAGTTCCGCGAGCGCTTAGTAGGTGCGCTCAACCGCGAAATCAGCGAGTTCGCGCAAGGCTTGCTTATACGCCGAGTCGGGCAATATGGCGATTGCGTCGATGGCGAGGGCGGCCTCCCGCCGCGCGAGGCGCGCAGTGTACGCAAGGCCTCCGGTCGATTCAATTGCGGCGGTGATTTCGGTGAGCTGATCGACGCTGCCTCGTTCGATGCTGCGACGGATCAGCGCCCGCTGGTCGTCGGTGCCGGTGCGCAGGGCATATATAAGAGGCAGGGTCGGTTTGCCTTCGGCGAGGTCGTCGCCCAGGTTCTTGCCGAGTTCCGCGCTGCTTGACTGGTAATCCAGTACGTCGTCGACCAGCTGGAATGCCGTGCCGAGATGGCGGCCGTAGGCGGCCATCGCCGACTCGACCTCGGACGAAGCGCCGGCCAGCAGCGCCGCGATCTGCGCGCCGGCTTCGAACAGCTTGGCGGTCTTCCGGTAGATCACTTCGAAATACCGTTCTTCGGTGGTGTCCGGATCGTTGGCGTTCAGGAGCTGCAGCACCTCGCCCTCGGCGATTTTGTTGGTGGCGCTGGCCATCACGGCCATGATCCGCATGCTCTCCAGGGAGACCATCATTTCGAACGAGCGCGAGTAGACGTAATCGCCCACCAGCACGCTGGCCTCGTTGCCCCACACCTCGTTGGCGGTATCGCGGCCGCGGCGCAGTTTGGAGCCGTCGACCACGTCGTCGTGGAGCAGGGTGGCGGTGTGGATGAATTCGATGATCGCGGCGGCTTCGCAGTGGCGCGAGCCGCGATAGCCGCAGGCGCGGGCGACGGCCACGACCAGCAAGGGTCGCAGGCGCTTGCCGCCGCTGCCGACGATGTATTCGGCGATCTGGTTGACCAGGACCACATCGCTGGCGAGGCGGTTGCGGATGACCGCGTCGACCTGTCGCAGGTCGTCTTCGACCAGCGCTTTGACGGACTCGAAGCTCATGGATTCCAAAGAGAAAAAGCCGAGGGCGAATGGTAGCCCATCAGGGGCGCAAGCTGTCGCATGTCGCAGACTTAGTTGTCTTCACGCCCTTCATGAGCTCGTGAAACGCGTGAAATTCCGCCCGTCGTTGCGCGCGGCCGGGGCGGGTGCCGCGAATATGGGGCGAATTCCGACGGGGCGGGTCCTCGGAACGGTACTTCGCGGCAGTTTTTGCCCTGGATGCGGCCCTGACAGTTGCCAGTAACGCATTCGCTCCGTACACTTCACGCCCTTTTCAGCCGGGGTCTCCCGGCCCCCGGAGCTTGGGTCAATCATGTACGCCGTCATTTCCACGGGTGGTAAGCAGTATCGCGTCAGCGAAGGCCAGGTCGTGCGCGTTGAGAAGCTGGAGGCCGAGGCCGGCGCCGATGTCGAGTTCGACAAGGTGTTGCTGGTCGGTTCGGGCGATCAGGTCAAGATCGGCTCGCCGTTCCTGAGCGGCGGCAAGGTCACGGCCACCGTGCAGAGCCACGGCAAAGGCGATAAGAAAGTCATCGTCAAATTCCGTCGCCGCAAGCACTACCTGCGCCAGGGCACGCACCGTCAGCCGTTCACGGAAGTGAAGGTGACGGGCATCGTCGGCGGCTAATTTTTCACTGATTTCGGAGAGCACACGCCATGGCACATAAAAAGGCAGGCGGCAGTACCAAGAACGGCCGCGAGTCCGAGAGCAAACGACTCGGCATCAAGAAGTTCGGCGGTGAGCGCGTGCTCGCCGGCAACATCATCGTTCGTCAGCGCGGCACGCAGTATCGCGCCGGCGACAACGTCGGTTGCGGCACGGACTACACCCTGTTCGCGACGGCCGAAGGCCGTGTGGTGTTCCGCAAGCGCGGCATCGAACAGAAGACGTTCGTGAGCGTCGTCACCGAGTAATCGGGAACAGCGCTTTCGCAGGATCGAAAGAGCCCCGGCCCGCGCCGGGGCTCTTTTTTTAAGCACTCCGCGTACCCAGACTAGCCATATGCGTTTCGTCGACGAAGCCACGATCAAGGTTCAAGCCGGTAACGGCGGGCGGGGCGCCGTGAGCTTTCGTCGCGAGAAGTTCATTCCGTTCGGCGGCCCGGACGGCGGCGATGGCGGCAAGGGCGCGGACATCTATCTCGTCGGCAAAGCGGGCATCAACACGCTCGCCGACTTCCGTTACAACCGCAGCTTCCGCGCGCCGCACGGCACGGCCGGGTCCGGCAAGGACTGCACTGGCGCAGGCGGTACGGATCTCGAAGTCGAAGTGCCGATCGGCACGACGGTCGTCGATGTCGATACCGAGGAGCAATTGGGCGACGTGACCGAGCCGGGTCAGCGCCTGCTGGTCGCGAAGGGTGGCAAGGGCGGCTGGGGCAATGCGCGTTTCAAGAGCAGCACCAATCGCACGCCGCGCAAGGCGATGCCGGGCCTGCCGGGCGAAAAGCGCGACCTGCGGCTCGAACTCAAGGTCATGGCCGATATCGGTCTGCTGGGCTTGCCGAACGCCGGCAAATCGACCTTGATCCGCGCGGTTTCGGCGGCCAAGCCGAAGGTGGCCGATTATCCGTTCACGACCTTGCACCCGAACCTCGGCGTCGTGCGGGTCGGAGTCCATCGCAGCTTCGTGATGGCGGACATTCCGGGGCTGATTGAAGGCGCGGCAGAAGGTGCCGGGCTCGGAATTCAGTTCCTGAAGCACCTTCAGCGCACTCGCGTGCTGCTGCACCTCATCGACGTCTCACCGCCGGATCCGGAAGCGGATCCAGTGAAGGATGCGCGCGCGATCGTCGCGGAATTGAAGAAGTTCAGTGCGGAGTTGGCGGAGAAAGAGCGCTGGCTCGTGTTGAACAAGGTGGACCTGTTGCCTCCCGATCAGGCGGATAAGGTCTGCAAGGACATCGTCCGTCGATTGCGCTGGAAGGGGCCGGTGTACCGGATCTCAGGGCTCGCGCGTCAGGGCACCGAGGAGCTGTGCGAGCTGATCATGAAGCGGCTGGAAGAGATCGACGCGCCGCGCGAAGCAGAGGTCGGCTGAGCGAACCGGTCGGTTCGAGGTCCCACCAATGAAAAAGCCGGGCAGAGCCCGGCTTTTTCGTATCCGACCTTCGGCGCAATCGGCTCAGCCGGCGGCCGACAGCTCCTTCACGCGCGCATTCAGGGCGCTCTTATGGCGAGACGCCTTGTTGCGATGGATCAGGCCCTTGTTCACGGCCGAGTCGATGATCGGGCCGGCGGCCTTGAGCTTGGCGATGGCGGTTTCCTTGTCGCCGGCTTCCACCGCATTCACGACGCCCTTGATGGCAGTACGCAGCTTCGAGCGGCCAGCGACGTTACGGGCACGGCGCTTGACGGTCTGGCGGGCGCGCTTTTCGGCGGACTTGATATTGGCCACGGTCGTGAAGGCTCCAAAAAAGAGGCCGCGAATTCTGCCGACCGAACCGCCGTAAGGCAAGGGCAAAATGACGGCGCGCCCGGAAAATAGCGGATTTGGTCAGCCGCCGGTCCGGAAATCGCCGGCCCCTGGCCATAATCCGGCGCGAGCCTCTCGAAAAGGGAACGGATTTGGGTCCGGACCCGCCGCCGTGTGCCCGAATTAAATCTGTCCCGTTTTCGGGCAGCCGGTCCGCTTCTTCACTACCATTGCCGCCCCATGACCTGCGCCCAGCCCACTTCGCCCGAGCCCGGCCCGCTATGAGCCGAGGCTTTTTTCGTAGCACCGCCGTCGTCGGAATGACCACGCTGCTGTCCCGGATCACCGGGCTGGTGCGCGACGTAGTGCAGGCCGTAATGATCCCGGCGGTGTTTCTGGAGGTCTACGTCCTCGCCAACCAGATTCCGAACCTGCTGCGCCGACTGTTTGCCGAGGGCGCGTTCTCGCAGGCGTTCGTCCCGGTGGTCGCCGAATACAAGGCGAACCGCTCGAAAGAAGAGGTGCGCGAGCTGGTCGACTCGGTGTCGGGTACCTTGGGCTCGTTTCTCGCGATCGTTTCTGTGATCGGCGTGATCGCCGCGCCCGTCATCGTCGCCATCTGCGCGCCGGGCTTCACCACGAAGGAAGTGGGGCAGTTCGGGCTGGCCGTGGACATGCTCCGCTGGACGTTTCCGTATCTGTTGTTCGTCTCGCTGACCGCGCTGGCCGGTGGCGTGCTCAATAGTTATCAGCAGTTCGCGCTGCCGGCATTCACGTCGGTGGTGCTGAACGTCGTTCTGATCGTGTTCGCTGCGTATGTATCGCCGCATTTCGAACAGCCGGTCATGGCGCTCGCGGTGGGTGTGTTCGTCGGCGGCGTGATCCAGTTGGCCATTCAGCTGCCGGCACTGATCAAACTCGGCGTGATCCGCCGTCCGCGGTGGAATTGGCAGCACGAGGCGGTGAAGCGCATCGCCAGGCTGATGGGGCCGGCCATCGTCGGTTCGTCGATGGGGCAGCTCAGCGTCATGATCAGTTCGGGAATCGCCTCCTTGCTCGCGGACGGCAGCATGACCTGGCTGTACTACGCGGACCGGTTGGTCGAGTTTCCGCTGGGCGTGTTCAGCATCGCGCTCGCCACCGTGATCCTGCCGAGCCTGTCCTCGCACCACGCGAAGAAGTCGCCGGACGAATTTTCCGCGACGCTCGCCTGGGCGGTTCGGCTCGTGTGTCTGATCGTGATCCCGGCGTCGGTCGCCATGTTCGCCATGGCCGGTCCGTTGACCGTCGCACTGCTCCAGTACGGTCAGTTCAAGCCGAGGGATGCGGAAATGACGCGGCTCGCGCTGATGGCGTTCTCGCTGGCTCTGCTGGGCTGGAGCATGATCAAGGTGCTGGCGACCGGTTATTACGCGCAGCAGAACACCAAGGGCCCGGTGAAGATCGCGATGCGCGCGCTCGGCCTGACCATGATTCTGAACGTGGTCGTGGTCGCCGGCCTGTGGATCACCGGGAATCTCAAGACACCGGGCGCGCACACGCTGCTGGCACTCACCAACGGCATCGGCGCCATGATGAATGCCGTGCTGCTCTACACCGGCTTGCTCCGCTCCCAGGTGCTCCGGCGCGGGCAGGCGATGCGGGGGCTGCTGATCCGGATCGTCGTGGCGAGCGCGCTGATGGCGGCGTTCCTGTGGTGGTTCGGTGGGGATCTCGCCACCTGGCTGGTCACCCCGAAACTGCACCGCATCCTGTGGCTGGCCGGGCTGGTGGCCGGCGGCATCGGGGTGTATTTCGTCGCGTTGTGGGTGATGGGCGTACGCGCCAGTCAGTTCCGACTGCAGTCGCCCGCGACTTCCCTATAATGTTCACCTTCAAGTGGACGGTCGGTTCACCTTAATCCTTGCAACGGCGGAGCACGAGGGCCGCGGTGGAGCTCATTCGGGGCCTGTATAACCTGCGTGCCGGGCAACGCGGCTGCGTGCTGACGATCGGGGCGTTCGACGGCATTCATCTCGGACATCAGGAGATGATCCGTGTGCTGCGCGAGCGCGCCGCACAGTACGGCCTGCCGGCGGCCTTGCTGTCGTTCGAGCCGACACCGCGCGAGTTTTTCGCCAAAGGCACGCCGCCGGCCCGGCTGACCCGGTTTCGCGAGAAGTTCGAAGCGCTGGAGCGTTACGGGGTGGACCGTTTCGTCTGTCTGCGGTTCGACGACTGCATGCGCCGGCTCGGTCGCGAAGAGTTCGTGAACGAGGTACTGGTAAAAGCGCTCGGCGTCCGCCACATCGTGGTAGGGCATGATTTCCGGTTCGGGCGCGACAACCAGGGCGACATCGCCTGTCTGCGCTCGCTTGGGGCGACGGCGGGTTTCGAGGTCACCGAAGTGCCGCCGTTCGAGATCGACGGCGAGCGGGTCAGCAGCTCCGGGATTCGCGAGGCGCTGGCCGTCGGCGACATGGCGAAGGCGGCGAAGCTGCTCGGCCGGCCGTATCGGATGACCGGCAAGGTGATTCACGGCGAGAAGCTGGGGCGCAAGCTGGGCTTCCCGACGGCGAACCTGCGGACCCATCGTCGCGCGACGCCGCTCGCCGGAATATTCGCGATTCGCGTGACGGGCGCCGGTTTGAAGGACGCGCCAGGTGTCGCGAGTCTCGGCACTCGTCCCGCGGTGAACGGCAAGGAGCTGCTGCTGGAAGCTCACGTGTTCGACTTCGATGGCGATCTGTATCGCCAGCACGTGCACGTCGACTTCATCGCCTACCTGCGCGCGGAGCGCTGGTTCGCCGACATGGATGCGCTGATCGAGCAGATGAATCGAGACGCCGCGCAGGCGCGGCAGATATTGGGTTCGTGAATCGAATATGGACTATAAGCAAACCATCAACCTGCCGAAGACCGACTTCCCGATGAAGGCCGATCTGGCCCGTCGCGAGCCGGACATTCTCAAGCGTTGGGAAGAAAACCGGACGTACCAGAAGCTGCGCGAGATCGCGAAGGGCCGGCCGACGTTCATTCTCCAGGACGGCCCGCCGTACGCGAACGGCGCGATTCACCTCGGTCATGCCATCAACAAGGTGTTGAAGGACATCGTCGTCAAGTCACGTTCGATGGACGGCTTCGATGCGCCCTATGTGCCCGGTTGGGACTGTCACGGCCTGCCGATCGAGCATCAGATCGAGAAGACGCGCGGCAAGGAAGTGAAGGCGCTCGATCCTCGCGCGTTCCGCCAGGCTTGCCGCGAGTTTGCGCAGTCGCAGATCGACGGTCAGCGCGAGGACTTCAAGCGATTGGGTGTAATGGGCGATTGGGATCGTCCGTACATCACCATGGCGCCTAAGTACGAAGCCGAACAGCTGCGCTCGTTCGCCGAGATCCTGCGCAACGGTCACGTCTACAAAGGTTTGAAGCCGGTGCACTGGTGCCTGGACTGTCGCTCGGCGCTGGCCGAAGCCGAAGTCGAGTACGAGGACAAGGTATCGCCGGCTATCGACGTGCGTTTCGCGGTGAAAGACCTGGAGGATCTCGCGAAGCGCTTCGGCGTGCCCGCATTGAAGTCACCGGCGAGCGTGATCATCTGGACGACCACCCCGTGGACGCTGCCCGCCAACCAGGCGGTCGCGTTGGGCCCGGAGCTTCGCTATTCGTTGGTCGACATCGGCAGCGAGCTGCTGGTGCTCGCGAGCGCGCTCGTCGATGCAGTAACCAAGCGAGCTGGCGTCGAGAATGTCACGCGGCTTGCCGAAGTCGAGGGCACCAAGCTCGAAGGCGTGAAACTGCAGCATCCGTTCTACGAGCGAGTCGTGCCGGTCATCCTGGGCGATCACGTCACGATCGAGGATGGTACGGGCGCCGTGCACACGGCGCCGGGCCACGGTGCCGAGGACTTCGAAGTCGGCCTGAAGTACAAGCTCGAGGTCTACAACCCGGTCGGCAGCGATGGTCGGTTCGTCACGGGCACGCCGATATTCGAAGGCGAGCGCGTGTTCGATGCGAACAAGCATGTGATCGAAGTGTTGAAAGAGCGCGGCGCGTTGTTGCACGAGACGAAGCTCAATCACCGCTACGCGCATTGCTGGCGTCACAAGACACCGGTGATCTATCGCGCGACGGCGCAGTGGTTCATCAGCATGGAGCAGGCCGGCCTGCGTAAAGGCGCGCTGCGCGAGATCGCGAAAGTGAAGTGGGTGCCGGCCTGGGGCGAGAATCGCATCACCAGCATGATCGCCGATCGTCCGGACTGGTGTATCTCCCGCCAGCGCATGTGGGGAGTGCCGCTCGCGTTGTTCACTCACAAGGCGACTGGCGAGCTGCATCCGCGTACCGTGGAGCTGCTCGAAGACGTTGCGAAGCTGGTGGAAGAAGGCGGTATCGACGCGTGGTTCGATCTCGATCCGGCGGAGCTGCTCGGCGGCGAGGCGGCGGAGTACGAGAAGGTCCCCGACATCATGGATGTCTGGTTCGACTCGGGCAGCGCTCACCACTGCGTGCCGAAGATGCATCCCGACGTTAAAGATCCCGCCGATCTGTATCTCGAAGGCTCGGATCAACATCGCGGCTGGTTCCACAGCTCGCTGCTGACCTCGGTCGCTCAGCACGATCGTGCTCCCTACAAGGCGGTGCTGACGCACGGCTTCACGATCGACGAGAAGGGACGCAAGATGTCCAAGTCCCTGGGCAACGTCGTGGTGCCTCAAAAAGTCATCGGTACGCTCGGGGCCGACGTGCTGCGTCTGTGGATCGCAGCCACCGATTACGCCAATGAAATGGCGCTCTCGGACGAGATCCTGAAGCGCGTGGCCGAGTCGTATCGGCGCATCCGTAACACGGCGCGATTCCTGCTCGGCAATCTCGACGGCTTCGATCCCGCGACGGACAAGGTGCCGGCGTCGGAGATGGTCGCGGTCGACCGCTGGGCCGTGTGGCGCACCCAGCAGTTGCAGGAAGAAGTGATGGCGGCGTATCGCAGCTATCAGTTCCACCTGATCTATCAGAAGGTGCACAACTTCTGCAGCGTCGACCTGGGCGGTTTCTATCTGGATATCACCAAGGATCGCGTCTACACGACCGGCAAGAAGAGCCTGCCGCGCCGCTCGGCGCAGACGGCGATGTTCTATATCGCCGAAGCGCTGGTGCGCTGGCTCGCGCCCATCCTGTCGTTCACGGCGGAGGAGATCTGGCGTTACATGCCGGGCGCGCGCAGCGAGTCGGTGTTCTTCAACACCTTCTTCGAGCTGCCGAAGGAGCTGACCCAGCAGCCGTCGATCGATTGGGACGCGATTCTGAACCTTCGGGGCGCCGTATCGCGCGAGCTGGAGAAGCTGCGCAACGCCGGCTCGATCGGCGCGCCGCTCGATGCGGAAGTGGACGTGTACACGAGCGGACCTTTGCTGGAGACTTTGCAGTCGTTCGGCGAGGAGCTGCGCTTCGTGTTCATCACTTCAGCCGCGCGCGCGCATTCTGCCGACACCCGGCCGGCCGATGCAGTCGCAGCGGAAGAGGGCGATGCCAATACCACATGGATCGTTGTGAAGCCGACCACGGCGAGCAAGTGCGTGCGCTGCTGGCACAAGCGTCCGGATGTGGGGCAGAACCCGAAGCACCCGGAACTTTGTGGCCGCTGCGTGACCAACGTAGACGGGCCTGGCGAACAGCGGCGCTTTACTTGAGGTCGATGCAATGACCAACCCTCTGGCGAAAGTCTGGTTCACGCCCACCCGGGGCGGCAGCAACTGGCTGTGGCTGTCGTTCTTCGTGGTGATCCTGGACCAGGCGACCAAAGCCCTGGTCATCGGCACCGTGAAGCTTCAGGACAGCATCGCGCTGCTGCCCATTCTGGATATCGTGTATCTGGAGAACACCGGCGCGGCGTTCAGCATCCTGGCGCAGGCGTCCGGATGGCAGCGCTGGTTTTTCATCACGCTCGCGGTGGTGGTGAGCATTACGTTGATGATCTGGCTGCGGCGCATCCGTTCGGATCAGACGATCCTGGCGATCGGGCTGTCGCTGGTGCTCGGCGGCGCGCTCGGCAACGTGATCGATCGGGTCATGCACGGCTTCGTGGTCGACTTCATTTATTTCAACTGGCGCACCTGGGATTTCCCGGCATTCAACATCGCCGACACCGCGATCTCCATCGGCGCCGCGTGTCTGCTCATCGATGCGTTCCTCGAGAGCGGCCACGACCGCCGGCCCGCGGACGGCACATCGCAGACGCCGAGCAAGTAACGATGCAGATCCTTCTCGCCAATCCCCGCGGTTTTTGTGCCGGTGTCGATCGGGCCATCGATATCGTCGAGCGCGCGATCGAGTTGTTCGGTGCGCCCATCTACGTCCGGCACGAAGTGGTTCACAACCGCTACGTGGTCGAGCGTTTGCGCAGCCTGGGGGCGGTTTTCGTGGACGAGTTGCATGAAGTGCCGGACGACGCCACGGTGATCTTCAGCGCGCATGGTGTGGCGCGCGTGGTTCAGGAAGAAGCGCGTCGTCGGGCTCTCAAAGTGTTCGATGCGACCTGTCCGCTGGTGACCAAGGTGCATATGGAGGTGTCGCGCTATGCGCGCGAAGGTCGCGAAGTGATTCTGATCGGGCACCAAGGCCATCCCGAGGTCGAAGGCACGATGGGCCAGTTCGACCCTCAGTACGGCGGCCGTATCCTGCTGGTGGAGACGCCCGAGGATGTGGATCGGCTCGCCATCAAGGATCCGGAGCGGATCGCGTTCGTGACGCAGACGACCTTGTCGGTCGACGATACGCAGAGAGTCGTCGACGCTCTGCGCCGTCGCTTCCCGACGCTCACCACGCCGCGAAAAGAGGACATCTGTTACGCGACGCAGAACCGGCAGGACGCTGTGAAGCGCCTGGTCGAGCGTTGCGACATCATCCTGGTGGTCGGCTCACCCAGCAGCTCGAATTCGAACCGGCTGCGTGAGATCGCGGAGAAGGCCGGCATTCCGGGCTATCTCATCGATGGGCCCGACGATCTCGAGCGGGCGTGGTTCGACGGCAAGCGCGTGGTTGGCGTCACGGCCGGTGCATCGGCGCCGGAAGTGCTGGTCGAGCGCGTCGTTGCACGTTTGCGAGAGTGGGGCGGACAGGCGCCCGAGAGTGTCCAGGGTCAGGTCGAGAATGTCGTGTTCAGCTTGCCGCGCGAGCTGCGAGTGCCGGTGCCGGAAATACAGCGGACGACTATCTGACGTTCACTCGGGTCACATACGACGCCGCACCCGTCCCCGGTGCGGACCAGCTCACGGCGACGACATAGCTGGCCGGCGTCATCGAGGTATCGCGTGAGATCGAGCCCAGGCCGCTGGGCAACGAGCTTTCGACCTCATCTTCCCAGCACGCGGCGATCTGCGCCGCCTTGTCTTGAGGCGTTCGGGGTTTCGCTTTGTCGTTGCAGACCACGCCCACCGTCGTGGCAAAGCCGTCGCGACCTTCGGGAGTCGCGCGAATGCGCTCGGCCATTTGCTCGGCGAGCTCCGCGGCACGCAGCGGCAGGCGCGCGTCCGCTGGAATGTGAGTTTGATCCGAGTACAGCGCCGCGATGCCGACGATGGCCACAGCCATGACCAGCAAGGCCGCAAGAATCTCGACGATGTTGAAGCCGCGCGCGTGATGGCGACCGCGCAATGGCGTAATTGATCCTCCCATACACCAGCATGATGGCTATCCGCTCGGACAGCGTAAAGGGCGATTGTCGGAGTCTCGTGTCGCTATCCGCGGACGGCCGGCAGCGTTGATGATGATGGCGCGGGCGCGGCTCGGCCCGCGACGGTCGCAGAACACCAGCGTGCCGTTGATCACGGCGTGTTGATACGCCTTGAACGAATAGCTGCGGCGATTCGAAGTGATCGTCCCGCCGCGCCAGGCTGCTTGAACGGCAAGAATCGGTTCGTTTGCGTCTCGCATCGGCGGGTCGTCCCGATCCGTGTTCACGAACACGATCCAGCCCTGCTGCCAGTCGGCGGTGCCGTTGCTGCAGGTCTCGC
>Ga0164243_10001352_pt1 | contig 41667 bp, 49 predicted proteins | sample OricompcompostOP_FD_108781 | JGI IMG/M metagenome (GOLD analysis project Ga0164243, IMG submission 108781) | Organic Plus compost microbial communities from Emeryville, California, USA - Original compost - Organic plus compost (OP) | ecosystem: Engineered > Solid waste > Mixed feedstock >... | reverse complement strand
CGAGCAGTTCGTCGATCATTGGAATCAGCATCCGCAGCCGTTCGCGTGGACCGCAACCTCCGATTCAATCCTCGCCAAGCTCGAACGGCTAAGCAAAGTTATCTCCGGGACAGGACACTAGTTCATATCACGCAGAGTCTCGGAACGAGCGCCGATGCTGGGATCGAAGCCTTCAACGGTGAAAGTCGTGAACGCATCGTCGATCTTCTGCAGCGCTTTGCGCAATCGATCATCTACGCTCGGTTGCGCCGACGCGGTGTCATTCCGAGCGCCTAAGTCCCCAAGCTGCACCCGTAACCCGCGCGATCTGATTCGTAGATTTCTAAGCAGCTACCGATCCTCATGAGGCTGCGCACTTCGCTCCATGAGGCTGCGCACTTCGCTCCGGCGAACAGGCCGGAGCCCGTCCAAGTAACGCATCGATTCCGCGCGGACGGCGCGCGTCAGCTTCTCGATCCTCTTTCCTTCAGCAGCAGCTTCTTGATGAAGCGCTCTACGAAGTCTGCGTGAGTTCCTTGATTCCCAACCCCGCGGGGCACGTCTGCCCCATGTGGGAATGGCGTGCACCCCTTTCAAACAGAACAGGAGTCCACCCATGAATCCTACTGATCCTCAGCACGAACCTCTGCGAGTCGGTCCAACTAAGATACTCCCGGCTGGAGTCATTCAGTTCCAGGAATATCTGTCCGGCGAGACCGGCATCGAAGTCATCATCGACGCACGAACGCGCGAGTCCTACGTTGCCACGGTGGCGCTCGTACCCTACGGAGCTCCGCATCCGGGCGCAGGCGGTGTGTGGCTCAAGGGTTGGTCCGAGAACGAGGGCGTACCTCAAGCACTGGAGTTAGCCGGAGTCGTACGGCTCACTGGCCGCAAACATCGATCTGGATGGGTCATTGCGGACCACGGTGAACTCACAGAACGCGCGCTTCAAGTTCGGGACCACCAATTGCATCAACGCAAGCGCTAAATGCGCTATTCCCCTCATTCCGCGGCTCCATAGCACTTGCTTTGGGAGCCGCGGGATCCTCGGCCCTCAATGAGTGAATCCAAGGTCGCCTCTGACGAGGCGATCCAGCCTGGATCAATCGGGGTGTCGCAAATTCCGCAATTCTTCGGGCCATAGAACCCGCATCCCTCCACGCTCTGATTCGTGATCAGAGCGACCCCTAGCCGCTCCTCGACCCTCGCAGCTATCGGCCTTTCAGGCTGCATCGCGCCCCATCGCGACGACCGAATCCTCTATCTCTCGCGGTCGAGCCGCGGACTTGTACGCCTCTTTCACGACAACGACGTCACCTGACACTCATCCAAGGAGCAAGACATGACACTACCGGTATCCCGCCTTCATGTTGACAGTGCTACACGCGAGAACATCCGGCGTGAGCTCGCACACTTCTCAGCGGCGCCTGTCCAGTTCTTCCAGGCGTGGAAACGCGGGGTCGAACTCGCCGGCCCGCAGTTTTTCGGCCGCGAGCCACGCGCCGATCTCGATCGAGCGGCAACCAAGTGGGACCTCGTACCGAAGATGACTCTGATCGAAAAAGCGATCGGGGCGATGAGCGGCGGCGAGAAGGTTTTCATCGCCGCGCTCACAAGCTTCTACAACTCCGAGGACGGTGGTCGACTGCTGCGCCGTGTCGGAGTCAACGGCTTCGCTGATCTTCACAATCTCGATCTTCAGCGCCGGACAGTGATCGCCGATTTGCTTCTGAACTACAGCGGCTGGTGAACGCGAATCCGGCGCTACCTCATTATTCCAATCTGTTCGGCACCGCAAGCGCGTGCCCAATTTCTTCCACATGCAACTCGGCGCGGCCGGCACCAACCCGGTGCTGGCCTTGCCCTGTCGTTCTCAATCCTAGTGACCCAGGAGATTCCCATGCGAAAACGCACATCACCTCCTTCTGCCACCCAAGCGCGCACGAAAGCTCGCGTTCGGCTGAATTCCTTCGAGCAGTTCTGCGAACACCAGCAACACGTTGCGGGTCGCGGGCCCATAGTTCCCATCGATCTGCCGGAAGGATTCCGCGCCGTCTTCATCTCCCGGACGGGCGATGAGTCAAACCATGCTCACCTCTTCGACGCCAGCGGCGTCGAACGGGCAGCACCCCTCATCAACTTTCGCGACGACGCTCATTTCGCGGGGTGGGTGGTCGATTTACGCAAGGCCGTACTCGCGAAGCGCCACACAGTCGAAGATTTCTGGCGAGCCCATGCGGTCTCGATCGGCGAGGCCGATCCTGATCGCGCCACGCGCAAAACTGTTGAAGAAATGGTCTACGCCGAGATTGATGCGCTCGAGCAAGCTCATGTCTTCACGACAACGCGCGCCCAGTCGCTCAGACGGGCATTGTCGCCAAGCCGGATACGCCAGTACGTCCTGGACGGAATGACCATCCGCGACATGATCAATGCGCACAACTCATTGTGAATCGCACCGCGCCTGCGGCCACCAGCCCGTGGCGGTCAGGATCACAACCATACGCAGGCGTAGCGCTGCATCTCGGCGGCCACACGTGGGAATACGGGTACGCGCCCTGTCTCGTTTCTGCAGGATCGAGCGCAATCGTCGCACCAAGATGACTCTCGTTCCCAAGCAGGCATCGATCCGCACGCCTGCGCTCCACTCATGGAGTGATCGACTCCCGTCCGCCTCGCATCGTTAAGCGGACAAACGTCAGTTCTCTCTGACGTCGATGCTTTATCAGTCACAACCTCTAGGAGACTTCATCATGAGCAATCATATCTTTGATACCCGCTACCAGGACCGCGATGTCCGAGTCACTCTCGGCTATGACCGTCCGTTGGGTCACGTATTCCTCACGGTACTCCGCACTGAATCGGAAGAGCCCGAATCCTCATACGCAGACCAGGCGGAGGACGTTGAGCTCGATTCCGATGACGACGACGGAGTCATCTACTCGAACCTCTCCGATCCAGATGCGGGCTTCAGCCAGGGATTGGATTACTACCGGGCGAAACTCACTTCACTCGCCATCACCGTCCCCGAGTCCATGTTCCGCGAGACCGAAGAGGACGCCCTCCGCTGTGCTGGCAACCGTGTGGTGCGGCACTACGAGGATGGACGACTCGAGACGCTGCAGGCTGGTTAACGTGCCGGCAGATCCATCTTCTCATTCAAGGAGGAAAACCATGATACAGAGATACTTCCTAACTGTCGGCGTGCTAAACGCCGACCGCATGACTCCTGTGCTCACGGCGCTCTTTGATGGCTTTGCACTGAAGACGTCTCGCGCAGAACTAGAGTCCGTCGCTTCGCCTCCAACCTGGTCTTCCGTGTTGGAGCAACTGCGTGGCCTCGCGCGAAACCTTGGCATTGACGCGCCAGAGGGCGCGCTCGACAGCATGCCCGCTGTGCTTCTCTTACTCGCTGCACACTTCCGACGCTTGGACGATCCGGCACTCGTTCGCCTCATCGAGGCAAATCGTTTCGAACGTAACGTGGACTTGGACACGCTGTTCACGATCGCCAAGCTATTTGATGACGGTCACGGGCTCACGGGGTTGTGGCTCGACGCCGAGCCGTACCGTGAGGACCGACCACACAGCGCGGCGCATCTCGCGAACGAGCTGCTTGATCTCCTGGCCGATCTGCTTCCGGCCGTCACGGACGCGAATGATCGCGTTCAACTGCGTAAGCGGCTTGCGACGATCCTGGTCGATGCTGGCGAAGTCGTCGGCGGCCACGATTCGACACACCAGCCGCACTGATACCCATCCGGCGCCTACCGCTCCCGAGGGACGAGCTTCCCTTGCGGAAGCTCGTCCCTCCTCACGTATGAGGACAACCGACATGCTTCCGAAATCCACATCTTCTGACGCCTGCGAGGGCGCGATCACGGCCTGTCTCGTGTCACTTCGTCACCGCATCGCCGAGGTCGCCGCACGCGGCCAAGCGCTCGGCGAGGTCGATAACCCTCATCAGGTCGCGAGCGCCATCGGCGCGCTCGCCGGTCTCGATTCCCTGCTCGCCGAAATCAGCGTTCTCCACGATGCTGTTCTCATTCTGTACCGAACGACCTACATGGCGAATCCCACGCGGACTCGGGCAACCGACTCGCGTTCGCCACGCGATGTCGCGAACGTCCACAAGGAGGTGGACGAGCTCGCGAAACTTGGAGCGATTACTCCGAAACGGGCTGCGCTGCTCAAGGAGCGATTGACTGCATCAGTGATCGCGGAACATCTCGGTCATGCGATGAGCGTGACTGAGCTGGTCGATATGTACAACAACCTTCTCGCAGCTGAAGAAACTCCGCCGCATTCGCCACGCAAGAAATCGTGACGAAGGCGCCGTGCGCATTCGGCGAACTGCCGCAGCGCGCATAGATCACTCATTTCAAGCCCAATGATTGGAGTCTGTTATGGACACGCAACGATCAAATGAAGTAACAACACCGCAGTGCTCGTCCGAGGACGCCACTCCGAAGAAGCAATTCGGGGTCTGGTGCATTCGATCCGGCGGGCTTCTTCCCCATGCCGAAGCCTGGTTGAAGGCAGATGGCCGTATCGAGACGTTCGATACCTTTGAAGAAGCGGATCGACGCGCCAAGGAAGTCCAGCGGGGAATGAGTTCCCCACATCTTCGCTACGAGGCTCGCCAGATCATCTAATCAAATCTGACGTCGACGGTCTATCGCCGTCGACAGGCAGCATCGGGCTCGGTTGACGCGCTACCTCCATCGTCAGCAAGAACCCGGGAATAGCGCGTTCCGATCCTGCAAATCCGAGGCGTGACTCATCGCGCCTGACCGCCGTTCACGGCGGTCCTCATCAACCCATAAAGGAAACACCATGACCGCTCTGATCTCGGAGCCGGCAGCGATAACGGCTGCCGAGCCATCTTGTCTTACCACTTCGGACAGGCAGTTTCTCGAAGGCCTCGGGCAATCGGTTCGTTCCCAAGCTGACTTCTTACTCGCGCTTCTCGAGTCCAATCAGTCCCCTGAGGCCGCGGAAGCAGCCGCGAGTGTTCTAGTGTGGCACGGAGGCGAGTTCGTCAGCGTTTGCGAGCTTGTCGAGGTCTGTAGTTCGCATGGATGGAATGCCACCATCTATGAGGCTTGGCTCTGGGAGACCGGCAATCGCGTTCGCGAACTGCAGGCAGACGTCGATCCGGTATCGGCCGACGCATTGGAGGTTTACGCACGCAGCCAACAGTTCTTCGAGGTCTCCAAATCCGAGATGTGGGAGGCCCTCGACGAAGCTCGGCGCGCGCTGGAGGGTGAGCCGAGTTACCGAGAGTTCGATTCCGAGGCGTTCAACGGCGAACCCATCGATTCTCAAGCCGAATGACATTGCTGCCGATCGGAGAGCCCGGATGCCGGGCTCTCCTTCTACCTGCGATCCGGCCGATAACTCAGTGAGCCCCGTCCGCGAAACAGGCCGTTTATCCGGCCACCTTGTCGCGCGACGAGGTCGCCGCCAACCCACACGATGCGTGCATACCCGCTGAGGTCTTCAGCAGGTCGTCAGCAGGTCGCTAGCAGCTCTCCCGTTTACCAAGGCTGCGCTTCGAGTGATTTCGGAGTGACGGGAACCCAGTCCGCTACCGCATCGATCCGCGGACGAACGTCGGATCTCTGGCGTTGATGCGCTCATTCCTTACCGCTACTGGAGCAGTTTACCCATGAACACCACAACCATTGATCCTGCCGCCACAGAATTTGCGCCGACGGCACCGTTCCGGCTCAGAATCATGCTGCGGCCCCCTCGGTCGCAGCCTCTATTAGTGCAACGAGATCTGACGGAAGCCGAGGCGCTCACATTCCTCACATCCTTCTGGAACTGTCTTCGGGACGATTCCGGGGGTGAGACTCCGGCGGAGTACATGCAGCGCGTGCGAGGTGACTCGCGCGAATGCATCGCGGTCCGATATGAGAACTTCGGATTCGACTTCTACCCGAACGTCTCAAACGCGCCGCCCACTGTATCGGTTCTACCCAAGTAGGCCGACAGAGGTCAGGCTGACAATATCTCGCATCTGACAATCCGGTGACCGGCGTTCCCGTTTTCTGGGCGGCACGCACGGAGCCAATCTTCCATCCTCACGGCAATGTTTGCTGACGGCTGTCAGCTTGCATGCCCAAGGTAGCTCCAGGTCTTCAAGAGCTACGGCGCGGTCTCTCCGCGCGACCACACCAGTTCGCTTCAGCATCCCTCGTGCGAACGATTCATCGATCCCGATGAAGGATGCATTGACGTTCTCTTGATGATGTTCATGTCCAACCCACGCGGGGGTTACACGTCCCCGCTTCGGGCGCGTCGTGTCTCCGCATTTTCCGCTGTTCACTATTGGAGACTCACCATGTCCAACTCATCTTCGAAGTACATCAACCTCATTACCGAAGGCATGGGCTATCTCAATCGCATTCGTGAGATCAAGCCCCGCAAGGGCGATGCCTTTCTCTGCTGTGACTTCAATGCGATCTACGGCGACTGCGATGACATCAGCTATCAGCGCTTCGATCTGAAGGTCAGCGGCACCGATGCTGCCCACCTGATCCGAAAGTGCGAGCAGGCCGTCAAGGCCGAACGCAAGGTGCTGGTCGGCTTTCGTGTCGGTGACTTGCGCACCGATCTCTTCACCTACTCAAAGGGTGAGCGCGCCGGGCAACCCGGGGTAAGCCTCAAGGCCCGACTCCTGTTCATATCGTGGATCAACATCGACAAGGTGCGGGTCTACACCGCCGAATCGAAGCCTCGGGAAGAGGCCGCGAACGAGGACTTCCCGTCCGGCGATGTGCCTGTGCCGAACAGCGCCTCGCGCTCGGCGGCGAATGAAGACAGAACCGACTCGCAAGCCATGGCCGCGTCGTTCTGATTTTCTGCGAGGCCCCGCAAGGGGCCTTGCTCCCTCATCCAATTCGCAAGGAGCAGTTCCTATGTCCTCGCCAGCTAGTGTCAACGTGCCGGGTCAACTGGCTATCAAGACGATCCATGGTCGAAACGGAGACTTCAATGTCGGCCGCCTGACCACGCCAATCGGAGAGTTCGTCACGAAGAATGCCGAGCTCGAGCAATACAAAGAAGGCAAGTACGACGGTGACTTCAACATCGTCTCCATTCGGCCTTCGATGTACTTCAGCGCTGGCCGCATGGTCATCGAAATGCGGGCTACGTTGGGGGGAATGACCCTCTCGTCAATCGAATCGCTAACGAAGGACGAAGCCCACCGGCTCAGTCCCCAGGAAGTGGACCCGATCGATGAAGAGGCTCAGCCCTCGGCTGTGGCCACTCCCGAGCCGCCGGCCGAACAGGTTCCTACCGAACCATCGCCGGATCCACTGATCGATACGACGCCCTTCAGCGTCGAATCCTTCTCACGCGCGGAACCGGCTGCGAATGACGCTGCCGATGCCGATGCAACGCTCTTCGGGCCGCTCTGGCCGATCGGTGCACTCGTCAAGCTCGATGCCACGGTCGATCGGCGCGTCCTGCGTCAGCAACGCGACCGACTCGACAAGCTCGGGTACGAGTTTGAGCCGCGCAGTCAGGATTGGCACCTGAAGGTCGCAGCCTAGAGCAAATTTCGCGCACGCAACGCTGATCTACGTCCATCAACCCCGGAGGGGATGCATTCCCCTCGCAAGGGGGGCGTGCTCTTCACCGGATCATTCTCGCAACTCGTAGAGGAGATTGGTCCCATGTTTTCCAAGCGCATCTACAGCTTCCAGGAAATGATGGAAGCCTACCGTGAGCATCTGATTCGCAATCCCGGAAAGGCCCTCGATACGGGATCGGGAATCGTGGCATTGCTCGACTACTCGGGCGATGTTTACGGCACCTTCATCGAACCGAGCTCGGGCCAGATCGATCCGCACTGTGCCTTCGATTTCGATCAGAGGACGTTTCGGGACGGACATTGGGAAGGTCAGTCGGTCGATGAGACCGTAGCCTCCGTTGTTGCGCCCCGGTTGATCGACGTGACGCTGTTCTAGCGCTCGCATCATTCCTTTCATCTCGACGCTGTAGCGGTCCGCGCCTCCCGATTGGGGGTGCGGACTGCCTCGGCGTGCTCATCCCAAGGACACTCTTATGCAAACACCCTTCGTCTCTCCCGACTTCCTCTATCGCATCGAGGAAGCCCAAGACCTCGTCGCGGACGCCTGCGTGTGCGACGAATCTCATCATCTGATTTTCCTCTCCATCTGGGGACGCGACACGGCGACCCAGGAGTTCTTGGCGCGTCTGACGCTCGGCACCGGAGAGAACGGACTCGACCGCTTCCATTTAGTGACGGCCGAGTCCGCGTCCATTCCCGTCGGCGTAGCCAATGCACATTTACTGGAGAAGCGCTCCACGCGGACATTTCAGGGAACGCTCTTCGGCTCAATGATCCATGTGTGGTTACTCGATCCACGATGTGTCAAGCCCGACAAGTCGAATGGCTCGGCACTGGCGATTCTCCCGAAGGGAGATGCGCGAAGCACCGAGCGACTCTGGTCGCTGGTGCAGGACACCTGTCCCTTGCCGCTGCTTCCTCACTGGCGCGACACAACGCTCGATCTGCTCCGTGAGCGTGAGATGTTGACCCGGCTGGCATTTGCTCTTGGCGACGTCGAAGGCTATCGAGTCGCACTCAACATCCCAACGCTCACTGCCGCCATCGGTGCGCTGATCCGAAGCGGATCGCTCCGCGTTGAAGAGCTGGCACCTGCGGAGCCGCGTCTCGCGAAGGTCGCCTGATTCTTCCCCAGTGCTGCCGGCATCCGGCTGGCATCGCTTCTCCCCAATTTCCTAAGAAGGAGAGTCATCATGGCTCTGATGTTCACACGCCTGGCGCGCAACTTCGCCAAGGCGGGTTACTTCCCCACCGATGAACCGACGCTCGAGCGCTGTCTGTCCGCGTTTGAGCCGGCTCCATTAGGTTCTATGTGCATTCTCGACCCCTGCGCCGGCGAAGGCGCCGCAATCGCAGAACTCGCTCATGACCTCGGTCGTGATCGGGTACACGCGTATGCGGTCGAGTATGACCATGATCGAGCGCAATCGGCCCGGCGCTTGGTGGACCGGTGTCTGCATAGCGACCTCATGGACACCATGATCTCGCGCCAGTCATTTGGGCTTCTGTTCTTGAATCCTCCATACGGTGATCTCGTAGGGGATCAGTGTGGCGGATACGAGTTTCAGGGCCGCGCCCGGCTCGAGAAACTGTTCTATCAGCGCACGTTTCCGTTTCTTCAGTACGACGGCGTACTCGTCTTCATCATTCCGGTCTACACGCTCGATGACGAGCTGGTGGGCTGGCTGACACGACACTTCGTAGATCTGCGCGCCTATCGGGCGGTAGAAACGAAGTTCAAGCAGGTCGTGATATTCGGCCGGCGCGCACGTGGTCGCGACCAGAACACCGAAAGTGCGCGCGCCGCTCGGCAGCTGTTGCTCAAAGCGGGTAAGGGTGATGTGGAGCTGGACGAGCTCCCGCTCGACTGGCCGCATCTGCCATACCCGATTCCGGCTGCTCAAAGCGACCCCGCTCACTTCTATCGAATCTCGATCGAACCGACCCAGTTCGCTTCCGAGATCGCACGGCTCAAGGGTTTGTGGCCTTCGATGGATACACACCTTGGCGTGGCTCAGCAGTCCTTGCGACCGCCCGCCCGCGCGCTCTCACGCTGGCATCTTGCGTTGGCACTGGCGGCCGGCGCCATCTCTGGCATCGTCCGCGCCAAGAGTGGTCGCGTGCTCGTCGTTAAGGGTGATACGCACAAGGAGAAATCATCGACGGTCGAGTACACCGAGCTCGAAGACGGGAAGGTGTCGGAGACCCGCGTGCTCACCGATCGCTTCGTACCCGTGATCCGTGCGTGGGACATGACACCGTCGTCACCGACGTTCGGTGAGGTGCTCACCATTCGCTAAGTTTCTTGTCGCCGCCGAGTGGCATTCGCCATTCGGATCATCCCAACCGCTGAAGTCATGCCCGACCCAGCGGGAGGGCTATGACGACAGCCTTCTCGAAAGGAATCGTCATGACACGTTCGCTTATGAAACCCCGCTTCAGTTACGGGCGGGTGATGCTGAGTACGTCCGTTATTGTGTTAGCCCGAGCGCAACGACTCGATGTTCTTGGGTTGCTGGATCGTCATTTGGCCGGTGATTGGGGCGATGTGTCCCTTCCAGAGTCACAGTGGAACGATATAGCGCTCGTACGCGGTGGAGCTCTCATCTCCCGTTTCGTCGCCTCGGATTTGATCCTCGTGATCCTCACGCATCAGCAGGTGCAGCTGACGAAGCTCATGCTGCTCGATGAGTTCCTGGAAAACGATGTCGACTAGCTGATTTACCGCTCCTCGATGCATCGATCTTTGATGCCGTCCGCTTTCTCTCTTCTCTTCAACCCAAACGCGGGGACTTGCACCCGCTGGGGGGCGAGCTCCGCGTGTTTTTCTTCACACAAGGAGTCTCTTCAATGCTCGCAAGTGCAGTTCTGTCTCATTGCGTACCCCGATTTCAAGCTGGCCGGCTGGTCATGACGCCTGGTGTTCAAGACTTGGTCGTGAATCGCAACCTGAACCTCATGAAGTTCCTGCGTCGCCATTTGACCGGCGACTGGGGCGATGTCTCTCCTGCCAGCAAGCGGGCGAACGACGCCGCGCTTCGTCAGAAGGAGCGTGTGCTCTCAGCTTATGAAGTCATGCCCAACGTGAAGATTTGGATCGTCACGGAGGGGGACCGCCAGGCAACGACCGCGCTCTTACCGAGCGAATACTGATCGCCTGACCGCTCACTTTTCTTCTCAACCCACGCGGGGCCTCATTCACCCCGCCTACGGGAGTGGTGACGGCCCCGCTACCTTTTCAGGAGCTCACCATGTCTCTAGATACTCTCGCCGAAGCGGCTGCTTCGGATGCTCCCCTTGAGGGGGAGCTGCTGCCGTCTGATTCCTCACCTCTTACGTGGAGTCTTCAGGACTTCGTAACCGAGTTCGGTGAGGAGCTACTCGACTCGCTCAACAGCACGAATCCCCCTGTTTATACGGGCCTAACGCGCCCCGAGCGGGTTCGCGTACTCGATGGTCTCAAGCGCCGGCTTTTTCCGGCACAAGCCGATGTGGTTCACGCCGTCACCGAGTTGCTCGTCAATCGCGGTGAACGTGCCGCGATCATCAATGGCGAAATGGGCTGTGGGAAAACTGTCATCGGTATCGCAGTCGCTGCGGTACTGCATGCGGAAGGGTATCGCCGCACGCTCGTGCTCTCCCCGCCGCACCTGGTCTACAAGTGGCGCCGTGAAATTCAAGAAACCGTTCCCGGCGCGAAGGTCTGGGTGCTAAACGGCCCGGATACGCTGGTCAAACTCATCAAATTGCGCGAGCAGCTTAACGTCCCCGTCCAGGGGCAGGAGTTCTTCGTCCTCGGCCGCGTTCGCATGCGCATGGGTTTTCACTGGCGCCCGGCGTTCGTGCGTCGGCACGTTAAGGGCGGCGAAATAGCCTGCTGCCCGAACTGCGGCATGACAATCTCGGATCTCGATGGCGAGCCCATCGACGTCAAGACTCTAGAACACGAGGAGTCGAGACGCCGCTGTGCGAATGAGAAGTGTCGGGATGCGCTCTGGACGCTCATGCGGCCACAAACTCTTTCGGCGCAGGAACAGTCCCAGGCAGTCCTCAAGTCGTTGACGCGCATTCCGACGATTGGGCCCGCGACGGCTCAGCGCCTGATCCGCAAGTTCGGCGAATCCTTCCTCGCGTCCATGTTGGGCGACAACTTGTATGAGTTCGTCAACTTGATGGATGCCAACGGCGAGTTGGTGTTCTCGGATCGGCAAGCGCAGCGCATGGAGCGGGCGATGTCGAATATGGAATTTGGATTCGGTGAAGGCGGTTATCAGCCATCGGAGTTCGTGAAGCGCTATCTGCCACAGGGCACCTTCGATGTGTTGGTGGCCGACGAAGCGCACGAGTACAAAAACGCCGGGTCCGCTCAGGGCCAGGCAATGGGCGTTCTCGCCTCCAAATGCCGCAAGCTCGTGTTGCTTACGGGCACGCTGATGGGCGGCTACGGTGATGACCTCTTTTATCTTCTCTTCCGGGCGCTGCCCGGACGCATGATCGAAGACGGCTATCGTCCAAACCGACACGGCAGTCTCACTCCGGCCGCGCTCGCCTTCATGCGCGACCACGGTGTTCTCAAGGACATTCACACCTCTCGCGAAGAGGACGGTTCCTCTCACAAGACAGCCCGCGGCAAGAAGATCACGGTGCGCACCGTCAAGGCGCCGGGGTTTGGTCCCAAGGGGATTCTCCGATGCATTCTCCCATTCACGGTCTTTCTCCGACTGCGGGACATCGGCGGCAACGTGCTGCCCCCGTACGACGAGGAGTTTCGCGAAGTGGCGATGAATGCTGAGCAGGAATCTGCCTATTCGCATCTCGCGGGTGTGCTGACGGCGGAACTGCGTCAGGCGCTGGCACGGCGGGATACAACACTCTTAGGCGTCGTGCTCAACGTGCTCCTCGCCTGGCCCGATGTCTGCTTTCGCGCGGAGACCGTCAAGCATCCACGGACCAAGAACCTCCTGGCCTTCGTTCAGTCGATCTTTCGCGACCACGAGCTTTCCCCCAAGGAGAGTGAGCTGTTGCGGATCTGTCGAGAGGAGAAGGCGGCCGGGCGCAAAGTTCTCGTCTACAGCATCTACTCTGGAACGCGCGATACGATGTCGCGCCTCAAACGCATTCTCGAAGAGCAGGACTTCAAAGTCGCAGTTCTGCGAGCGAGCGTCGACACGTCCCGTCGTGAAGACTGGATAGCCGAGCAGCTCGATCGTGGAATCGACGTGCTCATCACGAATCCCGATTTGGTGAAGACGGGGCTCGACCTGCTCGAGTTTCCGACGATTGTTTTCATGCAGTCGGGCTTCAATGTGTACACGCTCCAGCAAGCGGCCCGCCGCTCCTGGCGCATTGGGCAGAAGCTGCCGGTGCGGGTGATCTTCCTGGGCTACGCCAACACATCGCAGATGACTTGTCTGGCGCTCATGGCCAAGAAGATTACGGTGTCTCAAAGCACTTCGGGTGATGTTCCCGAATGCGGTTTGGACGTCCTCAATCAGGACGGCGATTCAGTCGAGGTCGCATTGGCCCGACAGCTTGCCGCCTAACTGCTGACAGGCGACTCGAACGGCCCTCCAACTGGGGCCGTTCCTTTTTCCGTCGAATGCGGGTTCCAAGGGTTGCGGTTTGTGGGCTGCGGTCATGACGGCGCGACCCCACGCTGATGTCCACCAATCAAGCGAGGGGCATTCGCAATGGCGGCCCGATCCTCACTCCCCCGAAAGCTCAGGCTCACGCGCGGCGCGCTCGCTGTAGGCATATCCGTTCTCTTGTCATCCTGCGCCACATCCGGGGCATCTCATGCCCCAGTCACTGCCGTACAGGTCAAGGCGCCCGCCAGCGAGCTCGTGCCTGTCATGCGCTCCGGCCGCTACACCCTGATCGAGCTGACGCCAGCGCAAGATCAGCGCGACCTCATGCACCAGCTCGTGAACGTCACGATACCCGCTACGCCTGGTTCGACGGTTGCGGACGGTATCCGCTACGTGCTGCTCCAGACCGGATATCAGTTGTGTGCTCGTGAAGACAGTACGCAAGCGCTCGAACGGCTGCCGTTGCCCGCGGCGCATATCCATCTCGGGCCCATGACGCTGCGCGACGCCCTCCTCGTGCTCGGCGGTGATGCTGGCAAGCTGCAAGTGAATCCCACGCTGCGAGAGGTTTGCTTCGAGCCGCAGCCCCTGAATTCTGATGCCACCTCGTCGAGTGGGGTGGGACCATGAGCGAGACTTCCGACAAGCCTCGGACGCGGTGGCTTCGAGTCGTCGCCATCGTATGGGTCGGCTTCATCAGTGCGTTCGTCATTATCGATCACGTTGCGCTCTCTCGCCTGCACGTGCCGGCGGCCGAAGGCCCAACGCTTGCCGAGTGGACTCACGTACAGAAGCGCGTCACAGCACTCGAAGGCGCTCTCGCCGACTCGCGTAATGAGCCTGCGCTGATCGATTCGAAGATAGGCGACGCGGTCGGTCCACTCGAGAGGCGCATCAGCCCACTCGAAGATGCGCTCGCCAATCTCGCCACTCGACCTGAACTTGAGGCGCTCGGAGCGCGGATCGCCGATACCGACGCGCGGATATCTCGAGCACGCGCGGCGGCACGCGCAGAGGTTCACGCTGGAGACGAGAAAGCCGGGCGCGAATCTCCGTCGAGTCCTCCGATCATCGCTCTGGGTATTGAATGGCGTGGGGGGGAGCGTTTCCTTGCGGTCATGCGTCGCGACGGACGAACGCTGAGCGAGGCGCGGCTGATTCGAGTCGGTGAGAGTGAGGGCGACTGGCGCCTCGATGCAATCGAAGCTGACGCCGCTGTGTTCGTTCGCGGTGCGCAGCGCGAACGGCTGCATCTGCCATAGGTGTGCCAATGCGGTCGTTACGCTTCATCGGCGCAGGCTGGCTCATGCTCGCCGGTACACAGGTGATCTTCGGTCAATCCGTCTCATCGACAAGCACCTCATCCGAATCGCCGACGCGAATTGGGCAGAGCGAAGGGCGCGCGACGCGCGAGCACGCAGCCGAGATCGCGCGGGCGAAGGACTTCGGATTGAACCAGGAAGAATGGGGGCGCTATCGCGAGCTCATGCGCGGGCCGCTCGGCATCTATTCGCCGAATCTCGATCCGCTCACCGCATTGGGCATCGAGGCACGCTCCGCCGATGAGCGTCGCCACATCGCGGAACTGCAGGTCCGACTGGAAGCGCGGCGAGCAGAGAAAACCCTCGCCTATCAGCGTGCCTACGATGACGCATGGAAGCGCGTATTCCCGGGCGTGCAGGCCGTACGAACGGAGCCCACGCGTACAGCCGGCGCGTCCTCCAGCGCACCTCGCCGCGATGGTCGGATAGCTGTCTTCGTTCGCGAGAACTGTCCTGCCTGCGATGCGCGCGTCAAGGCGTTGCAGGCCTCTGGCAGCGCCTTCGATGTCTATGTGGTCGGTACTCGGCAGGACGACGCGCGCATTCGGCAGTGGGCTCGCGCGGCAGGAATTGATGCCAACAAGGTTCGCGCGGGGCAGATCACTCTCAACCACGATGCGGGGCGTTGGCTCTCGCTGGGCCAGCCCGGCACATTGCCGGCCGTTCTGCGCGCCGTCGATGGCCAATGGCAGCGACAGTGATCCGGCGCGCTGTGTATCTCGGCGCCGTCATCACGGGCGTCATGTCATTGGGGGCGACGGGTGCCTCACCGCGTGCGATCCCTTCAGCGTATGAGCGTGCCGCCGCTGATGCTCAGGTTCCCGCCAGTCTCCTGTTCGCGGTGGCGCTCCAGGAAAGCGGGATGCGGCTGCATGGTCGCCTCGTGCCATGGCCGTGGACACTGAACATTGCAGGTCAGCCCGCGCGCTTCGCAACACGACACCAGGCGTGTACGGCATTGCGAAGCGCGCTCAGTCATTCGCAACGGCCCGTCGACGTCGGCCTCGCGCAGATCAACGCACAGTTTCATCGACACCGGGTGCGGACCCCGTGCGAGCTGCTCGATCCTTACCGCAACCTGACAATCGCCGCGAGCATTCTGCGCGAGCAATACCGCGCTGGCGAACCTTGGTCGCTCGCGGTGGGTCGCTATCACCGCCCAGCAGGGGGTGATCAGGCACTGCGCTATCGACGTGGGGTGGAGCGCCACCTGACATCGCTCGTGGGGACGACACTCGCCTCAGCCACGATGGGTCGAGCCGCCCCATGAGGTACTGGACGCTCGTCACGATCTCGATCGTCGCGATCGGCGCCGGGTGGCCCGGGCAAGCCCAGCAGACACTCACCGTCGTGCGCGATTCCGGTGGTGTTTCGGCACTGCCGTACTACGAGGATCTCAACCTCGGGCATCACGCCGGCTCGCGAATCCCCTCACAACCTTCCGCGCCGATCCCGCCGCTCGCGCCCAGCAACCCCCAGAATGATTCGCTCGCATTGCCCGTTCGTTCGCAGCTCCTCACTCCTGGTCGGGTCGAACCACGGGCGTTGCGCGTTCCGGGAATGAAGCCGCTGTTTCTAATCGGGGACGATGACGCATCCCGCGCCTGGCTCACGAGGATGCTTCCAAAGTTGCGGGCACTGCATGCCACGGGGCTCGTGGTCAACGTGGACTCCGCAGATGCACTCGCCGCGCTCCGTGACCAGGTGCCAGGTCTCGCGCTGGCGCCCGTCTCGGGGGACGATCTCGCGCGCCGTCTGAAACTGCAGCACTACCCGGTGTTGATCACGGCCACCGGGATTGAGCCGTGACATGGCCCAATCGCATGCGGTCGAGGTGCTGCTGCGGCCGGCGGTTGAGCTCTACACAGTAGTCGTATGTCTTGCCGCGGCGTGCGTGTCATTCGCCGCGCCATGGTGGATTGCGCTCAACCCGACCATGGGTCTCGCATCGGCCATCGCGTTTATGGCCTTCGGCGCGCTGAGATTTCACCAAGCGCTTGGCATCCTGCGCTACCGACGCAACATCCGGCGTCTGCCACGCTATGCCATCGCCAGTCGCGAAGTGCCGGTGAGCCGTCAGCGCCTCTTCATCGGCCGCGGCTTTCGATGGGAGCAACGACACACCCATCGACTCCTCCAGACGTACCGCCCTGAGTTTCGCCGCTACGTCGAACCGACGCCGCTTCATCGCTTCGCTCGCCGCATCGAGCGCCGACTCGAAGAGGCCCCCGCGCCACTCTCGCGCCTCGCGTGTTTGACGTCGTGGGATTCGCCGCTGAACCCAGTCCGTCCGTACCCACCGGTCGGAGGGCTGCCGCGTCTGCATGGGGTGGAGCTGCGTGAAGAGGACATATCGCTACCGCTGCGCGAGCGCGTTGGGCACACCCTCGTGCTCGGAACGACAAGGGTCGGCAAGACAAGGCTCGCGGAGTTGTTTTTGATGCAGGACATTCGGCGCGGCGAGGTCTGCATCGTCTTCGACCCGAAGGGCGATGCCGATCTCCTCAAGCGGATGTACGCCGAAGCGAAGCGCGCGGGCCGCGACCGCGAGTTCTATGTCTTCCACCTGGGATGGCCCGATCTCTCGGCCCGCTACAACGCCGTGGGTCGCTTCGGGAGAATCTCAGAGGTCGCCACGCGCATTGCCGGCCAGCTAAGCGGCGAAGGCAACTCCGCGGCTTTCAGGGAATTTGCGTGGCGATTCGTCAACGTGATCGCACGAGCGCTCGTGGAGCTCGGGCAAAGACCCGATTACCTGCTGATACAGCGTCACGTCGTCAACATCGACGCTCTCTTCATGGAGTACGCGCAAGCCTACTTCGCGAAGGCAGACAGCAAGGCGTGGGACGCGATTGTGCAGATCGAAAGTCGCATCAACGATAAGTCGATCCCGCGCAATATGATCGGTCGTGAAAAGCGCGTCGTCGCGCTCGAACAATATCTCTCCCAAGTTCGGGTGTATGACCCGGTGCTCGACGGGTTGAGGAGCGCGGTCCGTTACGACAGAACCTATTTTGACAAAATCGTCGCCAGCCTTTTGCCCCTGCTCGAGAAGTTGACCACCGGCAAGATTGCTCAGCTCCTCGCACCTAACTACTCAGACCTCAACGACTCGCGCCCCATCTTCGATTGGGTGCAGGTGATTCGTAAGCGCGGGATCGTTTACGTAGGGCTCGATGCTCTTTCAGATGCCGAAGTCGCATCGGCCGTGGGCAACTCGATGTTCAGCGATTTGGTCAGCGTCGCCGGTCACATCTACAAGTTCGGCATCGACGATGGTTTGCCCGAGGCCACCGTCGACACGAAAATTCCGATCAACGTGCACGCCGATGAGTTCGCTGAGCTCATGGGCGATGAATTCATCCCGTTGCTCAACAAGGGCGGCGGCGCTGGGCTTCAGATCACGGCCTACTCACAGACTTTAAGTGATATCGAAGCGCGCATCGGTAGCCGCCCCCGTGCCGGCCAGGTTATCGGCAACTTCAACAACCTCATCATGCTTCGTGTTCGGGAGACTGCGACCGCCGAACTCCTCACCGACCAACTACCGAAAGTCGAAGTCTCGACCACACAGATCGTCAGCGGCGCAACGGACAGCTCCGACCCGCAGGGCGAAATCGCCTTCACATCGAGCACACAGGATCGTGTCGCGACGACCAGCGTGCCGCTCGTCGAGCCCGCGCACATCGTCGCCCTTCCGAAGGGACAAGCCTTCGCCCTTATCGAGGGGGGCATGTTGTACAAGGTGCGCATGCCCCTTCCGGCACCGGACGATGACGACATTCTTCCACGAGACTTGAAGGCCCTTACGACACTCATGCGTCAACACTACGCCGATGCCGGCGAGTGGTGGCACAGGCCTTCGCCTGCAGGTCTTCAGGACGCTGACATCCCGGCAGACCTTCTTGCCGAACCGCCAGCGATCCAAACGAGGCACGAGCATGGCTGAGCGGACTGCGGAACGCCCGCCCGCACGCGCCCAAGGTTGGGTCGGCAATGTGCTGGCGTTCCCCCTGCGCTTGTTCGGCATGTTATGTGGCTCGCTATTGTTGTCGATCCTGCTCGAGTGCGTGGGCATGCATTTTTTCTGGCCGGAGCAGCGCTGGCATCACGCTGAACGGATGCTCGATCACGAGATCGCCCAATTGTCGGAGGAGTTCCGGCAGAGTCTGCTTCTGCAATATCCGGCTCCTACGGCCGTTCACATGGTCGAGTGGACTCGTGAGCACGTGTTTGTGAAAACCGGACTGCTGGACTATCTGCACGAGCTTGGCGCGCGGCGCGACGCGCAGGCACGGCACACGAGCGCGTTGCCGCGTTTGTTAGGTCTAAGCATCGCTGGTATGGAGGATTACCTTCATACGGCGGGATTCACTCTGCTTACGTTTCTCGTGCGTATTCTCGTCCTGGTGCTCTCCTTACCGATGTTCGTCCTGGCTTGGTTTGTCGGCATCGTCGATGGATTGGCGAGGCGTGACATCCGGCGCTTCGGTGCCGGCCGCGAGTCGGGCTTCGTCTATCACCGCGCCCGCGCGATGCTGCTGCCGGTCATTGTGTTGCCTTGGGTGGTCTACCTCGCGGTCCCGGTAAGTGTGACACCGCTCTGGATTCTATTACCCAGCGCGATCCTGTTGAGCATCGCAGTCAACCTGACAGCCGGAAGCTTCAAGAAGTATCTCTGATCGATCATGGTCCGCCGCTGCATGTGCAGCGATAGGCCCCGCTTCGGCGCTTCGACCGCTACAGCTCCGTCCCAAGTTCGGTAATGCGAGGGCTCGCCAACCCGCATTGGTAGTGCCCGGGCGCGCTTCAACAATGGACGATTGGACAGTGTTCCTGATTGAAGCTGGCGAGCGCATCGTGTTCGCCCCTGGACTTAATCGGCAACGCACCTTCTGTATCGAGGCGCTGGTGGTAGCAATGCGAGAATGGCTTGGACACACGCACGTCGGAGATTGCCGCGACCTGATGCCTCTGATGATTCGAGATCAGGTCCAGATCCAGACGTGCGTGACTTCCCCGCCATACTGGCGTCTCCGTGACTACGGCGTGTGCGGACAAATCGGCCTTGAGCGGACCTTCGAGGCGTACGTCGCGGAGATGGTCGCAGTCTTTCGTCTGGTCCGCGAACTGCTCGCCCCGGATGGGACATTGTGGCTCAACCTGGGCGATTGCTACGCAAGCGGTGGCAACCCCGGGATCAGCGATCTAGCCCAACTGGGACGCCGGTTTCGGGGCGGCGGACACAAGCATCGCCGCATTCAGAAACCCTGTCGATCAGTACCGCACGGAATGAAAGCCAAGGATCTGCTCGGACTTCCCTGGCACGTCGCGTTCGCGCTTCGCGCCGACGGCTGGTACTTACGCAGCGACATCGTGTGGGTGAAGCCGAATGCCATGCCGGAGAACGTGCGAGACCGCCCAACACGAGCTCACGAGTTTGTGTTTCTGTTGGCGAAGTCTCCGCGCTACTACTACGACCAAGGCGCCATCTGCGAGCCAGTGACATCAGGGCCGTCTGATATTCGCAAGATGCTTGAAGGTCAGGCGCGACTCGGCGGCAAGCACAAACGACTTGTGGACCCCTATTCGAAGGCCAGCTCCACCACGAACATTGGTCGAAAGCGATCGGTCGGCAATGGCCGAACGCGCAATCGACGCTCCGTCTGGAGCATCGCGACCGCGGGATTCAGAGGTGCTCACTTTGCTGTCTTTCCAAAAAAGCTCGTTGAACCTTGCATCCAAGCCGGGAGCAGGCCGAATGATGTGGTGTTCGATCCCTTCGCCGGGCGCGGCACAACACGCGAAGTCGCCACTGCCTTGGGCCGTCGCTATATCGGCTGCGAATTGAAACCAGCGTTCGTGGCGCTTGAATGAAGCGTGACAAAAGTCGCTTCTCAATGCGCTCGGTCGATAGCAGCTCACCATGATCCTACTCATTCGGCGTGCTCCGCTTGCGAAAGGGTAGCACTCGACTCTCCGGTGCAGTCCATACTGAACGGTCCGAGGCATTCCGCTCTGCGTGCGGATCAACGTGCGCGATGTGTACGAACCATCGAACGCCATCGCGACGGCAGAAAAAGCCCGCAAATGAGGCGTTGGGCGGTTCTTCCATCTCCCAGCCTTCGCCTTCAAGTTTCTCCATCGCCTCGGCCAGCACCTGCGCTAGATCAGCTCCGGCCGCGAGCTCGATATCGCTGATGAGTTCGCTGATTTCGCCGCGAACCACGAGCCACGAGGGGCGATCCACAGGCAGTAGAGCGTTATGGCGCGTTCGTCGCTTCATGACCTGCGTGCCAACTCCCGAGTCTCCTCGAAACGCGCGGCCAACGCGCGATAACGCTTGGACTGCTCGATGAAGTGACCCTTCATCGAGCCCGAGACGCGTCTGGATTGTTGCTCGTGCTGATTTGCAACCACGCGCGCCGCAAGTGCAGCGCGCTGCAATTCATCATCGGAAAGATCAGGCCGTGGCATGCGCCGAGCATGCCGCAGGTGGTGAATGGATTCCATCCAGTGAGTAAATCGAACGGCACTGTATAACCGCCGCGCTCAGCTATCTCTCAACGTTTCCAGCCGATCAAAGAATACGGTGGAGCGCTGTTGCCCATTGATCGCAGCACTACACATACGCGCCGCGCACGCTTCGTCGCAATCACGGATTGCCGGGTACGAAGCGGAGAAACGCGATGAGATGGCGAGAACAGGCGCAACGCTGGGCACCGGCGATTTTCGCAATCGCTCTCGGTGTTCTCCTGAGTATCGACGTGCCTGCAACGGCCGCCGATCCCGCCACCGAAAGGACTCGCCTTGCCGGCGTTCTCCGGCAACTCGACACCATCGACCGTCTCATTGATGAGAGTGCTGAAGCAGCAGCGGTCCGCGGCACTCGTTATCACTTCGACTACCCGCGTCTGCATGCCGATGTCGATCGCATGCGCGCCGGCATCGAGCAGTACCTCAACCCCGTCCGCGCTCAGCCTCGCGACGATGAAGCACTGAACGGACTCTACACCGCCGAAGGCGAGACGCCATGAGCGCCGACCAGGTCGCGGCGTTCTCCGCCAACAGTGGCTTCACGCCTGCCGCGTGCTCCGTCGTGCTCTTGAGCGGTCTCTTTGCGGCCCTGCTGCTATGGGGGGTCTGGGCGATCCGCACCGCGTATGTCGGCTGGGCCGACGACCAACTTTCTCCGCGTCAGCTCCTGGCCGTCATCGTGCGGTTCGTCGCGATGTACCTGGTGCTGACGTACCTGCTCCTCTCCTAACTCAACACTGGTGGACTTCCGTATGAAACGCTCGCATTCCGGCCGCATGGCCCTTCCGCTTCTCAGCACAATCGCCGTCACCGCGCTTCTTGGATCGCCTGCGCACGCAGCACTGCCGACACTCGAAGATCCTTCGCGTGGCGCCGGCAACGGCATCCTGCAAACGCTGCAGAACTATGGCTATGACATCGTGCTGCTCGTCGCCTTGCTTGTCATCGCCGTCATGTTCGTTGGCGTTTGCTATCACGCTTACACCAGCTACAGCGAGATCCACACCAACCGCCGCACTTGGGGCGACTTCGGGCTCACGGTCGGCGTAGGCGCGGTGCTGCTCGTCGTAGGCATCTGGTTGCTGACCACCGCCACCGGCATTCTTTAACGGTAGGGACGCATGACTACGGCGCGCGACGCTCGTCGCGATGCCACCGTCACATTCCTTCCGCATCGGTTGAATCGTCAGCCCCCGATCGTTCGCGGGCTGACCGCCGATGAGTTGTGGATCACGGTCGGCGTCTCGGCAACAGCCGGTCTCATTCTCGGCATTGTTCTGGCGATGCTCACCTCGAGCATCGCGATGGCACCAACGGTCGTTGTCATCGCTGTTGCAATCGGTGTCGGTGTCGGAGGAACCGTGCTGCGCCGGCTGAAGCGCGGTCGACCCGAGACATGGTTGCACCGTGAACTTCAATGGTGGATCGCGCAGCGCGTGCCGTTCCTCGCCTCCTATTTTGGAGCGCGCGTCCTCATCACGCGCTCCGGGTACTGGACGACACGGCGAACGGTGTCCCGATGAGTCGCTTCAAGAACGAAGTCGCTCATCTGCAGGAGCACGTCCGAACGCTGCGGCTGGCAGGCGCGGCCTTGCTGTTTCTGGCGATGCTGCTGGCAGTCGGCTGGTGGAGCGCACCCCGTGATCTGACGATCCACGTGCCGCCCGACCTTCGTTCGGGAAGCGTCCGGCGATGGTGGGACGTGCCGCCCGAGTCGGTTTACGCCTTCACGCTGTACATCTTCCAACAGCTGCACCGTTGGCCTGCGAATGGTGACGATGATTACGCGCGCAACATCCGGGCACTGAGCGCCTATCTGACGCCGGCGTGTAAGAGTTTTCTCGAACAAGACTACACGTTGAAGCGCGACAGCGGCGAGCTGCACCAGCGCGTGCGCGGCATCTATGAGATTCCGGGGCGCGGTTACGCAGATGCGCCGGAGTTTCGCGTGCAGACGCTCTCTGCGCGCGAGTGGATCGTCACGCTCGACGTCAGCGCCGATGAGTTCTACAGCGGCGAGCAGGTCAAGCGCGCACTCGTGCGCTATCCGATCAAGGTCGTTCGGCTCGACGTCGATCCCGAGAAAAACCCCTACGGGCTTGCGCTCGACTGCTTCGCCCGTCCGCCCGAGCGCATCGAGAAGGTCGACGCCGCCGCGAAACCGGCGGCGCCCCACGGTGCTTTGCCGAGCCTGCCGGGAGCATCACGATGAACCTGCGGATTGTCTTCATCGTGCTCGCTTTCTGCTCGGCCGTGCCGGCGTTCGCAACCGAGACATTGCATTGGAAGCGCTTGCCGCTGGCCATCGCACTGCATGTCGGACAAGAGCGGGTGATCTTCGTCGACCACGAGGTACGGGTCGGCGTGCCGACCGACGCCGGCGACCACCTTCGCGTGCAGAGCGCGGCGGGTGCCGTGTACTTGCGAGCGAGCGCACCCTTCGACGCAACGAGACTTCAACTTCAGGATGTGAGTGGTGGCGGCCTCATCCTGATCGATGTCACGGCGCGCCCAGCCGATGACGGCGCCGCCGCGCTTGAGCCCGTACGCATCGTCTTCGATGAGGACCGGGCCGCTACAAGCCGCGACCCCGAGACGGCGAGGGATTCAACGTCGGGCGCCTCACGGTCCACGCCGACGCCAGTCGTTCTAACGCGGTATGCGGCGCAGAGCCTCTACGCGCCATTGCGCACGGTCGAGTCCGTCCCAGGCATTGCGCGGGTAGGGCTTCCGCGGCGATTGGCACTCGATGCGCTGTTGCCCGGCCGTTCGGTATCGGCCCGAGCACTTGCAGCCTGGCGACTCGATAACGAGTGGGTGACGGCGGTCTTGCTCACCAACCAGTCCGCTGAAGTGGTCACGCTCGACCCGCGCACGCTCCAGGGCGATTTCGTCGCGGCGACCTTTCAGCATCACACACTCGGACCTTCGCGCGATCCGACCGACACGACGGTCCTTTATCTCGTTACGCGCGGACACGGGCTCGCCGAGTCGCTTCTGCCGGTGATCAGTTCCATCAACGCCGCCCCGGAGCGTGCTCCTTCCACTCGCAGCCAGGACGGCCAGCCGTGAAGAGCAACGGGCTTCTCAAGTGGCTGATGATCCCGGTCGTCTTGCTCGCCATCTTTGTGGCCTACAAGTGGTGGTCACCTGCGCATCCGGCAACATCCGCGCAGCCCGACGCCCGCAACTCGCTGACAGCCGCCGAGCTCAAACAACTCGGCATCGAGGGAGACACACCGCGCGATACTGTTGCGACACTCGTCGCGCAGGTCAAGCAGCTGCGCAGCGAGCTGCAAACAGCGGTTTCCGACAACGCTCAACAGAAGGCAGACAACGAGCGCCTTCGATCGCGCGAGTCCGCTGTCGATCAGCGCATTCAGGCCGCGCTGTCATCGGAGCGCGAGCGTTCGCGGCAGGAGCGTGAGCAAGCGGCCAGCGAGCAGCAACACACGCAGAGCGTGCTGCAGGAACTGCAAGAGCGCCTTCAAGGACTGTCCGACAAGAGTCCCCACGCCGATTTGCCGGTGGGTCTGGGCCTTGAGGAGCACGACGGCGATGGCTTCGCGGAACCATCCCTCCGGTGGGTCGAACCGCAAGGCTCCCCCGCGCGTCGCGGCGGCAAGTCTGACACGAAAACGAGTGCACCGAATTCGCAATCAGAGCTCCCTGTGGGCTTCGGCGAAGCGGATTCGACGGATTCCGTGGGTGATACCAACACGCGAGACCGGCCGGTAGCTGGAACCTCTCATAAAGAAGCGCCCGGTCGGCCCGTCTACACGCTGCCGGCGAACTCGACTCTGATCGGATCGACTGCGATGACCGCGCTGATTGGTCGCGTACCGATCGATGGCACCGTGAATGATCCGTATCCATTCAAGGTGCTGATCGGTGCCGACAACCTCGCCGCCAACGGAATCGAGCTGCCCGACGTGGCCGGCGCCGTCGTGAGCGGCACAGCCTCTGGAGACTGGACGCTCTCGTGTGTGCGCGGACAGATCCGTTCCGTGACCTTCGTGTTTCAGGACGGCCGGGTCCGCACGATGTCGGACGACTCGGGTGGCAGTCACGAGACAGGCAACACGTTTCGCGATGGCCTCGGCTGGATCAGCGATCCCTTCGGCATTCCCTGTGTCAGCGGTATTCGCCGCAGTAACGCGCAGCAGTATCTGAGCTCCCAGATGTTGATCACGGCGGCGGGCGCAGGCGCTGCCTCCCTCATCGACTCAAACAGCGCGAACGTTTCCTACATCACGGGCAACAACGGCAACACGCTCGGCACGGTCGGGATCACTGGCAACGAAGCGATGGGCCGCATCCTCGCGGGCGGGGTGCAGGAGATGTCCCAGTGGATCAACAAGCTCTACGGGCAAGCCTTCGCAGCCGTGTACGTGCAGCCCGGAGCGCGCGTGGCTGTGCATCTGGAGCGTCCTCTTGAGATCGACTACGAGCCTCACGGGCGCAAGGTCAACTACACAACCGGAGCCGCTCATGCGCCGGATCTCGACTGACTTCGTCCTCGTCGCAATGGCGCTCGCCAGTGTAAGCGCGTGCACCACGAGCAAGGAAAAGCTCCTGCCTCACGATGAAACCACGATGCTCGACATCTGGAACCAGGAGACGGGCGGCGGCAGCGCAAGTCTTGCTGGCCGTCGTCTCCTCGATGCACGGCAGCCGCTCAAGCGAGCGCTGATCGACGATGCCGATGGGCACGCACGAGACGCCAACGTGCCGTACACGCGCACCGCCGCCAATGAAATCTACCGGCAGTTCGAGCGCCTGCCGAACCCCGACCTCGTGATGTACGTGTTTCCACATCTGGCCGGCGGCGAACCCACACCAGTACCCGGCTACACCACCGTGTTTCCGTTCTACCAGCGCGTGCAATACGCGATGCCGGGAGAACGGACGGAGGACTACTGATGTGGCGTCGTCGCGGCGATCGCCATCGACAAGCTTCGCGACGCGAGCGTCCCATGGCAACACGACGGGAACCGAACCCACCAAGTGACGCCGACCCGTGGGCTGAGCATGTGGCGACTCTGAAAGCGCACGGAATTCCTGAACCGGGAGGCTTTAGAGGCAATGGACCCAATCCCGCGACCCTGGCGGATGAAGAGAAGCTCTACGCCGTAGGACCGTCCTTCGTCGACATGCTTCCCTGGGCCGAAGTGCTGAAGTCGCAGAGCATGCTGCTGGATGATGGTGCCTCGGTTGCGGCGTTCTTTGAGCTTGCACCCATTGGCACAGAGGGGCGAGATCCGAAGCGTCTCGAGCAGGATCGCGACGCGCTGGAGAATGCCCTTCAGGATAGCTTCGAAGAACTCGATGAAAATCCTTGGGTCGTACAGTTCTTCGCACAGGATGAAGCGGCATGGGATCGACACCTCGAAGCCTTGCGCGACTACATCCATCCCCGGGCGCGAGACACCGCATTCACCCGATTTCACCTCCGGCACTTCGAACATCACCTCGCGAGCATCGGTAAACCCGGTGGACTCTTCACCGACAAGACGGTCACGCAACTGCCGTGGCGCGGGCAGACGCGTCGCGTTCGCATGGTTGTCTTTCGGCGTGTGTCGCCGTCCGCAGCGAAGCGTGGAAGCTCTCCAGAGCAGGCGCTTCACGCAATATGTGATCGTCTTATCGGGGCACTCGGCAATGCAGGCATCCGCGCCGCTCGGATGGATGCCAGGCAGATTCACAGTTGGCTACTGCGTTGGTTCAACCCGCATCCTGATGCACTCGGGACCTCTGAGGATGCTCGTAAGCGCTTCTATGCGCTGACGGAGTATGCCGATGGCTGCGAGGGCGAGCTTGAGCTCGCGAGTGGCCGAGACTTTTCGCAGCGACTGTTCTTTCGCCCCCCACGGTCCGACGTGGCTACGGGCACCTGGTTCTTCGATGACCAGCCGCACCGTGTCGTCGTTCTCGATCGCTTGCGCAATCCGCCAGGCATCGGACATCTGACAGGGGAAACCCGCTCGGGCGGGGATGCGATCAGCGCGCTCTTCGATCAGCTCCCGCCTGACACTGCGATGTCGCTGACGCTCGTGATCACGCCGCAGGACATCCTCGAAGGCCATTTGAGCGAGCTCGCCCGCAAGGCGATCGGCGGCACGCTAGTCTCAGAACAGACGCGACAGGATGTCAATCAGGCTCGCTCCCTCATCGGGGGAGCACACAAGTTGTATCGCGCAGCGCTCGCGTTCTATCTGCGCGGCGCCACCACTGCGGAACTCGATACCCGAACCCGTCAGCTCACCAACGTCATGCTCAACGCGGGACTGCAGCCCGTTCGCGAAGAGGATGAGGTGGCACCGCTCAACAGCTACGTGCGCTGGCTCCCCTGCGTCTATGACCCGGCCAAAGACCGGCGCCAGTGGTACACCCAGCTCACGTTCGCGCAGCACATCGCGAACCTCATGCCGGTCTGGGGACGAACCCGCGGCACGGGGCATCCCGGCATCATCTTCTTCAATCGCGGCGGAGAGCCGATCACCGTCGACCCGCTGAATCGACTCGATCGGCAGATGAACGCTCATCTGTTTCTCTTCGGGCCGACTGGATCGGGCAAATCGGCAACGCTGGGGTACATCCTGAACCAGGTCACCGCGATTTACCGACCGCGCATCTTCGTTGTGGAGGCCGGCAATTCGTTTGGACTCTTCGCGGATTTCGCGCGACGCCTGGGCCTCACCGTCCACCGCGTCAAGCTCGCGCCCGGCGCAGGCGTGACGCTCGCACCCTTTGATGACGCGTGGCGGCTCATCAAGACACCCGCAAAAGTGCAAACCCTTGATGTCGAGGCGCTGGAGGAGACGCCCGACGATGCCGTGGGTGCGGCGGTTTCCGGGGATGAACAGCGCGACGTGCTCGGGGAACTGGAGATCAAAGCGCGCCTGATGATCACGGGCGGCGAGGAGCGCGAGGAAGCCCGCATGACGCGCGCGGATCGATCGCTCATCCGCCAATGCATCATCGACGTGGCTCGCCGTTGCGTCGCTGAGAATCGGACGACGCTGACCGAGGACGTACGCGAAGCGCTTCGTCGCCGCAGCACCGACACCTCTCTGCCGGAAGGACGTCGCACGCGGTTGCTTGAGATGGCGGATGCCATCGACATCTTCTGCCAAGGAATGAATGGCGAGATGTTCAACCGCGCCGGTACATCCTGGCCGGAGGCCGATGTCACGATCGTGGACCTTGCAACCTACGCACGCGAAGGCTATGGCGCGGAACTCTCGATCTCGTACATCTCGCTCATCAACACGGTCAACAACATTGCCGAACGTGATCAGTTCTTGGGTCGTCCGATCATCTGTGCCACCGACGAAGGCCACATCATTACGAAAAATCCGCTTACTGCCCCCTACGTCGTCAAGATCACGAAAATGTGGAGAAAGCTCGGTGCGTGGTTCTGGCTCTCCACACCGAGCCTCGATGATTTGCCGCCTGCAGCAAAACCGATGCTCAATATGATTGAGTGGTGGTTGTGCCTGAGCATGTCACCGGATGAGGTAGAGAAGATCGCACGCTTTCGCGAGCTCACACCCGAACAGAAGGCGCTGCTGCTCTCGGCGCGCAAGCAGACAGGAGATTTTATCGAGGGCGTGATCCTGTCACGCTCCATGGAGATCCTGTTCCGCGCCGTCCTGCCGAGTCTCAACCTTGCACTCGGTGCGACCGATCTCGAAGAGAAGAACGAGCGCTACCAGCTGATGCAGGCACATCACATCGCGGAGCTGGACGCGGCGCTGCGCGTCGCGGCGAAAACCGATGTAGCGCGCGGCATAGAACCTTTGGTGTTCGATGAGTTGGCGTGATCATCGCTTCTGGAGGCGCCCCGCAAGCAACGGCATCACCCGCCGCTCGCGCGCGTGGTGGGTCGTTGGGCTTGTGATCGTCCCAAGTATCCTCGCGGCGGCGGGGCTTTGGACGGTCCTGCAACGCGAGCAGGCACACGCCGCGAATGCCCCACCAGTTCCACCGTGGGTGTTCGGTAAGCGCGACGCGCGGTTCACGATCATCGAGTTCGCCGACCTTCAGTGCCCGTATTGCAGAAACTATTTTCCGCGACTGCGAGCGCTCGTTCGCGAGCACCCGGACGTGAACTGGCAGTGGCACCATCTGCCCCTTTCGATCCACGAGCCGATGGCGACGCAATCTGCACGTTTGGCGGAATGCGCTGGAGAGAGCGCTGGGAATGAGGGGTTCTGGAACGCCGTCGCCTGGATGTACAGCCACGATGATAGTAGCGCCGGCTCGGATCAGCGCCGCCCGCCGTGGTTCTCGCCCCGGATCGATGAGTGCCTGAAGAGCGATCGACCAGACCGCATCATCAGCGAGCAGCTCGCGTCCGCCAATCAGACGCAAGTCGTTGCGACGCCTACCGTGCGCATTGTCGATCACGAGAGTGGACGGTCAATCACCCTGGAAGGGCTGCTCGACGCCGATGCCCTGCTATCGGCGATGGATTGGATCGTCGCACCGCAATCCGAAGGTGCCGCGAAAGCCGATTAGTTCTCGCTATCGACACCACCAAGAAAAACCCTGTGTGCCAACCGCGTGAATTGGGCACGCACGAGGTAACAAGCTCGAGCCCCACGTCCACGCGGATAGTCGCTCGGCCGGATTCTGAATCGCTTCCACTGTCCGCGGGGCGGCACGCTCACCTGTGGTGATGAACGAAGTTTCAAGGTCTGAAAGGAACTTCGAAGCGGGCGATTCCCGCTTTCGACCGCCAATCCTCAAAACATCTCTCGGCTACCCATGCTGGGCTCTCACTTTCGGAGGTCTCTCCCCATGACCACGGACAATTCGTCTCCGTCCACGGTTTGCATTGTTCTCTTCCTACTGTGGGCGCTCAGCGCTCTGATCTCTGCGATCACTGCGCTTCTCTACGCTGTGTATGGCTGCCGCGATGATGCGATTCCCTGGCTGCTATTCACGGTCATTGCCCTTCTCGTGTCTGAGCGTTATCGCAAGTAACAGCATCGGAATGGTCCTCGGGCCGCTGCCATCCGCAGTGGCCCTTCAATGAAAGTCTCGCGCGGCTCAGTCGGCAGACTTCCCATCCAGTCTGAATTGGCTTCGCGAACCGCGCCGAAATCGTAATCATCTCTCTTATCAATAAAGGAGTTCACGACGTGAACACCCCGCAATCCGTTCGATCGCCATCGGCCTGCGAGCCCAGCGAAACACCCTCATCCAACGGCTATATCTGCATGTATGGCGCCCGTCGGTTCGAGTGCTACGCCCCAACTCAGTATCAAGCCTTTCAGAAGGCCGTAGAGCATTTTAAGCCGCCCAAGAGTAAGCGGCATCTCGTGAGCGCCCACCTTGCCGAGAGAGGCGGCGGCAGCGTCGACCAGAGGAACGCGCGCTGACATTCCTCAAGGATCCCCGCATGCGTTGCGTTCCGCGCACGCGTGCGGGGCATTCGAGAAAAAGCGGTCACTCACCGATTCTCGTTGTCTAGCGATTCTGCCCGCTGAGCGGGGCTCACTGGCGCCTCCTTTCACGGTTCGCGCAGAGTCCCATGTCAACGGCTTCTCCTCACGCCTCAACAGAGCGCTCCCCACTGGCTGTCGTATCGGTATCCGGGGGAAAAGACTCCACAGCCGCGGCGCTGTGCGCACTCGATGCCCATGCGAGAGATCATTGTCGGTTCGTGTTCGCCGACGTCGGCAACGAGCACGAACTCACCTTGGAGTATGTGCATAACGACCTGGCGCGCGTGCTCGGCCCCATCGATGTCGTTCGGGCAGACTTCTCCAAGGAAATCGCGGCGAAGCGGCACTATGTCGAAAGCGAATGGCCCGCCAAGGGCGTCGCGGACCACGTTGTCTCCCGAGCACTAGAGATTCTGCGGCCCACCGGCATTCCCTTCCTCGATGTATGTCTGTGGAAGGGACGCTTTCCGAGCCGGCGCGCACAGTTCTGTACGCAGCAGCTCAAACGCCTTCCCCTTGACGCCTATCTCCTTGGGTTGATGGAACAACGCTGGGCGGTTGAAAGCTGGCGCGGCCTTCGGCGGGATGAGAGTGCTGCGCGCCGTGACACGCCCGACCGAGAGTATGTCGCCGAAGGCTTTGAGATCGTGTACCCGATTGCCTCGTGGACGGCCCAGCAGACGATCGATTTCGTTCGCGCACGCGGCGTCCCGCTCAACCCGCTGTATTCCCAAGCGATGCGCCGCGTGGGCTGCATGCCGTGTATCAATTGCAGTAAGGACGAGCTGCACGAGATCGCGAGGCGCTTCCCTGCACACATTGATCGTATCAGGGAGTGGGAGCGGCTCGTTTCCTTTGCCGCCAAGCGCGGCTGGTCCACATTCTTTCACGATGCCGCTCGCGAAGAGGACACGGACGAAACCATCTTCCGACGTTCGTGCATCGATGAGAAGGTCCGTTGGGCCGCCACGGCCCGCGGTGGCCGGCAGCTCGACTACTTACGCAGCACCGCGCCGGCTGCGTGTCATTCGGTATACGGCCTATGCGAATAGGAACATATGCCCTCTTGCTTGCCGCGGCCTGCCTCACGCCCCTCGCGGACGCGGTAGCAGAGGAGATCTGGGTCGTCACGGATCATCAACATCCGGTGAGCACTGTGCCCGGCGCCCGAGTCATCTACCTCGACGCGCCAGCCCGGCTCAAACGCGAGCTCAGTGCCAGCTTGCCACATGACCGAACACGCGCCGAAGCAATGGCGAAGGAAAGGCTTCGACAAGGCGGCGCCGAGTTGCATCAGCGATTGGCGTCCGCCTATCAGGGTGTGACCGATGCCTGGATGCTGGGCGTCACCAAGATACCGGCAGTCATCGTCGATCGCCGCTATGTCGTTTACGGAGAAGCAGATGTGCGGCGAGCGGCTGCGCTCATTCAGGAGTATCGGAGGACTCATCCGTGAAAAGCAATCTGTCTCACCGGCGTCGAATTTGGACCGGCACGCTCCTTCTGATCGGGCTTGCTCGAACCGCGCTCGGCATCGACACCGCGACCATCGCAGACTCCGCGCTCTCGCCCGATTGTCTCGAATATCGCGTGGTCGGGATCTGCTACTGGCTCCTGTGCACGATCTACGAATGCGAGGTCGAGACGTCGGTTCAAGTGCGACACTACATACCGGACGCCGTGGTTTCCTCGTACTCCAACACGGGTGAGAATCCATGGGCAGATGTGGCCTTCATGAGCCCTTCAAATCCTACGGCTCAACACGGCGGCGATGGGACGACCAACCAGCCGCACGAGAACAACCTCGCCAAATTCCGTAATGCTGATGTGATCGGCCATCCCGCGACATTGTTCGCGGACTATGTCGCTCAGTTCGGATATAGCTGCGAAGGAGCCGGGCGAGCTCTGCAGCCGTACTTACTGAGCACATTCGATACGATCGCCTGGCGCTACAACATTCCCGAGATGTTCTACCCCGAATCCCTCATTCCTGGGCGCCGCGAGATCGGAACGCGCCTTTCCCTGAATCTGTGGGGCAACGTCTATCCTCGCGGCGGATTTCTGCATCAGGTCGATGATTACAAGGCTTCGGCCGTCGTAGCCCAGCGTGCCGGAGACATCGTGACCCGGCGAGGTCAGCCCCATGTCTATCGCCCGTTGCTGCCGGCGGAGACGCCGGTACTCGATGAGCAGGATGGATACTGGCCTGCGGGCGCGCTCGTCGAGAGCGACGCCACAACCGGCAAATGGCAAGAGCTCGTGCCGACACTTCGTTCGACGTGCGCGGTGTTCCCCAACAACAATACACGCGTCCAGGCTGTTGACGGCGGCTATGCGTGGGCGCTTTGGCGTCCCTACAGCTGCTGTGAACGGAAAGGGGAAGTCTTTCTGGGTCATGTGGAGTTCGATCAGTAGCGATCCTGATCGCTGCCCCGCCTTCTACGGAAATAGGGTGAGCAGGTAGTTCGATTTCATCAAGGCGCAGGCCGCGCGCGCCTTCCAGTCTCGCATCAACCGTCACTACACGATCGGGAGATGCCGCGATGGAATCGATGCGACCGGCCGCTCTGTCCACGAAGCTCTGGGGCATAGCGGTGCTCCTCGTGACCGCCATCACGTCCGCTTCCGCTCAAACTGTTATTGATCCGAATGGTGTTCGCTCGAGCGGCAGTGTGATCGATGACCGGGTCTTCTATCAGATCGGAGGTGGCCGGGCGGTATCCATGAGTAACGCCCCGCAGATGTTGAGCATTGGAGTCGGCGTCGGCTGGAACACCAATCTCATCTGCGGAGATATGTCGCTCAAGACCACTCTGCACAATCAGCTCAACGGCATTACGGACGGCTTCCGCGCCATCATGAGCGACATCATTCAAAACGCGACGGCGGCGGTGGCCTCGCTCCCCGCTCTGATCATTCAGCGCGCCGATCCGGGTTTGTACAATCTGCTCACGAACGGAATCCTCCAGGCGCGTCTCGATTTCGATCGCAGCAAGCTTACCTGCCGGGAGATGGCCAATCGGATGGCGGACTGGGCGGTCGGGCCTGCATGGGACCGTATGACCGAAGGCATGGCCCTGAAGGACGCCGTAGCGAGTAACGATGCAGTCTCGGCCGTGGAGGCGGCAGAGACGAGCCGCGGCAACAATGGAGTTCCGTGGGTGGGCGGCAACGCCGCAGGTGGTGCGCAACAGGAACCGATTCGGCTTGTGTCCGATGTGACACGAGCGGGCTACAACTTGCTGAACGGCCGCGCCGTCGACAATGCCGCGCCGATCGACGCCACTGCCTGCAATGACCGCTTGACCTGCCAGTCGTGGCCTTCCCCGGCCGCGGCGTCCGCTTGGGCCGTGCGCGTCATGGGTGAGCACGAAGTGCGCACCTGCGCTGACTGCACCAAGACGCAGACGACCGCTGGAGTGGGGCTCACACCGCTGATCCAGGAGAGTTACGACAGTAAACTGCAGGCGCTGCAGGGTTTGGTGACGGGCAATCAAGCCGTCACGGTTGAGAATCTGACCAACGCCGGGAGCAATTCGGTGCCGATCACGCGCGGCATCGTAGAAGCGCTTCGCGATGAGCCGGATCAGGATCTCCTGGCGAAGCGACTTGCCTCAGAGGCGGCATTCTCGGAGGTACTCGAGAAGGCGCTCCTGCTTCAGCGAATTCTCATCGCCGGACGGAAGGAGCCGAATGTCGCGGCCAATCAGTTGGCACAGGATGCCGTGGCTCACGAGGGAGAACTCTTGGAGCAGGAAATCAACAACCTCAAGACTGAACTGGAGCTGCGACGCGCACTCGCTGCAAATTCACCGGCTGCGATCATCCAACGCCAGGCCGGCCGCGATGAAGCGTCCCGCGGGGTGTTCCAAGGCGACACGGATCGCAATCGACTCGATCGTATCCAGAAGCGCCCCGATCAGCGGAACTGATCCATCCATGCTGCTTCGTCGCACACTCTCGTGGCGCGCGCTCAAAGTCGTTGCGTGGGTTCTCGCGGCCCTAGCGGTCACTGTGGTTGTCAACTTAGTCGGCATTCGACTTGTCGGTGACATCGCAGCCTGGGAGCGCTGGCTCGGATCTCATCGAGGCGTGTTCTTCGCCTGGCGTCTTTGTCTCTACGCGGGCGTTGCTTGGGCGTGGTGGTCGATGCACCGGCGGGTGCGCGCACGAGAGCCGGATCGAGCGGCACGAGCTCGCCTGTGGCGCGTCGAGCTTGCAGCCGTTCTAACAGTGCTGACATTTGAAACTGCGGTCTTACTGCGATGACACTCTACACAACCGACTATCTTGAGTATTACCTGACACTCGTCGCCTGGATCGTCAACAACGGCATCTGGAATGTCTTGGTGGCGAGTGGCGCTATCGCCCTGCCATTCCTTGCGGTAGTCGTGCAAGAGTGGCTGCGAGCACGGGCCGAAGGAGCCGACGAGGGGAACAAGGGTGTGCTTTCATCGATGCGCATCGAGAATCGCGTGTGGGCGGCGATCGTTGTCATCCTCTTTGCCGGTATTCCGTTTATTCCGGTCGATCTCAGCACGATTCAGTTCGACCGGACGAGATCAGTGCAATGTCAGGTTGATGTGCCCACGCCGAACGAAACGCGCTGGGAACCTGCGTTCACGACACTGAACAATCAGACGGCACACGTCCCGATCTGGTGGTTCTTCATGCATGCGATCTCGAAGGCGATCACTGGAGCGGCTGTGGCGGCGATTCCTTGTGGGACGGATCTGCGACAGATTCGCATGGATATCGACAGCACGCGCATCAGCGATCCCGTGCTTGCGCAAGAAGTCGCCGACTTTACACGCGACTGCTACGGGCCTTCGCGCGGCCGGCTCTTCATGAACAGACCGGAACTCTCTGCCGCGCAAATGAACGACGTGACGTGGATCGGCTCGACCTACTTCCTGGACACGGCCGGCTTCTATGACACCCATCGATCACGGTCGCCTCGCGCGGCCTGGCCTTATGATGCAACACGCGATGTGGGCCTTGCTCAAGTGCCGAGCGGGGGTGGGTATCCGACGTGCCGACAGTGGTGGTCCGACGGGGGCAACGGACTTCGCGCTCGCCTGCTAGCGCAAGTGGACCCTGGACTGCTGCTGCGGATCGAGCGCTGGGCGGGCTTTCTGAGTCAGCGGGAGGTCGACGATTCAGTCATTCGAGCGATTGCCTCGCCCCGTCAGCAGATCATGAATCAAGGCCAAGTCTACACAGACTACGGCGGGCAGATCGATATGACACTGCCAAACATCGCAACGCGTGTGGCTTCTGATGTGGGCATAACAGTCGGAACGCTGGCTTTTGTGCCTTCTATGGACGCCGTGCGTCAGGCTTTACCGATGGTGCTCTCGTTGCTCAAAATGGCGTTGGTCATCTGCATACCTTTGGTGCTGCTCATCGGCACGTTCGACCTCAAGATCACTGTTACGTTGACGTGCGTTGAATTTGCACTTTTCTTCGTCGACTTCTGGTTCCAGCTCGCGCGCTGGATAGACTCGACGATCATGGATGCACTCTACGGTTGGAATTCGCCACACTCAAACTTCAATCCGCTAATGGGGCTGAACAACACTTTCGGCGACATGGTGGTCAACTGGTTCGTGTTGCCGATGATGTTTCTTCTGTTGCCCGCGTTCTGGGTGGGGGCCTTAGCATGGGTCGGCGTTCACGCGGGTACTGCAATACAAGCATTGTCTTCAGGAACAAGTGGAGCGAGAGAGGCGGGCGCCAAAGGCTCTAACGTATTGATCAAATCAGCAGCTGCGTCTGCGTAAAGCTCCGCAGCTAATGATTGATGGAACTAGGGTCCGGCCGTTGGATCGTTCGGCTCGTGCGGATCCACTCGGAAATCGTAGCGATCGTACAGGCCGAAGCCCATAAGACCGTCGCGCAACTTCGGGCCTTCAAAGCCTTCCGCGAGGTTCAGATCAGAGTTACGCGTCATGCGGCTTGCGACGAGTAGTGCCGCAGTACAGATGATCGCGAAAGCTGCAAAATTAAGAGCGGCAATAACGAAGATTCCCGCACGTAGAATCCAGCGGATCGTGATCACAAGACCAGCCGGACAGCCGACTCGCGCGAGCAACGACCCGAATCCCCGTTCGAGCTTCTGGATTCCGCGCCACATACGCGCCAACGCCGCGCCCCAGCGTTCACCTCGACCGACATTTTTGTAGGTGTGGCGCATCGTCCTGATCTCCTAATTCCATAATTTGCGCCGACTCTGAAGAATTGCAAGCGGAAAACGCTCAGGGCACAGCTTCGGCTTGCGTTCAGACAGCGTTCCGATCCCACCACCCGGCTTCAGGCCTTATCGCAGAAGTTAGCAACGGCGTGGCCGGGCTGGTCGAATGCCAAAAAGCGCTGGCTGCCGGTTCCGCTATTTCCGGAGCACTGCGAATACCAATCGTCGCTTAATTACCCGCGAATACGGTCCTTGCCGGCCGAGAACCTGCAGCAGCCGCCAATTCATTGAAAGGGCTGGGGCAGCCATAAAGGGCCGGTAAGGGCTCGGTACAGGGGCTCAAGGGAACGGGCTTACGACGGGGAACGGCCCTACCTGAAAAAGGCAAAAGGGTCGATTAGCGAGCTGCGGCATACGGGATACGCATGTTCACATTGTTCGGGTGGCAAAAGGCTTCCGAAAGGGCGGCGTCACCTTCGGCAGCGCTCGCTGACGGCCTGCTCCAGCCTGAATCCGCCGCGACTCTCCTATCGACGCCGCGGCGCCGGAAGCTGCTGGAACACATCTGGCAACGCACCTCTCTCTCACGATCGCAGTTTGCGGAGCTGTATCAGGCGCCGCTCGAACGCTACGCCACGCTGGTACAGCACTTTCCTGCCTCCGAGCACCACCACCATGCGTACCACGGCGGCATGCTTGACCACGCCTTAGAGAGCGTTGCGTATGCATTAAAGCTGCGCCAGTCGCACCTTCTGCCGGTCGGAGCGGCACCCGAGCTCCAGGCTGCCCAATCTGAGGTCTGGACAGCAGGCGTCGCTTACGCAGCGCTCATACACGACGTCGGGAAGATTGCGGTCGATCTTCAGGTGGAATACGCCGACGGCTCCAAGTGGCACCCCTGGCACGGGGCACTTCGGCATCCGTACCGATTCCGATACCGTCAGGGTCGCATCTATCGCCTTCACGGGGCAGCTTCGGGGCTGCTCTACACCAGGATACTCGGTAACGCGGTTCTCGACTGGCTGCACGCGTACCCGGAGCTCTGGACGTCGCTGCTATTCGTACTCGCCGGCCAGTACGAGCACGGCGGTATCTTGGGCGAGCTCGTCGTTCAGGCCGATCGTGCTTCGGTCGCGCAACAGTTGGGCGGTAATCCCGAAAACGTGCGCGAAGCGCCGAGTCAATCGCTGCAACGAAAGCTTCTGGATGGGCTGCGCTTCCTGATTCGGGAAAAGTGGAAGCTGAACCAGGCTCAAGCGTCGGACGGATGGCTGACCGAGGAGGCCTTGTGGCTCGTGAGCAAGAATGCATGCGATCAGCTACGCGCGCACCTGCTCTCGCAAGGTGTCGAAGGCATACCTTCGAACAACCCCGCGGTCTTCAACATCCTTCAAGAGCACGGGATCGTGCAGCCCACCGCCGACGGCAAGGCCATCTGGCGAGCGACCGTCACGAGCAAAAGCGGATGGCAGCAGGCGTTGTCGTTTCTCAAGATGTCGCCCGCACTCGTTTGGGAAAATGATGATCGGCCCCCTGCTTTCGGGGGCAGCGTGCGCGTGGGTGAGCAGCAAGAATCCGACGCACCCGCGACGCAGGCTACTGCGGCAGTCTACCTCGCAGGCGAGTCTTCTGTGGCCCCAAGGCGGAGCGAGCGTGACTTGGATTCCGCAACGACCGACGCACTCGATCTCGCACTGAATGCTTTAGGCGAGTCCGGTGAGACGGCGAAGCCGCCAAGCGAAAGGCAAGAGAGTTTGCCGCCGGTGGCAGCGAGTCACCCCAGCCGCAGCGATGATACGGATAGCCCGCCTGGCGAGTCCCCTGACGACCAACAGAACCCTGGGCGACGGTTCATGCATTGGCTTCGGCACGCTGTTACTCGGCGTACGTTGAAGATCAACGACCAAAAGGCGCTGGTTCACACCGTCGATGGCACTGCGTACCTACTGAGTCCGGGCGTTTTCCAGCGCTACATGCTGGAGCATCCTGAACTCGCACGTGGAGCCGCGCTCGAGGGCGTCCCTGATTGGCGCTGGATTCAACGCCATTTCGAACGTTTGCGGATTCATCGCAAGCATGCCAACGGACACAACATCTGGACCTGCGAGGTCACCGGCCCGCGAAAGACACGTCGCATTCACGGCTACCTGCTTCTGGACGCCACGCAGGTATTTGCGTCACTCCCCGCCGACAACCCGTACCTCAAGCTTCTGGGAGATGGCGAGCTGGCCGATACCGATGCTGCGTGAAGATGGCCTCACGCTACGATCATTGAGTGAACCGGCGCGTGATGGCACACGAGTGGCGCTAGAAGCCGGAGAAGGGCTGCGTTCAGAGTAATCGGGTGAGACCCATTCCGTATTTAGCCGCGACGGCCCCAACCGAGGGCTATAGGTTCTCCAAGAACCGTCAGGCAACGGCCTGAACGCGCTGTGCGGGCAGCCACGCCCGCTCCCCGTCCGCCTCGCATCACTTTAGCGGACGGCCGCCGACGCCAGTCGGCGGCGATGCATACCCAATCTCCTCGCAACCGTAAGGAATCTCTCTATATGTCCAAGATCACAAAAGCTGATCTGCCGGCTTTGCGCGAGCAAATCCAAGCTGCGCTTGCCCCGCTGGTCCGCGAGAAAGGCATTACGCTGAAACTCGGCCACTGCAAGTTCGATCCCGAAAATGGCAACTTCACGTTCGCACTCGAAGGCACTGTCAAAGGCGGGGTGCCGAAAGAGGAAGCGGCGTACGCGCAACTGCGCTCACTTCGCCCCAAGCTTCCTCCCCTTCGCTCCAAGTTCGTCATTCGCGGCAAAACTTTCGAAATCGTTGGAGCGAGCCCCACGCTATCCAAGGTGATCGCGATTTCCGATGGCAAACGATACGACGTGAAGACCAGTTCTGTTGAGGAGAGCGCAAGCACGAGCAAGAAAGGGTGAAGTGAGCCCACCCGGTCGTATCTCCAGGAGTTCAATCACATGCTTCGATTCAAAGCAACGGACTTGCATCCGGTACTGCAGGAGGCCCTCGCCAATCGCTGCGAGATCCTGTTCGTCAAAGATCACGGCGTTTACATTTTTTCAGACAAGGGCGAACGTGACGGTGAGAATCCTCGCCATATGGCCTATGCGGTGGGCTGCAACCCTAACACCGACGAGTTCGATAGTTGGTGGGAGCTCGCCCATTCGGAGCTCGGCGGCGATGACTTCGGCGAACGCTTCGATCCCAATATGAGCGTATTTCAAGACGTATTGCAGTTGCAGTACGACTTGACGATTACCGCGACCAGCACTGAGCTGACGCTCGAAGCTGCACCACCTACAGACTAGTAATCGAAATGAGCGGGCGCGATGGCGCCCGCTCACCGCCAAAACAGCAATCTTCAGCAGGGGTCGCCTCCATACGTCAATTTTCGCGCAGCCTCACATTACGGTGCACACCGATATCAGATACACGCGCGACGAACTGAGCACGCTCCCGGCAGAACGCGCGCTGGCTGAGTTAACCGTGAGCTGTTCTGCCATCTGCCGTTATCGTCGGCTGACTCGTGCAATGTCGGGCGTAACATCGGGATTGACCAGGCATGGACAGGTCCTTACGTGCCGCCGTCGAAGTGGGCACGCGCAATCGTGATGATGGCATCGTATTGAGCATCATGCTTCCGCCAGGCGGTGGTGCGCGCGATCAGCAGGCGTACAGCAGAATCTCGAACTGCTCGGGTGAGCCCCTAACGCGGCTCAACCCAACATGCTGCCGGCGGCTGAACGCTTTCAGTCCGTGATGACGTGAATCCGATCGCGACCGTCTTATCGCCCGTGGACGGATTTGCGACCCAGCCAAGATCTCAGAGTCGCGGGGAGTGAATACCGCGTGCCGGGTGCCGTATGAAGGCGGAGAGATGGTCGTCCGCAAAGTCAGACGACACACCTTCCTTGTGCCGGGACACTGATTTCGTCAGCAGTGAAAACCGTCTTGAGCGACCACCGTGTCCTCATGCGGGCAGCGAGGAGGTGATGTGGATTGGACCGTGAAGCGCGAGAGCGTGAGGAAGCCCAACGCCTGGCCACTCGGGGCGCAGCATCCGATGAAAACACGCAGCGATCGGTCTGATGACTGCGGGCGGATGGCCTGAACAGAGGGCCATCCGCTCGCCCGCCTCGGCAAGCTCGCCTAAAACCCGGAGAGGCCGATTACCGCATTCTTCGTGGTGGCCCGTGGCGCCGCTTCCCGACACTCGCACGCATGGAAGACGAACCCCATGTGCCCCCAGCGCAGCCTGGAAGCTCGGAGTCACCCAACGCGGAAGCTTCGGCCGACCCTCGCATCGTTCGCCTCCGAAAATATCTGCCGCACTTGGCCACTTTCGATATGGGTGAGGGCGAAAAACTCGCGCTTCTGCAAACGCTTGACGACCTGGCTAAGACTTTTGTGGATTGTGCCTTTGGGGTAAACTTAACAGGCCATCCGCATTTGCACGGCAGCGAGACGCCTCCCCAGAGCCGCTGACTGCGCAGCTCCTGCGTCTGAAATCGACCTGAAGTGTCCGCGCAACCCACGGAGGCAATCACATGAGAACACGGAAAGCAGCTCGTCTTGAGACCGGCGCCGATGTCTGCAGTCCCCCACAGCGACTAGCAGCGATCTATTGCCGTGTCTCACACAAAAAGCAGAAGAACGACGGCGACGGCCTGCAGAGCCAGGAGCATCGATGCCGGGAATATGCGACCGCGCGCGGTTACGTGGTCCCACCTGACGCAGTCTTCTACGACGATGTATCGGGAGGTGGTGACTTCATGAAGCGACCAGGGATGGTAGCGCTGCTGAACTATCTCGGTGCTCATGAGCGCGGCTATGTGGTCATTTTCGATGACCTTAAGCGCTTCGCGCGCGATACGATTTTTCACCTCAAGCTACGTCAAGAGCTCGCCACCTATGGCGCGAATGCGGAGTGCTTGAACTTCAAGTTCGAGGACACGCCGGAAGGTGAGTTCAT
>Ga0164243_10001351_pt1 | contig 41674 bp, 38 predicted proteins | sample OricompcompostOP_FD_108781 | JGI IMG/M metagenome (GOLD analysis project Ga0164243, IMG submission 108781) | Organic Plus compost microbial communities from Emeryville, California, USA - Original compost - Organic plus compost (OP) | ecosystem: Engineered > Solid waste > Mixed feedstock >... | reverse complement strand
GCGTCGGTCCTGCCTCACATGTCTCCTTTCCAGTGGTTTCCGATGTTCGACATATCATATTCCCCATCGCATCATAGGATGCATACCGGGTCGTGGTCCCCCCAAGATGTGTCACCGCATGGGGGTGGGAATTATCCTGGTACGAGAGCGTCCCACGTGGCCCTTTCGTCACGCGATCCATAGCATCATAGCCACAGCGTTGCTGGTATGGAGCCGTTGTGCTTCCAGGAGGTGTCAGAGTCCCCCTGGTGGCGTTCCCCCGTTGCCAGCCCAGATGAGCCGGCTCTGGGCATCAGAACAGAAGCTTTGCACATCCGTTTTCGTCTCGCCCTGTTGTGTTGAAAGTTCTGTCTTGAGCCCCAGTGTATTGCCAAGATAATCATAGGTTCGTGTCTGACTCCACAGCGTCTTTCCGCTTTACATTGCTTGCACTGAAGTCGGGCGTTGTATACTACCATAGCCAAAGGTCATCTGGACGACAGCGACCGGTCCTGCCTCAGGACTCTTGACTCCTCCTAACGCCAGCCCAGATAATTGTCCCGTATTGGTATAATTGATCTGGCTGGCGGGCCAGCAGGACTCGACGATCAGTACACATTGATGGTCGAGTCCGGGACCTCCCGCTTCGGTATGGCAGCGCGCCTGAGCGCTAGCGTACACGCTTGACATGTAGATACCGAAGGCAATGCCGCCAAGAGTCCCCTGGATAAAGAACGCAGGCAACGTCGGCCAGAGCAACGGCACCACCATCCCGATCGCGAACAGCAGCGAGGACGCAATCACGAAGGGCTTGCGGCGACCGATCAGCGGATGATTGAGTTCGCTGAGGTGGTGACACGTCAAAAGAATCTCATGCTTAGGCCACCGGGTGCGAAATTCAAGACTGGCACGTTGCAAATCAGCAATCAGATCTCTGAACCATCCCTCATCGTAGGTCACTTGCTTCGGCATGAAGCCGTCTCCCCCTGGATAGCAAAAGAAGGTGATGGCTTTTTGACCGGAGTAGGGGGCTCACTTTTTAGTTAGCGCATTCGCTCAAAAAGAACGTGTGTTATCGAGCAAGAAGGACACAAACGCATACAACAGAACAATGATATTCGGCAGTCTTCTTCATCATTTGTCGTTTCTGGGGGCTCACGCCGCGATCGTGTTGGTATGTTGATTGAGGGAATCGACGCGGTAGACGCTCTCGCGAGAATATGTGAGGCTGAGCAGGAAGGTGTCCAACACATTTGGATGAAGGTGGACGGAGCGGATACAGGTTTCCGGATATCTTGACGCTTTTTGCCGCTGCCGCCGCGCACACTGAGCGAATCCGGTTAGGAACTGCTATCGAGCCTATGTATTCGCGTCACCCGCTGGTGATGGCACAGCAGGCACTCGCTGTCGATGACCTCGCTTCAGGACGTTTAGGGATTGGCACCAGTAACCGTATGGTCATTGAGGACTGGCATGGCCTGAAGTTTTCATCTCCACTTCCATACCTCCAGGAATACATAGAGGTTCTACGTCGTGCCTTATGGAAGGAAAGTGCAACCTATCACGGGACTTTTTTTCAGGTAGCGTTTCCCCTGTCACGCTCAGCTCAGATCCCTTTGCTTACTTCAGCACTGGGCAAGAAGGCGCTTCAGCTTGCCGGGGAGATCGCTGATGGAGTTCTTTCCTGGACGTGTCCTGCCCCTATCTGCTTTCGTCGGCGCTTCCCGCATTACACGCCGGAGCTGGAACCTGTCAGCTTCCGACACCCCCATTAGTTGCTCATGTACTCGTCGCCTTGAGTACAGGTGAAGAGGCAGTGATGGCAAAGGCCAGCCCAACTTGTCATGGAATATGCAGAGGGCCCTTTTTACGCTCGTATGTTTGCAGAAGCTAGCTTTTCTGGCGCAATGCATGGCAAAGATGGAGATGTGAATGCGCAGGCACAGACGTTGGTGATCCATGGCAACGAGATGACGGTTCGCAATCGGATAGAAGAACTGCTAGCGTGGGGCTTAGATGAACTGATGCTCCAACTTATTCCCGTGTCTTCCGAGGCCTATGAGTGAAAACAGTTGCTTAATCTCATCGGCTCCCTTGAAGCCTGATCTCTAGCAAAAGACCGATGATATTGACACGTCCCAGGACCTGGAGATTCTTCTTTCACCCAGCATGCTGCGAGTCGCCGCGATGCGACGACCCGTAGGGGCACGCTTCTGGGCAGACGGTACCCTGTATGGCTTTGTGCAAAATATTCAAGGCGGCATTGTGGTCCCGATCCAGGAGCAGCTCACAGCCGGGACACAGATTGTATGGTTTGCCGCCTTCGGCACGGTGCGGTTTTCCTGTGCTACGTGCACAACTAGTAATGAGGAGAAGCATCACTAAGCAAGACACACAAGAGCAGAGAAAGCAGAATTAAACAATGAGAAAGACAAGCATACAGACGCATCAATATACATGAAGCCCCAGCTCGTCCGGCATGCACAGTGAGCTAGAGGCGTGTTGCTCGCTACTGGAGCTGGCGCAGACGGGCTTGCGAGCGAGCCAGCCCGCCCATGTGCTCGATGAAGTGCGCCTGCGGCAAGCGGGCTCCAATCAGCCCTGTGATCGGCACCCGCTTGAGCTGCGTGTTGCCTTGTATGATGACGAACTGCCGTGTGTGAGCCTCGACCACCAACGCCTGTTTCACGGAAGAGGGGTGATGTTCCACCATCACGCGGCGCACAAAGGCGCGCCCATCAATCACATGTAGCCAGGCGTCGGGATCCACCACCTCGGGCAGCCTGGGCCGCTAAGAAAGAGACATCTTACTGCTTCCCGATGAGTATCAGGAAGCACAAGCCTCCCGCGAAGCCCCCGCCCAAAGGCAGAGGAAGTCGTCACAGGGTGCAGTTACCTCTCATATTGAAGTTCCAGAGCTTCATCAGACGGCTCTTCAGTGAGCATTTCCGGAAGCGCTTCTTCTTCAAGCCATGCACTTTGAAAGACATCTGCCATCATTTCTGTGTAATGGGTACGAATTACCTTCGCTACCTTCGGATCCTTATAGATTCTCTGACAGGCTTGACAGGGATGAGCATACATATTCTCCCAGACTATGGTAGGATCTTTTTGTGCGGCCCAGGCGAGTATCTTGTCCGGCCCTTTATAGTGAATCCAGAGCTTCAGGAAGTCACTCTCGGCCTCTTTTATTGCATGTGAGAGAAACTTTTCTCCCCGGATGCAGCTCTCATTTAGCTCTGGAATGAGCCGCAGACCCAGACCACAACATGCCCCTATCCGTCCGTCCGCTTGAAGAGTATAGGTCGTCAAGACACTCTCACATCCTTTTCTTGTGATAAGATTAGCCTGGTTGGTTGCGATACCAGGAGGATATTTCTCAAATAATAGAGGATCTAGTGGCATCCAGGGACTTTCTGTAACTGTCAGTGTCGCGAACTCCGCAGGGGTTAAAGCAGTAATGAGGGGATGACTGATAATATCGTCTCTCGTGACACGTCTCTCTTTTCTTAGTTCTACCATAATGTGGACTCGAAAGCCACGCTTGGCGGCTGCGACGGTCGCGTAGACGACACGTTCGAGGGGAACAAATTTTGCATGCTCATCTCCAGTACTGTAATTAATCTCTTTGAGACCATGAGCGATGAGTGTTTCTAATTTTGCCTCTGCTCGTTCCATCGACTGCGCCCAGTGAGCATTGGTAACAAGCCGTGTGGGTAAACCAAGCGAGTCTGCATATGCGATAGCTTGAAGAAGATCATTCCAGCGCAGGGTTGCCTCGCCCCCCGTAAATACTACATTTGCAAAGTCAAGTTCCTTTGCTTGCTGGATCGCATCAAGTATGATATCCAACTCGATATTCGTACGTTCCCTGGGGCTGCTGAGTGTCCCGCAGTTACTGCAAGCGGCAGGACAGGTAAACGTCGGCATGATGCAGAGGGTCTTTTGCCCTCGAAAAATACCAGACCTTGCGGACTGCTGCATGAGTATTCACCTTCTCTTGCTGTTTGCGCTCAATATCTCCACAATACAAGGACAGAGTCTTTATCCCTCTGCATCAGGTGCAGGAAAGATGAGACTCCTTTTCTCCTACAACTCTCATCTGAATGATGTAGCTGAAGAGAAGTTTCAAGTCAGATGAAGTTTTGAAAAGCGGGCTGCTTCCTGAGAGAAAAGGTTAGAGAAATTCCCTAACCGGGTACCGCCCCTGTCTGCCAAATTCCCAACCCACGTGCTACAAGATACTCACTGATTGCTCGCACCATTTCAGAAGTAATAATGTCATCAGGGTCAAACTGAGGGCCTCTCGTTTTGTTTTTTGTTATCGCATATTGCCTGTTATAAACTGCAAAGCCTTCTGCAATGGCGACGGAATACTGTTTAACAACCTTTGCCTCAACATTATTGTCTGAAAACGCGGTGGAGACATTTTGATCCATAGCTCCTGAAGCCAGAGCTTGCACAAGTTTTGCATCACTAAAGCGGATGACTGCTTGAGCAAAGTCGGTAATGAACTGTTGTGAACAGATATCCTTGTTTTGATATTTTCTGCTGTACTCCCTTATCCACTTCCTGAATTTCTTGTTGCTGATTAATGAGAAGAGTAGCTGATTCGCTTTTGAAACTTGTTGGCGGGCCTTCTTGCAAAATCTTTCCGCAATAACATTAGCTGGATTCTGAATAAACGTTGTCCGAAGTTCCTCATCTATATTCAGATCATGGAAGAGGGAAGCAACCTGCTCCTGTAGATTTTGCTGTTTTAGCATTAACATGGAATTCCTCCTGCTTGAACTCAGCATCATAGCGCCAGGCAAAAGCATGTATGGCTCAAGCTCTAGATGCGTGAGAAGGACTACTCACCCGTATTGAAGCCTTCTACCTCGCTGATTTGGTGTCTCTCCTACCAGCCTTATTGAGCTTCTGTGAATGAGCTTCCAGATGCATTCGTTAATAGAATTATACGTTGAACATTAATACATTTTTATAAATATTCAATCTGAGTATTTCTCCCGATTTCTGATGGGATCGACTGTAATGGGCAGGCCGAAGATGGCTTCAATAATGATGAGGAAATGGAACAGTCAAACCTTAGAACGCGTGGTTCCTGGCGTGGCTCAACGGGGTTCATACTTCGGTGTGTGCCCTGAAGCCTGGAATCTGCTCAGGAAACAAGCATTCTCTTCCTCCTGAGCCACTAACATCATTGGTCTATCCTTCGGGATATTTCCCTACTCAGATAGTTTCTTGCTCTGTTCCGACAGAGATGAGAAGAGAAGGAGATAAATTGCCTCCAGCATGTGTCCATCCTCTATTATCGTAAGGAGAGCTACGATCTCCGCTAATTGCGCAAAACTCTTCGGGTATGCCCGATTATGCCTCCTATTTCCACCCTTTATTATCTCCGTCTGATCATGGAGGGATCTCTTCTCTGCCTGAGAAGTTTCCTCATATTGTTGGCCTTTCTGCGCGAACCTCGTGTTCGCGATGTCAGCACTGCTGGTCTGCGCAACCATAACAGACCATTTCTTCTTTCTATATGAAGAAAATGGTTTACCATCCTCAGTCTCTCTTGTGTCATACCTCGGAGAGCAAAAAATGATCCTGACTTGTTACACACAAGCAATACAGAAAATGTGTTTGGAACGCATGCTCCTCGCTACTCCTGAAAAGATAAAGAGAGAGTTGACCAACAAACAATAGGGGCAACTCAAACCAGTGCTCTCCTCACAAGCTACAGCGGAGCCGCGCAGCCCACAAACATCATCGCATGCTCATTGGCATCTTCTCTTGCAGACGACTGCACCATCTAAAAGGGAAGAAAATCCCTGGTGAGAAAGGCAAGCACCTCGGGAGACAGGACCTGCTCATCCGCGTCTGGAATACCATGAAATCCACCATACTGAAATACACGCCGCAGATATTGGCCCCCAAACCAATAACTATGATGCTCCGGCAAATAGAATGTATCGAAGGTGGGACGCAACAGCAAGGCGTTAGGCCCTCCACCAGACACACCATATTTGAAAAAGCGATCAGGGCATACGTCCCAAAACCACTCCCTTCCTGCTCCAAAATCGTCCCAGTCACATTTCTCTGCTACCACTTCTAGAGGAAATAAAAAGAGAGGATCCAAGACTACTCCCAAGCTGGGTGTCCAGGTTCGTTCCTCAGTATCCGGGAAGAGCCCGACCAGATTCACTCCTCCTATGTGTTCATACCAGCAACGTACAAGCATCGGGAGCTTTCCCCCGATCTGCGCTTCTACCGCATCTAACAACTGCTTCGTCTCCGCGGTAGGGAGTTTTCTCCGGGGGGCTTCGGCCTCAAGTATTGCCCACTCTTCTGGCCCAGCCTGGTCATAATACCCTGCTCCAAATCGATACCCGAGCTCTTCCAACCGAGGCAGAAGCAGATCCAGATTATGGTGCATACGTCGCACCATCTCCCGCGACACTTTCCAGGCTTCCGCTTGATACGGTTCCTCATACACCTGCCGCTCTTACCCCTGGAGTTCCGCATACACCTGCTCATAGTCTCCTTGCAGATATCGTTCATACCAGTTTGTCATACGATCTCCTCCTCTTCTCATGAAAAGACACGCTCTTACCCCTCTTTTTATGGAATACAAATATATCACCCTGCTCCTCTCCGAATTGAAAGTGTATGTGGAGCGATACTATTGTTCGTCCAAAGAAGCAGGTGTACAGGTGCATCGACCTGCAATGCATCTGGAGCCGCGCGCGGTCACCAGCGCTTAACTCTTAGTTACTTTTCTTAATTTTGCATGCAGATAATAGCTTACTTCTTGTCAACAATTCACATATTTATTTTACTCTATCTATATCTTTCACCCTAACTACATCTATTTATCAATGATTAAATTAAATTATCGTGATAGACTCATACAACTATATACTTCATGTATTTCTGAAATCTCCATATTATAAGCTCAGCAACTGAATTTTGTCAAGAGAAGAGAAAGTAATGAGGCTGTATCGATATTTTGATGAATAATCAACCACCCTTTCCTGGCTTGAGTTACTGGAGGTCCTCAAACGACGTTACACCCGGCCGGGCGCCTTCTCTCACTTTTGCGGTATCAATACCAGAAACACATAAAATTTCTACATCAACATGACATATATATTTTCAACCGCATCTCCTCATCTATCAGGTCCATATCAGCAGCGCGGGCTCACACCCAGGCTTCTCCCTCTTGTTGCTTCGCCGCTACTGCCACTCCAACTTGAACAGTTCAGACTCTCCATACTGATACACATACATCACGTGCATAAGATGATGTTTCTATATTTCTCTTTTCCCCTTCTTTTTCTACCATACTATTTCTCTTTCCACAATATATCAACTTCTATTCGTCTATCTAGCATATTTCCTACTTATACTTTATTTATATCTTTCAGCCTGCATTATATACAATTCTGCATATATTCCCTTTTTCTCAATAAGTTGTTTATGTGTTCCCTGCTCAATAATCTTCCCGTGTTCAAGAACACCGTTCTACCCTCCGCAAGCTCTCGGATACGGTCTATAAGCTGTATTTCCGCTTTTGCATCTAACGCGGAAGTAGGCTCGTCAACAAAGATAAGTGCGGCATCACGGACAAATGATCGAGCAAGGGCTACTTTCTGCCACTCGCCGCCTGAAAGTTCAATGCCCCCATCAAAGCGTCTCGTCAGTTGTGTGTCATAACCTTATGGGAGTTTCACAGCAATAGCATCTGCTCCAGAGTGATAGGCGGCTTTTTTGATCTGTTCATCAGGGAGAGACAGAGTGTTCGCTTCCACCCCTCCTACCTCAATATTCTGTCGCAAAGTCAACGCGAAACGTGCAAAATCTTGATAGACTGCTGCCATTCGACTTCTCAATGAGAAGAGATCATACATCTTGAGCGGGACGCCATCAAGAAGAATATCCCCTTGATCTGGATCATACATACGTGTTAACAATTTCACAAGCGTACTCTTCCCAGCCCCGTTCACGCCTACCAAAGCGATCACTTTCCCGGACGGGATTTTCGCATGTATCTCATCTAAAACGCTTTTCATCTCTTCTGGATACCCAAAACTCACATTTTGCAATTCCACACCCGTTGAGAGAGAAAGAGGCGCTATCTGGCTTTTCCCCTCAGGCACAAGCACTATCTGAGGATGGGCACTATCAAGGAAGGAAAATAAAGCACGGAGTAAAAGAAGAGCTTCATAGAGCACATTGAGCGAAGCAGAAAGGCCAAACATTTTGCTCTCTGCTTGTATCATCGCGTTAATGTAGAGCGAGAAATCTCCCAGTGAGAGAAATCCTGTTCCTACCTGCACTGCTACATAGGCAAACGAAACGAGAAGCATAAACGCATAGAGCATACCCCACACCAGAACCGATCGAGCCTCACGAGAACGATGTTGTTGAACCTCCGCTAACGCATCGCTACATCGTTCTTGAAAACGAGTATGAAAAAAATTCCCCAAACCAAAAAGGCGTATTTCTTTTGCTGAGATAGGAGAAGTTACCAGACGGAAATAGTACTCCATTTCACGCGCGCTACGAGACCTGCGTACCATTGCTTCGAAAAGCTTCTTCCGATAGTGATATTGAGATCTCAAGTAAGGAATACTGACAATAATCAATCCTAAAGGTATAAAAGGGCTAAGCCTGAATAAGAGAATACAAATTCCAATAAGTGTAATGAGTGTTCCAGGTCCTTTTTGTAGAAATGGAAAAAGTCGAGGAGCCGCGCTTGCTGCATCTTGCACGGAACGAAGTTCATCCCCGAAGGCCGGTCGCTCTATTCTCACTAAATCAACCAGACGAGAGCCGGCTTCAATTAACCGTTTATCTACTTCAGCGAGCGTTTGATCCTCTAAAAGAATAGAGAGCTCCTGGATAAGGGGTTGTACGCCTGCATTTATAAGCAAAAGCACAACATAGCTTAGAGCGAGCGGGAGAACCTGGGGAAGGCCGGCATGTGTAACAAAATGATCTATCACGATTTTCGCAAGCCACACTTGAATCACAGGAAGAATGCTCGATCCCCCAATAAGTACAAGATAGGCAATAGCTAATACTGGAGCTGCTTGTATGACCAGCATTACTCCTCGCATAAAAATACGAACACCAGTATAGGCAGCCTGCCAGAGAATAACGACTCTTCTTCTCATGTATTTCAATGTATTCCCTCCTCGTGAGAAAGCCCTTCTCGAACATACTGAGCTGCCTGGAGCGTATACAGTCGAGCATATTCCCCTTGCCTTTGCATCAGTTCTTCATGACTCCCTTCCTCCCGGATCTGTCCTTGAGATAGGTAAAGAATTGTATCAGCCATACGCACAGAGGAAAAACGATGGCTAATCAGCACCGTCATTCTCCCTTGAGTGAGTTTCTGAAAGTGGCTATACAAGTTATATTCTGCCTGCGCGTCCAGAGCTGCTGTTGGCTCATCCAGGACGAGTAACGAGCAATCACGCAGGAATGCTCTTGCCAGGGCAAGCTTTTGCCATTCTCCCCCAGAGAGTTCTCGCCCACCAAATTCGCGCCCAAGTGGCGTATCTAATCCTCGGGGTAGCTGATCAATAAAATGAAGCATGTCCGCTTCTTCAGCGGCACGACGTAAGAGAGAACGATCTTGCATGCAGGAAAGATTACCCACCCCGATATTCTCACCCAGAGTGAATTCATAACGTACAAAGTCCTGGAAAATTGCTCCCATATGGGCGCGTAAATCATCCAGATCATACTTTCGTAAATCAATTCCATCCAACAATATACGTCCTTCAGTCGGATCATAGAAGCGAAAGAGGAGCTTAATGAGCGTTGTCTTTCCAGCTCCATTCGGTCCCACAAGAGCAGTACAGCAATTCGGTTTCAGATGAAAAGAGAGATCTCGCAGGACAGGCTCAGTGCTTTGCGGATAGCAAAAGGTGACATGTTCAAAAGTGATACCATGCCTGATCTGACAGGGAACAGAATGCGGATGTTCAGCAAGTGAAAGATCAGGGGGAGCATGTAGAACACGGAACAAACCCGGTAAGAAATTCAAGAGCACAGGAAGAAAACCAAGCGAAAAACCTGCGTTGCTTAAATTATTTTGGAACAGAAAGACAATTCCGCTATAGAGTACAAATTCTCCGATCGTAGCTCGGCCCTGTAAAACAAGCCACGCAGTGTAGAGATACACACAGCCGGCCGATGCCGCAGACAAACAACTGCTTAATGTTGTCACTGCCATAAGCTTATGACGAAGTCTATCAAGCGGCGTTTTGATATCAACAAATATCCTGCTGTATACCTTTTTGAAAAAAGGACCGAGGTTGTATAAACGTATATCTTTTGCTGCTTCTGGAAGCAGAGGAAGATCACGTATATACTGAAGGCGACGGGCTTCAGGAGTTTGCCTGTAAAGGCGACTGGTCGTGCGATGGCGATATTCCCATTGAAGCACCATCTGAGGTAGACTCGCCAGAAATAGAATAAAGGGGACGAAAGGATGCAATGTAAATAGGATAAAGCTGAGAGCAATGACAGTAAGAAAAGCTATAACGGCTTGCAATCCATATATAACTAAGTTAAAACTTCCTGTAATAGCTTCCTTCCGAGCACGCTCAACATCATTCACAAATGCAGGGTCTTCAAAGCGCTCAAGCCCCTGCCATGTATTGGCCGCAACAAGTAATTGTTCGGTTACATAAGCGGTGAGATGATCACCTACCTGGTTTTGAAATGTCAATGAAAGGGGGCCTATAAGCTGGCTAGCGAACATAACCAGTACTGTTGCAGCAATCCAACCAGCCAACGGGAGCCAGTATTCCCAAAAATGTAAGGAATGTATGATGCCAAGATCAAAGGAGGCACGATCTATAACAGCTCGAAAAAGAAATAATTGTAGTGGAACAAGCAATGACTGGATTATGAGCAAGCTGATTACACTCATCGTTAATAAAGGGCTGGCTCGCCAGAGTAATAGAGCCGCAAGTCTGACCAGTTGCCATGTTTCGATTGTTCTCTGACCAAACCTTCTTCGTTTACCCATAGCAGTTTCTCCCATCACATACAATGAGCCTGTTTGATCCCTCTTACATCAACACAAAATCCGTAGAGGCCAAGCTCACCATCTACAGTTGCAAAGATCGGCTCTCCCGGGCGCTCCACGTCTCGGGAATAATCGAGCAAACCATCTTCCTGCTCACATTCTTTTCGGCTGTCAAGCCGCGAGAGATCTTTTATCGAAACACCAACAAAACCGAGCAATACTATACCTTTGAGGACTGGATTCTCTTTGCTGCCCTGCTGGAACGAGGCTCAGCGGAAGAGAAAAACGCGTCAAATATATAGGAATGATTGCCAATTGTGTGATACAGAACAACGTGATTGACCTCAAAGCCGCGCTCAATGCTCTGTCCTTGAAGCACATCACCCCAACCATTGACAAGTGAGCGGCACTCTCACCCCTATCAGACACGTCATATCAATGCTCGGACAATCAGGAACTGGATCTTTCCCGGGTTGCTGCACTGTCAGTCGATGCACTGGCCTTTGAGCGCAAGCCGAAACAGGAACTCCTGGGATGCAATGATGCCAGCACTTGCATCAATGAGAGGGAACAAAGGGGCTTCACCCACTCCCCTTCCGTAAACGATCGGGCGCCGGAGAGCAAGCACATCGGTTTCCTCTGGGGAGCCCACGGCACACCAACACCATTGACAGAGATACGCCCATACAAGATGACCTACTTGCCCTCAAATGAAGAGCCTGGTATTCCGCATATGAAAACTCATGGGACACAGGTTTATCAACCATCTGCTTCCTGAACGGGATCATGAGACTCTATTTCTGCTGCTCCGGAATACTTGCTAAGACAGCATCAACTGTTCTGCGACCAGAGCTGTTGCACACTCGTGGATCAGGCGGTACTGCGCCGATGGCAGGTGCACAAAAAATGGGCCGGCTTTTTGGCTGTGGAGGCATATGTAGAGTGACTCCCCCGCACAGTCTCAACAAGGGGTTCCCAGGTTCCAGCGAAGCATTTTCGTTTAACCCGGAAAGAAACGAACGTCCAGATGGAAAGAGAGCAGCCGCCCGCTGCCCTGCTATCCCATTCCTCTCCAACCTCTCTTATGCTCCATCCATCTTTGTGCTTTACAGTAAATTTGACGATGTATTCACCATAAGCAGCAATCACTTCATAGTGTATCATAAAAGGTGGCTGTTGTGAAGAAGAAAAGAAAATTTCATTCAACGAGCAGACACAGGGCTTTCAAGCGCTGTTTGCATGTGTCTATTCTCTTGCCCCAGACACGCGAGCATGGGATACGCTATTGATGCGATGCGAGAGACCGTTCCTTTGGATCTCTCTGTCCGCGACTCCGTGTTCTGTTCTCCATATTGCCAGAGGTCCAGGTTCAGCGCGACATTTTGTGACCCTCATACACACATTACTCCAATATGCCCCCCATTCTCCCTTGCTTTTCGTCTTTCTTTCTGCTATACTCAAGTTAGTATACTCAAATTTGAATATACGGAGTTCGCGAATCAAGTCTGAGCATATGGAGGAACGTATGCAAGAACACAACCCTCACACGTATACCTTGAATGCAGAAGCTGAGACGAACGCTCTCTGTGAAGGGTTTGTCCGTGTGATCGAACAACACATCGCCACGCATCCCAGGAAAGAGGCGCTCCTGACCGAGCTTCAGCAACAGCAGGCACACCTTGAGGCCACACACCAGGACTGGATTGTTGACATGCCAGCGAAGTATAATCTCAAGATGGTTGTACTGGTACTGGCAGCCTATCGCGTCTTGCAAAAAGAACTCCCTCGTGAGGAGACTCTGAAATTGATACGCGAGGCATTTATCAAGCCAACAGAAGGCTTTGTCCGTCAATTCACCAGGCAGATGCTCGATGAGGCCGCCGACCCTTTTCAGGCAATCATCAATACATCCAAAACCAGGGAGCAAGATGCTTTTGGCAAAGGGTTCAGCTTTGAGCGGGCACAAGACGACAAGCAGGCATACCTGCTCAACGTGAAACGATGCTTCTATCATCGCTTCTTTGTCGCCAATGGTACGCCTGAACTCACCCGCATCTTCTGCGACTATGATGCGACCTGGATCGGAGCAATTGATCCCAAACGGCACGGCATACGCTTCGAGCGTCCGAGTACTCTGGGATATGGGGCAACGATGTGTCCTTTCCATTTCTATCGAACAGGAGAAAACGACAGAGCATGAAAAGTACGCGCTTGATGATACTGGGTCTGCTTACCCGGACCCCGCAACATGGGTACGAGATCCAGAGGTGGTTGGAGGAAAGCCGTACTGAAACCTGGGCACAGGTACGTCCAGGTTCCATCTACCATGCATTACAACAACTTCAGAAGGAAGGCTTCGTGCAGATCCAGGAAATTACCCATACAGGTCACCGGGCAAAAGCAATCTATGCGTTGACGCAAGCCGGGCGACAGGAATTTCAGAGACTGCTTATCGAAGCTTTCCGCCGTCCTCCTCAGGCCTTCCCGGCTGAATTCTATACGGCGCTGACCTTTCTCCAGGAGCTTCCCGCAGAAAAAAGGAAAAACCTGATTGATGCACTTATCCCGAAGCTTGAGCAAGAAATCACCTCATGGGTTGAGGGCGAGGAGCAAAAGCACAAAGCGTTTCCACTCCCCGCTCATCTTCGCGCCCTGTTCGCGAACGGCAAGGAGCATCTGGAAGCCGATCTCCGCCTGCTCTACCGCCTTCGTGACATCCTCTCGGAAGAGAGCGACTGAGCGATTGTCAGATCATTTGACCACAGATAGCGATCTCATGAAGCCAACCTGTGCCAGTTCTCGCCATCCTATTTTTGTCTATGTGAGAATGCGCTGCATTTCTCCTCAACGTATAAGGGTTCAGAGGAGGGAAAACCATCTGTTTCTTGCTTTTTTATTGGGTGATGATATACCTTGCTGTGCAACACAGCCAGGAAAGGTTGTGGCGACTTTTTCCAGTTCTCAGCTTCCAACCAGGAGACTTAAAGACAAGGTTGAAGGCCGTGAAAACAAGGCCAGTCTTTGAGCCGCGTGACTCCCCCAGATCTTTGCTGTTTTTAACTTATTGGCGCAAACATCCATTTCGACACCAAAACGGGTCAAATTCGTCGTGATACAAGTCTTGATATGACAAGTTTGTATGCTGTTCTAATGGCGCACATTCATCCCGCCCCGTTACGGGGGACGGGACTTCCTGCACCTGTGGTTTATGAGCCAAGCGCTTCCTCTCTCGCGGGATCCTTGACGTTGGCAATAAACCAGTTGGGATACGGCTGTTGGGGAGCTGTGAGCTTGTCCAGTTCCGCAAGCTCATCTGCACTGAGCTGCACCTGCGCGGCGACCAGATTCTCCTCTAACTGCTGCACTTTGCTTGCTCCCACCAGAAGAGAAGTCACATGACGACGGGATAACAGCCATGCGAGAGCGACCTGCGCAGGCGTGGCCCCATGCTTGGATGCGATGGATTTCAAAAGATCAACAACATCATACCCATGCTCACGGTTAAATGGAATGATGTCAAAGCCGCTCAGGCGTCCCTCCTGTTGTTGAGGCTGCTCCCTGCTATATTTGCCAGAGAGAAACCCGCCCGCCAGCGGACTCCACACAAGCACACCTATCCCGGCATCCCGGGTAAAGGGCACTATCTCATGCTCTACATCGCGGCCGACGAGTGAATAATAGACTTCCGCCGCTCGGAATTGCGCCCAATGATTGGCCTGTTGCAGTCCAACCGCTTTCGCCGCCATCCATGCAGGCCAGTTTGAGAAGCCGATGTACCGCACCATACCTTGACGCACCAGATAGTCAAGAGCTTCTAACGTCTCTTCAAGCGGTGTATAGGGGTCGATGCAGTGGACAAGGTAGAGGTCAATGTAATCCGTTTGCAACCGCTTCAGGCTGGCTTGCGCCTGCGCAATGATGTGCTGCCGCGAAAGACCAGCATGCAGCAGGGCTTCCCCGGTGCGCATTCCCACCTTCGTTGCAATCACCACATCCTTGCGATGGCTTCCTAGAGCTCGCCCAAGCATCTCTTCAGATTGTCCATCCGCATAGGCATCAGCGGTGTTGAAGAAGGTAACACCTGCATCCAGCGCACCTGCAACCAGACGATTCGCTTCCTCCTGGCCAACTTTGTAGACGGAAGCGAACGCGCCTTGTCCCGAACCAAATGTCATCGCGCCGAACGCGAGACGAGAAACGACTAACCCTGTATTTCCCAGACGAGTGTACTGCATCTCTTTTCCTCATTTTCTTAGTCTAAGCTTCCTGCTTACCCCGGCCTCTTTGCGCCATCTTTCTCACACTTCAATGTGGAAACCTGTTTGTATTGACCAGCATAACATCACCTGCTCGCTCTGTCCAAGACATGCATTCTCTTGTGTGATAGAATAGCTCTATCAGAAACCACACGGAAGGAACCTCATGGAACTACGGGTGCTTCACTATTTCGTCGTGCTGGCCGAAGAACTTCACTTTGGCAGAGCCGCCAGCCGCTTACTGGTCGCACAACCCTCATTGAGTTATGCCATCAAAGAACTGGAACAAGATCTCGGCGTGACCCTCTTCAATCGCAACCGCAGAGGCGTGGCACTCACCAGGGCGGGGCAAGCCGTGCTCGTTGAGGCCAAACGCACCCTCGCGCAAGCGGAACGCGTGTCTATCATCGCCCGTCAGTTTCAAGCCCAGCAGATGCATCTTCTCCGTATAGGCTTTGAGGCAACCGGCGCAGGCACTGTCGGCACGGCAGCCCAGAAACGCTTCGTTGAACTGCACCCCGAGGTACGCATTGTCCCGAAACGCTTTGATTGGGGTGCAGAAGCGGAGGCGTTGCGTTCAGGACTGGTTGACATGGCGTATGTCTGGCTCCCCTCTGATATGCAAGGCTTACAGATGGAGATCATCGCTACCGAAGCCCGCTTTGTAGCGATGGCATACACACACCCTCTGGCTTCACGCACACAGCTTCAGATCATGGATCTCGCGGAGGAACCATTGTTGTGGACAAAGAAGGCCCCCAAAGCATGGGTTGATTGGTGGGCAGTCAATCCTCGTCCAGACAATAGGGAGCCCGTCTGGGGGCCAGTCAACGATAACGTCGAGGAGATGCTTGAGCAGGTAGCCACTAATACAGCTATTTGTATCGTGCCCGCCTCTATGGCGAGCTATTACGGCCGGCCTGATCTGGTCTGGCGCCCCCTCATCGATGTCGAGCCGCTTCACATTGCCATTGCATGGCGTGAGAACGAAACTAATGAGCTTGTGCAGGACTTCGTTTCCCTGTGTGTAGAAGAGGGCAAGCGATGACAAGCCAACAGCTAAGGACAAGACATATATCTGTAAATATTCTCAAAATCAACGTAATCAGAGGAACCATCCTTCCCGGTATAGGACGCCCGCCAGAGAACTCTAACCAGATAGTGCAATTCGTCTAGAGCAATGACAGAGAGGGAGATAACCTTCACTGAGATGTTCCCAGGCTCCTGTAAAAAGCAAAACCCCGGGGAATGGCCGCCAGGAATTGTGCACCATTCCTACGGCATGCCCCCATCAGGGTTAGCCTCCAGAAAACATGGTGTAAAGACAGCCGTTATAGCCGCAGCATCAAGCCGGGAAGGGTCGGCTCAAAGCCTGCTTGAACAAAGCTCATACGCTGAGAACATATGATGCACCAGTAGTTCGTTGTATGAATATTTGTCACCCGACTCTTCTTTTTAATTCTATATATCTGATGAGAAAATATACACGTAATACACCTCCCATTTATCCATTGTTTGTTCTAAGAAAGCGTTTGCTAAAGAGTATTCGGAGATGGAGCCGCGCCAACCGAGCGACCATGAGCTTGCTCAGGTGGGCAAGTCGAAGCAAACCAATAAAGTCTATGCTCTTCCGAAAGCCACACGCAAACCTGCCGCCAGGTCAGCAAGCGCCTGTTTTCCACCATCCAGTACATCATACATACCCACAAAACCGTGAATCATGCCATCGTAGCGCTTGAGGATCACGGGTACTCCGGCTTCCTGCATACGCCCGGCGTAGAATTCGCCCTCGTCACGCAATGGATCATACTCGGCGGTAATGACCAAAGCTGGTGGAAGACCACTGAGATCCTGCGCCAGTAAGGGGGAAGCATAGGGCTGCCTGGCTTCTTCCTTACCGGAGAGATAGAGGTCCCAGCACCAGATCATATGCTTCTTTGTCACAAAGTACCCTTCGCCATTCTCTTCATAGGAAGGCTTGCTTCGACTGTAATGATCGGTCACAGGATATATCAACAATTGATAGGATAATTTGGGAGTGCTACGATCTCGGGCCATCAAGGCAACAACAGCAGCCAAATTGCCACCAGCGCTATCCCCACCAACAGCTATACGTTCAGGATCGCCATTGAAACTGCTGGCATGTTCTTCTGCCCAGCAAGTAGCTACGTAACAGTCTTCTAGCGCAGCCGGATAGGGATGCTCCGGGGCCAGACGATACCCGACCGAAAGAGTGATGCAGTTGGCAGCATGGGTAAGTTCCCGGCAGAGAGCATCATGGCTCTCAATTGAGCCATACACCCAGCCGCCCCCATGAGCGAAAACGAGGACTGGAAATGGTCCTTTGCCTTCTGGGGTATAGATACGAATCCGAATCTTGCCAGCAGGTCCAGCTATCTCACGGTCCTCCACGCGGCCAACGACTCGCTCGCCAGCCAGAGTACGTATTGCTGCACGAGCAGTTTCAACAGGGAGCGTCTCCAGGGGCGGAACCTCCAGAGCCTCCATCTGGTCCAGCAGAGCCTGGACCTGTGGATCAACAGGCATAAATTACCTCCTTCTAAAAGCGAGCCCTGGTACATTTCAGGGCTTATTTCCTTTGGCAATGGGTGGAGTGCTTGCCTACCAGGAGGGTGCAGGGCTTCAGGCTCCATCCGACATAAGAGGTGAGAGCGGCTTCCCGCTTCCATCGGTTGTGCATCCCTCCCGTCACTTCCTCGACGAGGCACAATGAGAAAATGTGACTGCGTGAAGGAAGTGTTTTAGCTCCGCTTTTGACCACTACTGAAAATCTGAACCGGATATCGCTGAGCCAGTCACATTTTTTTGCTGTGTTGCGTCGGTGAGATGAGAGGTGAGACACGATCAACAAGGGCGGGAATATCCTCCCTTGAATCACTTGAGAGATGTTCTTAAGGCAGCATCCTTCTTCGAAAGGAGAAAACTCACCTCAGAAAAAGAGCAATTGCATACATGAAAGGAAATGTTCGATGAGCATACTCATGATTCGTTCCAAAATCCAGGCTACACACGTCACAGACATCGAAGCAGCCGTCAAGCGCGTTTTTGCGGCACTTGATCGCGAACAACCTCAGGGCATCCGCTATGCCTCATGTCGGCTCTCCGATGGAGTGACCTATGTGATTATCTTGTCACTTGATGACGGGATCGAGAATCCTCTGCCCTCCCTCCCAGAGTTTCGCGACTTCCAGGAGGGCCTTACACAATGGATGGCCGAACCACCCCGGCCCGAACCGTTGACGGTGATTGGATCATATCGCTTCTTCTAACAGTGCACACCGAGTCGGAAGGTACATTTCCTCCCTCACCTGAGGAGGGATGAACACTATCCCCCTCAGGTGATGCTTCATCAGGAAGACGGCGAACGCGCTCATCTCGTCTCACGACGTGTTTGCCTATGAAGCCTTGCAGATCTGCCATCTTGTCAAGAACTGTCATCTGATCAAGAGCATGCATGACGCCGCCAGGGGCCACTTTTTGTACTGGGTGAGATACGATGGGAAGGTGCAGCAGCTTCCGGTGATCGGGGTGGAACCGCAGTTCACTAGCTAGGAGTGTTCTCGTTGTGGACAACGGATCAAGAAGAGCTTGAGTGTGCGTACCCATCTGTGTCCTGGCTGTAGGCTGCCCCTGGATCGGGACCACAACGCCGCCTTGAATATCTTGCACAAAGCGATACACGGTACCGTCGAGCAGACGGAAACCGACGCTCCGCAAGGAACGTCGAACGCTTCTGGACAGCGTGCTACTACAGATCATCGTACCGCGGCGCCTCGCACGCATACAGGCTGAAAGAAAAAGCCCCGGGCTTCTGCCCTGAGAAGTGTCAATTCCATACCATTCAAAGAAGCTATTGCTTTTGATGAGAGCTTTGACCCGTCCAGAGTTCCTGGGAAAGGAAGCCCCTGTGAAGGGGCAGAGGTGCGGTGGAGTCCAGACGCAAGCCTCCGCCTGAAGGAGGAGGTGAGTGACCTTCTTTCTAACCTTCGTCTCCCTCTCTCGCTGTCTCCACTATCTCTCCATACTGACAACAAGGGGACGCTTGATCCATTCCCTGATAAGATGATGTACAGCAACGCCTTATGGAAAAGAGGCTGAAGATCTGACCTCTTTTCCAATCAGGCTCGGCGCTTTCAATTACGCTACTTTCTCTACATCCTGTTCGATCTCGACGGGCTGCACACGCTTGCTTCTCCAGAGACTCAGAAGCAGGAGAAGTAACGCGAGCAGTACCGATAGCGCACCGATCGGACCAAGAACCAGAGCCGGAGCATAGTGTAATAACAACCCACCTATTGCGCCCGCACTGCCTATTCCCAGATATAACATCGAGTTATTGAGAGCCAGCAGCACGTTCGCATGCTGAGGAGCCAGATGCAAGAGACGATGCTGTTGCGGCGCGAAAAAGCTCGGCATCACAATCCCCAGACACAGCAGCGTCAGGAGCGCTCCGATCGGGAAGAAAGAGGCGAATGAAAATAGCACCAAACAGAGCATGACCAGTATCTGACCCATGATCATCGGTCGAGCAGATCCAAGACGATCAGTCATAAATCCTGCAAGCCAGTTCCCGATGAGGTTACCAATGCCAAAGACCAGCAAGTAACCGCTGATATCAGTCAGATGCATTGACTGCTGCAAGGAAATCCCAAGATAGGTATACAGCAGATAGATACCCAGATAACCAAACAGTGTCGGGGACAGTGCCAGCAGCATACGCGGCTCCCGCATTGGTACCAGCCTCTCCTTTAGAGAGAGCGTCGCGTTTTCTTTATCTCCCGGCACCCCCACTACCAGAAGCACGAAGCACGCGAGACCGGCAAGAAAAACCACCAAACTAAACGAAAAGCGCCAGCCAAAATGCTCACCGACCCAGGTTCCTGCGGGCGAGCCAAACACAGTGGCAAGCATCAAGCCGCTCGCCACCAGTGCAAGAGCTTTACCGCGCTTCTCTGATGGCGCCAATGACGTTCCCAGAGCATACGCCATCGGGGAATAGAGCGCCGCACAACAGCCTGCCAACACCCGACTGAGTAGCAAAAGCCTAAAGTTCGGCGCGATCGCTGAACCGATGTTCGCCAAACAGAATACGCCAAGCGAAGAAAGCAATACACGATGACGAGGCCAACGCGCGGTAATGGCAGCCAGCACAGGTGCGCCAGCCGCATACGCAAGCGCAAAAACCGTAACCAGTTGTCCTGCCACGCTCTCAGTCACACCCATGTCATGGGCAATCGAGGGCAGGACTCCGGCCATAACAAAGGAATCAGTCCCCAGAGCAAATGTTCCCAGAGCAAGCCACAGAACGCGTATATCGATTTTTTGTGATTGAAGTGCCATATGCAAAACCTCGGATAAAAAGAACCAGCATCAACTAAATTGCTCTCCTCCAGGAAAGGACAACATGTTGACCGTTTGAGAAGACCTAATCACTTTGTTCTTTTTCGTTTTCTTCTCCATATAGAGAACACCTGAATGATGTCCCTCAAAGTGAAAGACGCAGATCAGCTTGTCCTTGCCAACATACTCAGTCCATCGTTGTGCTCATTGCAGCCAACTGAGCTATCGATGAAGAAGCGGACACCAGGCAGAGCAGGACGGGAAATATCCTTGCCCTGGAGCCCATCAATTTCATACATACGAATTGCTCTCATCGATCCCTTTCCTTTCGTTGGAGGTTACAGGAGAAAGTATAGATGAGAGCAAGATGCAGAGCATCGGTAATCGTGCCTATTTAGGAGCGGGGAAGAAAAACTAGAGCAACTCGGCATCAAGGGCATATCGAATTGCGGCAAAGCGAGAAGAGATACCGAGCTTTGTATAAATTGAGCGCATATGAGCATGAACAGTGCGCGGGCTGATGACCAGCGCCTCCGCAATTTGGGCATCTGTCTGTCCCTGCGCGACAAGACGTAACACTTCTATTTCACGCTTGCTCAGGACATGCTTCTGTTGGGAGCCAGCAGCGGACGGAACCATGCACAATAACTGCTGTGGAGACAGAGAGTGACCTTCCCGCCATGCCATCTCAAACACTTCCTGACCCATTGCACGACGAACCCGGGCCTCTCGTCCTTCGGCATCAGTACAGGGAAAGGGCAAGCTCTCCAATGGAAGGGAGAAAGAATAGGACGCTTTCTGTGTCCGAAAAGCCGCAGCGGCTCCCCATAACTGAGCTGCTCTCCGAAACTGCTTCTGCTGCGCTGCCAGTAAACCCCATCCCTGCAAACAAAGCGCAATCCCCTCAGAATCAGAAAGAGTGAACAGCAGATCGAGGCTTTCCCGATACCGCGCATGTGCCTGCTCATATGCTCCCTGCCGCTGAGCCACATCAGCCAGATGAAGAAGTGTTCGAGAAATATGACGTTGTGTTCCCAACAGACGAAAAATAGTCAGCGCCTCTTCAAAATACGTCTGCGCACACCCGGGAGTCCCCTGAATCAGCTCAAATTGCCCCAGGAGATCAAACACAAAGGCAAGATACAGATGATCTTTTGTCTCTCGGCTCAGCTTCAGGCTCTCCTCAAAACAGTGCCGCGCCTCGGTCACCTGACCCAGAGCGTAATAGACCCGCCCAAGCCCCCGCAAGGCCCGCGCCAGATTCTTGCGTTGGCCTTGAAATAGAGTCACACTCTGAGTTAGATGCAGAAGAGCCTCCGGGAGATTCCCCTGTTCAAGCGCAACAATGCCGAGTGCCTGATGTGCAAGCGCCAGCAGATCGCTACCGTTTTCAGCAAGGCGAGCACATTTAGAAAGCAGGGAGTAAGCCCGTTCGCCGTCCTGTCGAATTGTCCAGGCGAGGTAGCCAAGCCAGTGATAGGCTGCCGCCACTCCTTCCTGATTCCCTGCTATCTGATAACAGGATAGGCTTTCCTGATAGAAGCATTCCGCCTGTACGCCATCATCCTGAGCAAATGCAAGCCACGCAGCCGCCTGTAATGCTCGTGCCCTGATCTCCGGAGAGACCATATGCCGTTGCAGAAGCGCACGCTCAACCCAGTAGCGCTCTTTCCGGTTGTACCAGCTATACCAGCGAAGGCACCAGAATCGAGCGACTGCACCCGCCAGCCGCAGCGCCATTTCGGTATAGTATTCCTGCTTACCACGCTCTACCAGCCATTGCAGCAGTACATGTAGATTTTCCCGTTCACCTTCCAGCCGATCGAACCACGCATCTTGAGCTTCTGTTGAGGCCCCGACCGCCTCTTCCACAAGTCGAACATAATACGGTGCCTGAGCGTCCATCACCTGCTCAAATTCCTGTGCCGCTAGTAGTTGCTCCATGCCAAACTCACGCACCGTTTCCAGCATCACAAAGCGCCCTCCTGTCTGCTCCTGTTCACGCCTCATCAACAAATGCTTATTCAAAAGGGATGTGAGGAGGTCGGCAAGCTGGCCTGCTTCAACCTGTTCATAGATCGCTTCCAACGCAGCAAACGAGCATCCACCAACAAACGAAGCCAGCAGACGAAAAAAACGCTGTTCCTCAGGTGTAAGCAGATCATAGCTCCATTGAAGCGTTGCACGCAATGTCTGCTGTCTCTCAGGCAGGTCGCGAGGACCATTGGTTAAAAGGCTCAGACGTTGCGTCAGCCGTTCGTGTAAGTCCTGCAAGGAAAATAGCCTGAGTCGAGCCGCGGCCAACTCGATCGCTAAAGGCAACCCATCCAGGCGGCAACAGATCTCAACCACATAGGGCATTGTCTCGGCCGTTATCTGGAAGTCTGGAAGGATGGTTTGTGCTCGTTCCATAAACAGGGCAATTGCTCCATATCGCATCGCCCGTTCAGGCTCGATTACTCTATCTGGCTCAGGAAGCGCCAGCGGCGAAAGAAGAAGCTCATGCTCTCCACGAACATGGAGCACTTCGCGGCTCGTGACCAGAAACGTCAAGCGGGGACAATAGGTCAGCAACTCAACCAGTAACGGCGCTGCCGAGATCACTTGCTCAAAATTATCCAGCACAAGTAACATCTGTCGTGGGTACAAATACCGCTTCAGACGTTCCAAAGGAGGAAGTCTTCTATCCTCCTGAAGAGAGAGCGCCTGAACGATGGCTTCAAGCACAAATGTAGCATCTCGCACTGGTGCAAGCTCAACCCAGAACACCCCACCTGAAAAGGCAGACTGCATTTGAGCTGCCAGTTCAAGTGCCACACGAGTCTTTCCAACCCCTCCAGGCCCTGTAATCGTTAACAAACGTACCCGGACATCAGCAAGCAACCGCTTCCCCGCTGCAATCTCGGCTTCGCGACCGAGCAGCCGAGTCAATACAGCCGGCGGCAAAGCAGCAAGCGCAGAAGAAGATTGTTGTTTCTCTTCCTGTTCACCTGCCAGCCTGCAAGCAACAGCCCGCAGCCTCTCTAGCGTGAGCGTCTCCGATTTGCCAAGATAGGCACGATACAGCTTCCCACCTCGCTTACGGTAGGCTCTCCAGTAGATGCTGTTCTGTTTATTCGTCTCTTTGCGAGCTGTAAAGGTTCCCTCGGTGCAGCTATAGGAGAAGCGAGAGGCGCGTTCAAGCCATTGATACCATGCATCCGTCTCAACAGAGATATGTTGTAGTCCCGTTTCACTGTACCATGTCAGGACAGCGTCCTTCACTTCAGGCATCCATCCAATGCTCATCGATTCCCCCTGGCGGAAGTTCCCTACAGTTCCCTACCCAAATGCACAAGAACTATACCTTCCTATTTTGCCCCCAAAATGCCTGTTTTCGCAATAGGTCCTTTCCAGCTTCGTTCGTTGAGCTAGAGGTGCTGTTCTCACTTGTCGGGGTGTCGCGGGGCTTCTGGACTCTCTGACTGTGCAGCATAGAGCTAAAGGCAAGATCTCAGGAAATGCAGTCGCAGATACGAAGATACCCACATACTCTGACATCTACTCCCGGGAAGAAGATTGCGGCAATCAGGCGAATCATCGCCTGGGATACAATCCTTCCGGTTATGATCTAATGCAGAAAACGAGGCGTAATGAATTTTTCCTCCCTGAAAAGGAGAAACAATGTTCACTCGAAAGCTTGTCGATTCTACAGCGTTGCCCATTGGCACAGTGACGAAGCGCGGGAAGATCTCTGTCTGCGAACAGTGTGGCAAGCCGGGAGCATATATCAGCTTTACTCGGGGAGGATGCCACATGGAAAAGTGGGTTCATCAAACACAGTATAAGGGCCCATCTACCTCGTGTCCTTATAGCATTGTCACAGGAAGGATGGGAAAAGATATGCAGGATGGAGCCACGCAGATATCAATATGTGGTATACCCAAAAGCACTGAGCATCGCTCTTCCCTTCCTTACGATTAACTCCTGCTATTGCTTATCGATCTGGGGAACAATCTCTGTCAGTTCGTCATCAAGTGCAGGCCAGCTTCCACACAACTTTTCAAGCAAAGGTACCACTGCTTCCAGCTTGCTTTTACTATCCTGCAAGCAAGTGTCCGGTCACTTCAAATTTCCCAGAACATTGATTTTCTGACATTTCTCCTCCTGAAGCTGTTATCACCCATGCTTGATCTCTTGCATTTGTTGTTCCCGGCACTCCACCTCTGGCCATTACGTTTAACGATGCAAAGAAGAGCCAATCACCGAGAATCTCCAGAGCACGAAATTTCCATAACTACTTCAACTTTTTTTGGGCCTTCCCATATCGCCCAGGTGCGTCTTTCGGCTCTGCCAGATTCCCGGTTTCTGGCTTTAACATTCTCCCATCATACATTCTTGGCTTTCCAGAACGTATTCAGGCTACCGCCTTCCTCTCCTCTGGCCCACCGATTCTAAGACTCCCGCTCTTCTTTCAACCCATCCAACCAAACACTGATTGCCTCACCTACTCGCTTATCCGTTTCTCCATCCATTACCTGCGCTTCTTGCCATGTGGTACCGGGCGAAACAGATTTGTAAAAGTGTTGGAGATCAGAGAAGAAGGCCAGTTGTGTTGTTTCGGGATAGACCGCATGCCGTGCCTGATAGAGCCGCTCACCATTATCCGCATGTACTCCTGAATCATCCATCCCCCCTTGCACCACAAGCACGGGGCAGGGTACTTTTGTAATCTCGATACATGGATCGACTGCGTCATAGTCCCGCATGTATTGCTGTCCCTCGCGCGCCTGAGTGGTATCATTGTCCCAGCTTTTCACAAAAAACTCCATAGTCGGATCAGCTTTGATGTCTTCCGTGAATGGCTTCCCTGCCCGCATCAGCTCGAAAGCGCGGATGTAATGTGTTGCATTAACCTTGAAAGCTCCAAAATCGATGATCTCTCCCTGTTCTTTTGCCATTTCCTGCGCTTTATGAATGAAGAGGTCCATATAGCGCAACGCCGGTCCAGAAAGGCTTATGAAGGCATCAACGCCCAGTTCAGCCTGTTGCGCTACCATCATTCCATGCACGCTCCCCTCGCTATGCCCCGCAACCGCCAGCCCTTTCGCCCGGGGAACCATCTCGCGGAGCTTCCTGATCGCCGCCTCGGCTATATATCGTTGCCGTGCAAAGAGAGGATGCGCCACAACCCGTTGCTCATCCACTATTTCCGCTCCTGTTCCTGCTCCGTACTTGGCGTATCGCAAGACTGCATGCCCTTCCTCCGCTAATTGACGCGCCAGATCTGCATACAGATGAGGCTTCATCGGGGTTCCTGGATAGTTCCCATCCACGTCATTGGCCATAGAGCCAGGAAGAAGCACAATTCTCCACTTCACTTCTCCTCCCTGTGGCAAGGCCAGTACAGCCGGAAGCCGATACCCCTCTGCTTCCAACATCAGGCGCTCTTCTCGATAGAGCTGCTTCATCTTTTTCTCCTCCTTTTCAAATACTACCTTTGACCGGGATGCAAAGAAAAGTGTACACTCTCCAGTAACTGGAGAATCAAGTCTTTTTTTTGAGGAGAATATGGGCAAGTCACACGAACAGCTATATACTATTGGGGCCGTCTCCAAACTGACAGGAGTGCCTATCAAGACAATTCGTTATTACACTGATATCAACCTCCTCCCCGCCACCGACAGAACGCAGTCACGCTTTCGCCTCTATTCCACTGAAGCAATCTGGCAACTGCAATTGATTCGCGTGTTGCGTCAACTCGGCTTCGGTTTAGAGGAAATACGGACCATCATCAGAGGGAACCTCTCGGTGCATACAGCCATCAATTGGCAACTGGAGGCAATCACAGATCAGATCCACCAGCTTCAGCGAATTCAAGAGGTCTTACAACGGGCAAAAAAGGCCACACATCAGTCAGAACAATCCATCCAGACGCTCTATGAATTGGGGCTCGCGTTAAGTGAGAATGTCACTGAACGGAGCCGCTTTGTAACCGAGAAGTTGCACGCACTGGTAGAACAGGCCAACCTGCCAGAGGAATGGCGCCACCACCTGCTTAACCACTTCACCTGGCAATCACCGGAGACGCTTACGACAGAGCAAATAGCCGCCTGGACAGAGGTAGTCACCATCCTCAACGACCCGGCATTCACCGAAGAAGCGCTCCGGCTGAACTCACCAGAACAATCAAGCCTCAAGATGGATATCACTGAGTATAACCAGCAAGCGCCCTACCTTATTCAGCAAGCACAGTCAGCCGCGTTAAAGGGAGAACCACCTGAGAGTATGCCTGTCCAAACAATATTGAGAAACTGGATCAAGCTGAATGCGACCTTAACACAACAAGCAATAACACCTGCATTTCTGCACACGCTTTCTACTCAGCTTCCTACCCCTTCGAGCGAGCGCATGCAGCGCTTCTGGACACTTATGGCATTTCTCGGCGGACGTGAAGCACCTCCCTCCTATAAAGAAGGCTTCGAGCTGCTGGCTGCCGGTTTACGCTTCCTGATCTCGAACTCAGAAGCATTTCGTGCTATGCAGGATGACCTTTCTCAAGAGCAGTGACAAAAAACACGCACTCAATGGAAAAACAGCACTTCAGTCTCTAAGCATTCAACTCCTTTCGCCAACCATGTGAGTATCAGGACTACTCATGAAGATCTCCACTCTTCGGGAGGCGCCTGACAGCGATGATGTTGTCAGCAACGGTGCCTGACTGCCTCTTTGGGCTCAAGGCCTGACGCTGGCGGGTTTCCAGACGCTCTGTGCGCCAACTCTCAGGGCTTAACTTGAGCTCAGCAAGCACCTCTTCCGGGGTAGAGAAATGCATATGTGAATTGTGGTGAGATGACCAAAATGGGAACGACGCGTGATCAACGATGAGTAGGAGGCCGCCGGGAGCTACTGCACGCGCTGCTGCTTGCAAGATACGGTCCCGAGGAAGCGCTATGGGCGCATGGAAGTACTGAGCCGAGACCAGGTCAAATGTACCAGCAGGGAAGCTATGAGCCAGGTCGTGCTGTTGAAAGTCAATGCGGTCCTCGACACCAACCGTAGCTGCATAGTCCGACGCCCGTTTGAGGGCAGTAAGAGACACGTCCACAGCCGTGACCCGCCAACCGCGCCGGGCCAACCAGATAGCATCTCCTCCCTCACCACAACCGAGGTCCAGTGCTGTACCTGGAGGAAGCGACTCTACTATATCAACCAGAACCGGGTTCGCTCGCCCACTCCACACCTGTTCCTGTTTTCGATAGAACTCTTCCCAGAACTGTTCAGTCTGGTCGCGACCGTCCTCATGGTGCGTACCATTTCTTTCCTGGCATTTCCTGACTCTGCCGCAAGCGCGAAAAGCAGCTACATCGTGGGCCGTATCTTCTGTGATCAGGTCAGCGTTGATTGCGGCTCCAGCCTTCAGACCAGCAGAGGCAGCCGCGACGACCGTCGCAAGTGGGTCGGAAACATTGCCAGCAACCCACACACCTGCAACAGCAGTGGCACCATTCGCATCGGCAGGCACGTAGCTACCAACGACGGAACCAGCAATCTCCAGGTCGGTCGTTTTCAGCCCCAGAGAACGGAGAACCTCGGCGCGGGCTGCGAAACGAGGCGAGACCACAAGAGCTTGACGTGGAATAACCTCGCCAGAGCGCAGCCGTACCCCGACGAGCTGATCGTCACGGACCTCAAGAGCAGAGACCTCGCCTTCAACAACCGTGATGCCACGGGCTTCCAGTTGCTCGGCCTGCTCCTGGGATAGAGCGGGCGCGGTATGTTGAAACAGGATGACGTCAGCACTCCATTGCCGGAACAGTAGCGCCCCATGAGCCGCCATCGGCCCGGTACCAAGAATGCCAATCGCCTGGTCACGTACTTCCCAGCCGTGACAATATGGGCAGTGCAGCACGTCACGCCCCCACCGCTCAGCCACGCCCGGGATATCAGGCAACTCGTCAACCAGTCCGGTTGTCACCAGGATTCGCCGTGTATAGATGCTGCTTCCATTGGCCAGCTCCACGCGGAAACCTATATGCTCGCCCTGACTGTTCAGACGCTCAACTGAGCTGACCTTACCGGCGATGATCTTCCCACCATAGCCGGCCACTTCGGCGCGACCAGCAGCCAACAGATCCGAGGGCGGTATCCCGTCACGAGACAGGTAGTTGTGAACGTGGGCGGCAAAAGCGTTGCGGGGCTGGCCACTATCTACAACCACTACAGAACGGCGGGCCCGCACCAGAGCTAACGCCCCACTCAACCCGGCAACTCCCCCACCGATAACAACCACATCGATGGGTCCTTGCGCGCTTCCAAATGTTTCTTGAACCATTACGCTTCTCCTTATGTCATACATCCTTACGACTCTTATCGCCGTGACACTTTTCCTGGCTCCACCTGGAGGAGCATAAACACCTGCCAGTACAGCCGAGCATGTCACAGCGAACAATCGCAGGGTCAACCTTCTTATAAGGACTACGCAGACTCATAAAGTCCGGAATAAAAACATAAAAAACATACAGACACATTCATACAAGAGCACTCGTACCGCCTGGCTGTCTCACCGGTTCCACGAGCTTTCGCACTTTGAGATATGCTTCCATCTGCTGTTCTGCCTGTAGTATCTCCTCCTGAACGAGGCATCCTTGACGATCTATCCCATTATCACAATGAAACAGGGAGGCGCTCCCTTCAAAGGCCGGCTTCACCTCCAGGAAAGATCCGCATTGTTGCGTGTCGACCGATATCCTCCATTGATTCCAGGAGCAAACTCGATAATGCTCTCCTTCACCAGTTTCGTCAAAATCTTCGAGAGAGAGGTTGAAGGCTGCCTCTGAAGTCCCACCAGGCGTTAGACACCGAGTAGTGGTCCCGCAGGGAGCGCGACAAAGTACAGCACCATGTGAAGTACATACCTGATCGCTTGTGAATACTTCATCCTTCCTTACCTTCTATTACGGATCCATTAAGTCTAGAATAGACTATGCAGAGAAGATTGTCAAGTGGAAAAAGTTCCACGGTCTCCCTCTAGCATCTTGCTCAAAGGGGGATCCGACCATTCTCATCGTCTTCATGCTCCACATTGCAGAAGGTTCCTGTAACCTTGACCTCATTCCAATACACGAGGAGTTACACCCCATAACCGCCGGTCCATACCTGTTTGTCTCCCGCCTCTGGCGCTTTGTCAGGAATCGCCCAAGCAGGTAAAGAAGAGATGGCACGCCCGCTGATAACCTGTCACATTCGCTTGCTTTCATCCGTCGTTCTCAATGAAGCACAACGAATGAAGGAAGAAACAACAATGGATGAACAGAACCAATTGGTTGAGCGGTTTGAGGCTGAACGTCCACAACTTCAGGCAATGGCCTATCGGATGCTTGGTTCCCTTGCAGAAGCAGAGGACGCTGTCCAGGAATCCTGGTTTCATCTTATCCGATCCGATCGCAGCTCTATCAAGAATCTGGGAGCATGGCTCACGACAACCGTCACACGCATCTGCCTGGATATGCTCCGCTCACGCCAATCAAGGCGCGAGGAGTTCTTGAGCGCGTCGGATGCAGAATCACACAACACCCATGAGCATGAAATTGATCCCGAACAAGAAGTGCTTCTTGCTGACGCGGTCGGCCACGCGCTGCTTGTCGTCCTTGATACACTTTCTCCCGCCGAGCGGATTGCCTTCGTACTACACGATCTGTTTGCTATCCCTTTTGATGAGATTGCAGGTATGCTAGGGCGCTCACCAATGGCTACCAGACAACTTGCCAGTCGAGCACGCCGACGCGTGCAGGGCGCGACGGCTCCTCAGCCAGCCGACCTCACCCTTCAGCGGAAAGTAGTTACAGCGTTTCTAGCTGCGTCTCGTGCAGGCGACTTCAAGACACTGCTGACAATGCTTGATCCAGAGGTCGTTTTCCAACATGAGAATCCTGACATGCTGCCCGCGGGTGCATTGAAGGGAGCCCGGGGTGCGGAGGCAGTCGCCAGAGGGTTCATAGGCCGAGTACAGGGGGCACACCTGGCCATTGTCAATAGTTCAATAGCCATTACTGTAACCCTCCCGGGTGGACAGCTTCTTGTTGCGACATTCACGATTATCGGAGACAAGATTACGAAAATCAACACGATTTCTGATCCTGACCGCGTTCATAAACTGAACATTACAATGCTGGATGACTGACGCAACTCACAGCAACTCAGCGCGATCCGACAGCTAGCCGGATACGCCTGGCTGACGCTTCCTTCGACCAGAACACCTGTATTGAGAGAAAAAGAACGATGAATGCAGACATCGACAACGGACGCATCAATCTGCCTCCTATAATACATGGCCATAGCCGCTGCAAACAGGCGGAGGTCCTATCAGCGTTCCACCAAAGGACCTTAGAACTTATCCCTACAGATATATCTCCCTCTTATTCTGGAAGATGGTGCACGACTTCGCTAGCCTCTTCCAGCCTGCCAATATACGCCTGTTCTCGTTTTAACCCCTGCTCTCATATCAGGCGTCGGAGCATCTATCTGCAGCTCACTCCTGCCGTTAACGCTCCCCGAGTGAAAGTACCAACTACCCTTCTTATGTCTCTCTGTCCACTATACCCGCAATCTTCTGAGAGCCCTCCACCTTGTACCTCCGCACAGCGTTGCGCCGGTACTGTTAGAGGCCAGAACCCGTGGACAATCACTTCAGCCGCTTGTGCCAAAGTGGTTGTCCATATCAAACGAGAGTCGGACCTGATCCTCTGCGTTTCAGGACGCCTCAAGCTCTTCGTTGTTTCGTCTGAATCTCCTGTCAGGAAGGAAGGATAGCCGGCATGGAGTCCGTCAAGCACCAGCAAGCATTGTACAATGCTTGCGACCAGATAAGTCCCCTCCTTCGTGTACCAATCACCTTGACAGCTATTTCAGTTATTCAGCCTTGACCAGCTTGAGCAATGACAGGGTTCGATCAGCTATATCAGCAATCTCATGATCATGTGTAACCATCACAAGTGTCTGTTTCCCTTGCCGTTGCTGCTCACGTAACAGTTCCAGAATCTCTCTGCCCGTTTCGGGATCCAGGTTGCCCGTCGGCTCATCGGCCAGAAGCACTTTTGGCTGATTAATTAACGCCCGAGCAATCGCCACTCGCTGCTGTTCTCCACCCGAGAGCCGTGCCGGCGTGTGGCCCATGCGCGACGCCAGCCCGACCTGTTCAAGCAATTCCTGCGCCCGCTTCCCCAAATCAAAGCCCAACATCCGCCGATAGGGCAGCAGCGGAGCCATCACGTTTTCAAGCGCTGAGAGATTGGGCAAGAGATAAAAGAGCTGAAATACGAAACCGATCGTCTCACGCCGATAATCAGCCGCTCTGACAGCACCAAGCGCATGAACTGAATGCCCATCCACCAGAATGGTACCGGAATCGGGCTGATCCAGTGCGCCAAGCAGCGCTAACAACGTCGTCTTCCCACAACCTGAGGGCCCTGTAATCGTGACAAACTCACCTGCCTCGATCTCAAACGAGAGATCATGAAGGATAGATAAATTTCCAGTTGGCAGCTTATAGCTCTTCGATACGTGCTCAACCTGAATAAACGCCACCTTCCTCCTCCTTTCTGGCTTACTCGGCCCGCAACACATCCAACAACGAAAGCCGTCGAATGGCTCGTAGCGCCGGAAGAATACCAAGTAACACACCAAGCAATAACAGGGCGAACACTACTCCGAGCAGGCTGGCAAAGACCAAGAGGGGCGGCATTTGCCTTTGCACCAGTAAAACACCCGTTGCTACCAGCACGCCCGGCACCACACCTGTCAATGCCAGTAAACAGCCCTCAGTCAAAAACTGTCGCTGAATCAGCCGCTCATACCAGCCAAGCGCCCGCAACACGCCTATCTCCTTCCGTCGCTGCTGCACCTGCATCACCAGGAGATCTGCCAGGCTCAAGATCGCCAACAGGGTCGTGAATAGAATTGCACAGATTTGTGGCACCGCCGTCTGTAGCAACACATAGTCGCCAAGTAACGTCCCCTGTAGCGTCGCCCGGAACTGGACAATCCCATGCAAGGTAAGAAGCAATAAACAGGAAGAACAGAACAAGCTGCCAAGCAAGATCCATGTGCGCCAGCGCGCTCGCATCACGCTACGCATTGCCATACCAAGTAGCGGCCAACGGAACACTCCCTTGCGCTCCCGCTTCCTTTCACGCACGATGATCGCCCCCTGGCGTAATAGCTCTCCCGGCTTGATCCGCCAGAGCTGCCACATCGGCACGCTTACACTCAATAATGCTAATAACACTATACCCGGCAAGGTCCAGACAACCTTCTCCCAGGGAATTGCCGCTCCCAATCCTGCCGCAATAGCCAGCGCAAGTCCTATGCCCACGATCCCGCCAGAGAGCGCCAGAAGCAAGACCTGCCCTAGAAAAACAAGTGGCGGGTGCCACGGCTTCCAACCAATTGCGCTCAGAATCGCGAACGAGTGTCGCTGCGCCTGCATCAACGAACTTAAGGTCACAATGAGATAGCCCAGACAGACCAGCAGCACCCCACCAAGCAGGATATTCTGCGTCATCCCGATCTGGTTGAGATAGAGCATACCAACGCCAATCGAGATCCAGCGCTCCTCAATCCAGCCAAGCGGCTCCACCGTCTGTTGATAGCCGTTCACTCCCTCTTTAATGCCGGGCACATAGACCAGCGTCGGGCGCGGCGAGGAGCCAAGCGTCACCAGTGCTTGTAAGCCCGTTTTCTCATGGATCTTCTGCGCCACCTGAGCAACACGCTTCCATCCCTCCTCATCGGGCGTAACATTTCCTGCTACCCGCACCCGAATCACATTGATACAATTCTCACCAAGAATTTGCCTGGCCGCGGTCAATGTCGTCAGCGCAAGCGGGGATTGCAACGAAAGTCCCTGTGGATTCGTCGTCGGGAGCACCTGCTTCGGTACAATGGGTCTGCCCTGGGCGTCATAGCGCAAGGTCGGTAAGACTGGAGTGTAGGTAGTCTCAGGCAACCAGTTCAGCGCATCGCGAAAACTGGCTGAGAGTTTATGCCAATCAAAAGCTCCTTGAGGTTTCAACATATATGCGGCATCATTATAAATGGCGTACCCCAATCGGGTATAGCTTCCACTCCCCAGCTCTCCATACGTTATTGTCTCCTCATACTGGACATCAGGGAACGGCTCTAACGGGCGAACAGCCAGATTCTTTCCCTCATATTCATCCCAGCTACCTGTTTCCTGTGGCATCGGCACCACCTGATAGGCACTCTTCCCATCCGGACCCTTTTCTCGCATGAATTGATACTGCAAGTTGGTCGGACGCGAAAGAAAATTCAAGGCAAAGCTCTTCTCTTCACTCGTCCGCAGACGCAAAGTAGAGCCCTCCTGTTCTATATCCACCCCATGCATAAAAGTCTCAACATCGCTTTGTGGTGTCGGAACTTTCCCCTGAAACAGAATTTGTTCAACCGAAGCCTTCTGGAGAGTATTTCCAGCGTTCTGCTGAAGCAATACATGCGGATCCCCGCTGCTTGTCTTGAGCTTCTCAAAAGAAGCCTGGACAGTTACCTGCTGTGGCAGTTCCTGATTGACAAGCACAGGCACGATATAATTGGGTCTCTCTTCTCCATTCCCATCAAGCACCTTTGGAAGGTCACTATAGACATCAAGCTGTTTTTGTTGTGGTAAAGGCTCTCCCTGCGTGATACTCCGGTTAAGATGTACTAATCGGTTCTCGGCATCTGGATCAATGGCCGCTAACAAAAACGTTCCTGGATGGGGCATCCCGGTAAAATATTTTCCCTGCCTGACTGAGAAATAGGTATCAACACCGAGCTGTTGTAATTCCTGCTTTGTTTGCTCAGGCCACTCGCATACTCCCCCGTCACAGGGCACATCACCCCCATAAATAAGAAAATGTCTCTGGTACTCTTTATATTCCTTTACACCATCAAATGCCCTGATCGTCCATGTGAGCGTATAGAAACCCGGCGGCATATGTTCATAACCGAGTCGGACTGTCGGCATCGGGAACCGGGCATTCCCGATAAACGAAATAGGAGCCGCTACTTCAACTCCCGCCATCCGCTTGATCTGTTCATATTGGGCCGTACTGATTCCTGTGTGCAGACTCACCAGGTGGTCCGGTGGCACAACCTGTTCGCCCTGTGTACTTCCCGGGGACAAAACGACGAGATCGTAGGTTGAGCGCCAGTTCTGTCCGATTACCTGTCGTGATTGAAAGACAATCATCTGCGTCGTAATGTTCAACAGGAGAAATGCACATGCTGCGATCAGAAAGCCACTGGCAGCAAACCACGGCCGTCGTCCGCCTGCCTGGAACAAAACTTTCCACATCCTCTTTTCCCTTAATGGACAGGGAACGCCTCAAACTCAGAGACGCTCCCTTTCCTTCTTTCTGATTTAAGAACTGGAATGACAACTGTTACTAGCAGGAACATCGGCATAATGATATCTTCTCTTCCCAAGCCTGAAGAGATCGGCCCCAAAAGCAACAAAAGACAGCACAACAGCAAACCTGTATTCCGCAAAAGCTGCCATCAGGAAAGCTTCTGATTCCCCAATATACCGGCACAGTGGTACGAAAGGTTTGAGCGCCCACGACTCAAGTTTATTGCAATAGCAAGACTAAAGAGGCAGAGCAACACACTGCAGGCCCAGAGAGCTGGTATCAGAAAAACGCCTGTCAGCAAGCATATGCCGCATCCTATTTCCAACGGAAAAAGAAGAAACGCTGCGAGAAAGGAAAGATGAAAATGCCTCTCAAAAGCAACAGGAACAAGCCGATATGACTGGATGGCAGCTTGAAAGGCCAGAGGGTGCCGAAGTTTACTTATTCCGGCACTCAGAAATATAATACTCAAAAAGAAGCGTAGAAAAAAGAAAACGCAAGTAATTACTATACTCATGTTTATCTTCTTTACCTGCTTTCATCTCGACTCACTCAATATAGATATTACAATAGATAAGGATAAAAGTAAACTCTTTATTCTTCGCATTTGTATGAAGAAAAAAAACTAAAAATTTTGTACATCCAAGAACATATCAGTATAAGGCATTCCTGATTCTGTTACTCTGAAATAATGCTTATTCGTAACTACAATTTTTTATTGCAGAGAAAGTAAAATGTTTATAAAATGAATTATTGATTATATGCAACAGATATGAGAAGAAAAATGCACAGAAGGGAAGGGAGCTCCTCTGTTCCCTTCCCTCATTTTCAGCAACGACGCTTATGCAAGAGCCCCATCCTCTTATTTCCTTGCCAACCAGCACAGCGCATTTTCAATAGTTGCCATCGGCTCCAGCATCTGATGATCGAATGACTCTATAGGCTGTCCTTCCGCCAGCCACCGAGGCCAGTCGGGATTCGCCAACGCCCCTCGCGCCAACAAGCATCAGGTCTCCATGCCCGCCCTCTAGAATCTCTGCGACCAGAGCAGGTTTGTGCATCCCTCCATTCGCGATCACAGGGACTTGTGCTACCTTGCGTGCCAGTTGTGTAATCGTCACGCCCTCTCCTAGCAATGCGGTCTCGTTCCAGTTGCGCCCTTCGCTAGCGAGATGCAGATAGGACACCCCGACATTAGCAAGTGCAGAGAAGATAACGGAGCCCTCTTCAATACCGCCCGGCCAGCGATATGTAAAGTCATTGACTTTCGTCTGCGAGAGTCGTATTCCTACGGGATAGTCCGGACCAACAGCCTCGCGAATAGCTGCGACAATTTCGGCTGCAAAGCGCACGCGATTTTTCACTGACCCCCCATAGCGGTCGGTTCGCTGGTTAGTATACGTTGTCAAGAACTGGTCAATTAAATAACCATTGGCGCCATGTATTTCAACCCCATCAAAACCAGCATCACGAGCATACAGTGCGGAGCGTACAAAGCTGGCAATGACGTCCTGGATGTCCTGCGCGCTCATCTCCCGTGGCAGCGGAAATACCCCCTGACCGCCATACTCCGGCATCATCTGGCCGCGAGGCTGCACAGCGGAGGGTGCAATAGTCCCTTGATGATAACGGTTGCCCTGTGATAAGGCTCCGGCATGCATCAATTGCAGGATCATTGACGCCCCCTCGGCATGGACAGCATCCACCACTCTGCGCCAGCCCTCTCTCTGTTCCACCGTCACAATACCAGGCTGATTCAGATATGCCTGACTGTACGCCTGATCGATATAGACACCCTCGGTAATAATGGCAGCAAAATTGCCTCGGGCAAAATCTGCATAGTAAAGCCTCATCTGTTCTGTGGGCACGCCCTCACCGATTGTGCAGACGCGCGACAACAGCGCGACCTCCTCTCAATCGAGTTTATACATCCCTTTTCTTGAGAGAAGATCACGCTGTATATCACGAGCTTACGCGCTCTGTTTCTGCGGGATGAAGAAGCTCATAAGCCGAAACGCGCCCCTGGTAAGGGTTCGACCTACCGAGTTTTCCATCACCATCATATCAAGCGACTGCTTTGAACTCCTGACCGCGGCAAAGCTGTAATCAAGCATCTCCGTCACATATTCTTTCAGCGCAACGGGTAGCGTCTGCTCCTGACGGGACACCGCTACCAGCTTCTGACAGAGTAGTTCCGCATCCCGGAGAGCGGTATTGCCGCCAATGCCGCGCGTCGGAGGCATACTATGAATCGCATCCCCAAGCAAGGTGATATTCTGGCTATCCCAGGGCCGCACCGACGAAGCGATACGCAGCGGGGTTGCCAGCATCGTCTCAGGCGGCGTCTGCTTGAGGAGCTGCTGGATGACTGGATGCCAGCCTGCGGTCATCTCCTGTGCAATTTGTAAGAGCGCATCTCCCGAAAGCTGCTGCGGATCTCGTGGATAGTTCTTCTGTTTTGTGACAAAGGCCCAGAAGTAATAATCGCTGGTATTCTCGAATAGCGTGCTTTCCTCGGTGAGCAGCGCATCCTCGTTTGCACCGATAGAGCCCTGAACCCGTACGTCAGCCTTATCATGCAGATCATGCACAGCGGAGAACAGGCTGCGTCCCTTCGGTCCCAGGATAATCGACGCCCAATCAAGCTGATGGACTTTGAGCAGGTTGTGTACCTCAGGCGTCAGCGGCACTTTCCCCATAAGCGCAACAACGCCGGTATCCAGGCGCTTTGCTTCCGGTAGTAACTGTTGTCGTACACGAGAATTGCTGCCCTCGGCTCCAACCAGCAGATCCCCTGTCGCGCTAGTGCCATCCTCAAAGAAGGCTGTGACCGATCCATCAGGATTCTCTTGATAGTGAGAAAAGCATTTATCAAAATGGACGCACTCATCGAGTTCTGCCAGCAGCACCTGACGCAGCGTGATTCGGCTTACCGACAGAGATGACTCAAGCGGGTTCTCATTGGCTGGATCTGCTGGAAAGGAGATCACGCGACGAAGCTGCTCATCATACATCAGCAAGCCAGCACCCGCATACCCCGACGTCTTCAGGTACACATCAAACAGATGAGGGGGCAAACAAGCATGCAGGGCTTTATTTCCCATTGGCTCAATATGAATACGATAGCCCTGCAAGCGCTCATTACGCGTTCGATCTCGCTCATAGACCGCAACGCTGATCCCTGCCTTTTTCAATCCCTGTGCCAGACAGAGGCCACCAAGTCCGCCACCAACAATCATAACATGAAAAGAACGCTGTCCCATTGAATAGACTCCCTTCTCGTATATCGCATTTTTTTATTTCGTTTCGTTGTTATCGCAAGTATACTTTCAGAGAAGGAGACAGCGTGTCCCCCACGCGGGTGATATTGAGGGTGAAAGCGGCCTCAATCGAAAAGTTGGCGAGCAACTTCGACCGCCTCAAAGCGATTCGCGACGTGGAGTTTCTGATAGAGCCGCTGTAAATGCGTCTTCACCGTATTCAGACTGATGACCAAATGCTCCGCGATTTCCTGACGCTCCATTCCATCCGCCAGCAGCCGTAAAATCTGCCGCTCCTGTGGGCTTAACGTTGCGAGCAGAGAGGCAGGATCAGCCGTAGCTGAAACCTGTGGCTTCTGGCGATAGTCAAAGGCCAGAAGCAGTTCTCGAATGTAGTCGCGATGTGCTTTCTCCTGTCGGGTTGTCAATTGAGCCGCAAGCAGCGTCGCGACAGTTTCACCTTCATCCAAAAACAGGCGCGCCAGACGCTCAACATGTGCAAGCTGAACGCATTCGCTGATCAGGCTTCGCGCCTCCTGTTGCTGCTTCAACTGGTGATAGGCAACACTCAAAAGCAGCTTCACCTGCAATGCGCTATACAGACGCTCATTCAAAAGGGCCTCCTCCTGCCACGGCCTGAGCAGAGATAGCGCATCCTGAGCGGCTCCATTGTGGAGATGCCAGCGCGCCCGCAACAAGGCTACTTGCTCCTGTAATGTGTGAGCAGGAAGTTCCTCGTCCTGTAGCGACTCGAACCAGCGCCGCACAGTAGCAACATCACCCTGAGCAAGCTCAAACCGCTTTTGCCAGAGCAGCAGTTCATACGAGAGCAGCGGAGGATTGGGATAGACCGATTGTGTCTGAAGGAGTTGCATTGCTTCGTGCAGGCGTCCCTGTGCCGCAGCAATACGCGCTTGGAGTAGAACGGACTGAGCCTGGATCGAGCGATCATCGAGATATTGATTGATATGTAATGCTCGCTTAACCTGCTGCTGCGCCTCAGTCAGGTTGTTGCGCTCATACGCAATTCGAGCAGACCCGAGCAGCGCCCTAGCCTGATCGTTGGAGTCTTCTCGTGCCATCTGAAGAGCCGCTTGAAAAAACGCATCTGCTCTCTGCAATGTGCCCTGTTCAAGGCAGAGTTCACCGAGAAAAAGCGTGATCACAAGAGCGCCATCATGTTCCTGGATGTCCTTATAGATGGCAAGGCCAGAAAGCAGCGCCTGATATGCATCCTGGAAGCGTCCCTGTGAACGCGCCTCCATCGCCAGCACCGTCTGACAAATCACCCTGGAAGAAGACATATGAGCAGGTAGAAACGGCAAGGCCTGGCGTGCAGCCTGCACAGCCTTTGTAAGGTTGCCATGTCGGATATCGATCATTGCCTGTAGTGCATTCACCTCAGCCAGACGGGTCTTCTGTCCGTGCCACCCCTCGCTTGCATACTGCAACAGCGTCCTGACACGGGTCAGGGTTGCCGCATCAAGCTGATCTGAAGGGAAGGTAACCGTCAGCGCAGAAGCATAGGCCAGACAGAGGATCGGAGCCGTCGCAAGCAGCGTTTCAGGGATCGGCTGTAACCAGCGAAGAAGACCATATGTTCTTTGATAGAGCGTCTCCTGAGATTCCAGCAAGCGCTCTAACAATGGAAGCGCTTCGGCGAAAGCACGACGTTGCAGCGCGATCTCGATTGCTTCCTCAATGAGATCGTTCTGTTCATACCACTGCTGTGCTCGCTCCAGACAGAGCGCTATCTGTTGCTCTCCCAGACGTCGTGTAGCCTCATGCTGCATGGCCTCAGCAAACAAGCCATGATAGCGATACCAGCCCTGAGAATCCTCTATGGGTTGCAGGAACAATCCCGCTCGCTCAATCGTTGCCAGAAGTTTCTCGCTCTCCTCATTTCCCGTCACGCTGATACATAAGGCAGCACACAATCGGTGAAGATGACAGGTCTGAAGCAGAAAAGCTTGAACATCCTCCGACTGGGTATGCAGCACTTCCGTCAGAAAATAATCAAGGAAATAGCGATGCCGACCAGTTAGTGATGAAAGCATATGCTGCATTTTCTCCGGCGTTGGGCGGCCAGAAAAGCCAAGTGTGAAGAGCCTCAAGCCTGCAATCCAGCCCTCCAATTGCTCCGCAAGCTGCTCAAACTCAGCCGCAGTGAACTCATATGAGAGCGTCTGCTGCAAAAAGTGATACATCTCTTCCTGCGAGAACGCAAGCTGCTCCTCCCGAATTTCCAGTAATTGATGATTGGCGCGAAGCCGGGACAGCGAAAAGGGGGGATCGCTTCGCGTCATCAAGACAAGATGCAGCTCAGGTGGAAGCTGCTCGATCAAGAAAGTCAGCGTTTGATGGATTTGTTGCTCATGAATAACATGATACTCCTCAAGTACCAGTATCCCCCGACAGTCGTGCTTTATCAGCTCGTTGACAAAGTCATTCACGCCCTGATGCAGTGCCGAAGGGCCGAAGGGAGCCACTTCTTGCGCGTTCTGCTGTAGAGACAATAACACCGTCTGAGGAAGCAGCGGTTGACAGGCGGCAAGGATATAATTCCAGAAACGGAGGGGGTCGTTGTCTCCCTCATCGAGAGAAACCCAGGCAACAGGCGGAAAACCAGCGTGATCATGCCATTTCTTCAGCCATTGTAACAGAGCAGTTGTTTTGCCAAAACCAGCCGGGGCAGAAATCAGCGTGAGCGGGCAGGTCAGGACACGATCTAACGTGGTAAGCAGTTCCGGTCGCTCAAGCAATGCCGGGGCCAGTCGTGGACGTCGCAACTTGGAGAGTAACAGGCTCATTGTTCAGCTCATTCCTGCTTCTTTTTCGCTCATTCACTCGGGAATCGCTGGATGCACAGCGAATAGTAGCTCCATCATACCATAGAGGCCCGAGTCGTCCAACCGCAATCGCGTATTCGCGTCCTTCTCGAATGATTTCTGCTAGAACAAAGCACAGGATATTGAGCCGTGTATCATCGATAATGACCATCTGGCGAAAGGCTTCATCAGGAAGCGCTATTCAAGTAGCCACAAATGGACACACCTCCTGGCCTGGAAGTCCGCTCTATATACGCGCAGGCTTATCCTGTCCCGGGGGTAAAATGCCCATTTGCTCAAGCATGCCCAGGGTGTGCGTTTGTTCCCATTCAGCTTCTATCTTTCCTTCTCGTATATGGTACATATTGATGCCGTTGACTGCAATATGCTTCCCTGTTGCAGCAATACCTTGAAACGGTCCTAGATGCGTTACATCTCCCTGCCATCGGATCACGACTGTATTGGCTTCTGCAACCATTTCAACGATCTCGACACGCCAATCAGGAAAGGCGGTATGAAGCATGGTGATAAGCTGGCGCATTTGTTCGTGGTCTCGCCCTGG
>Ga0164243_10001350_pt1 | contig 41680 bp, 36 predicted proteins | sample OricompcompostOP_FD_108781 | JGI IMG/M metagenome (GOLD analysis project Ga0164243, IMG submission 108781) | Organic Plus compost microbial communities from Emeryville, California, USA - Original compost - Organic plus compost (OP) | ecosystem: Engineered > Solid waste > Mixed feedstock >... | reverse complement strand
GTCGCTGTCTCAACGAGTGTCCGGAGGGGGACTTGAACCCCCACGCCCTTGCGGGCACTAGCACCTCAAGCTAGCGCGTCTGCCATTCCGCCACCCGGACGGGGTGCACGCCCGACGAGACCCGTAGGCCCGTAGCGCGGCAGAAAACATAGCACGCGGCGACGCACCGGCTCGCATCGGGGGTGGCCTCGCGCCAGTCGGTGCAGACTGACCCCGCGGGGACGAGGCCGGGTGTGACGGCGCGGCTCCGGACGACGTCGCCGGGACACAGGGAGGCCGTGCATGACCGACCCGAACGGCTCAGCGGGGGCCGGCCGGCCGCACGGCGCGGGCACGGCCCGGAAGGTCGCCGGCGCGCGTCGCAACCCGAACGTCTACGGCCACGACGAGACCGCTCCGCGCTGGCTGCGTGCCATGGCGGGCGTGTCGTGGCGGCTGCTCGTCGTCGTGGCCGCGGTGGCCCTGGTCTTCTACGCGACGAGCCGCGTCCAGCTGCTGTTCATCGCCGTCTTCCTGGCTTTCGTCATCTCCTCGGTGCTGCTGCCCGTGGTCGACCTGCTCAGCCGCATCATGCCGCGCGGCCTCGCGACGGCGCTGGCGCTGCTCGGCGGGATCCTCGTGTTCCTCGGGCTGCTCACGTACGTCGGTTACTCGATCGCCAGCCAGTGGCAGGCGCTGAGCGAGCGGTTCGGCGACGGCATCCAGCAGATCATCGACTACCTGGAGAAGGGGTCCCTGCCGTTCTCCATCACCAACGAACAGGTCGCCGAGTGGATCGACAACGGCCGGCAGTGGGTGCTGGACCACGCGGGGGACCTCGCCGGCCAGGCGGCGGCGAGCGCCGGGTCGGTGGTGGAGGTCTTCACCGCGCTCGCGCTGGCGATCTTCTGCACGGTGTTCTTCCTGGCCCGCGGTCGGGAGATGTGGACGTGGTTCCTCAACCAGCTGCCGTCGCGGGTGCGCGAGACCTGGAAGACGGCCGGTGGTGTCGGCTGGTACACCTTCTCCGGCTATGCCCGCGGCACCGTGATCATCGCCGTCACGGACGGCATCCTCGCGTTCATCCTGCTGACCGTCCTGCGCGTGCCGCTGTCGGCGCCGTTGGCGGTGCTCGTCCTCATCGGTGCGTTCATCCCGCTGGTCGGTGCACCGGCGGCGATGGTCGTCGCGATGATCGTGGCGCTGGCCGCGAACGGACTGCTGTCGGCGGCGATCGTCGGCATCGGCATCGCGCTGATCGGTCAGTTCGAGGGTCACGTGCTGCAGCCGCTGGTGATGGGCCGCCAGGTGTCCATCCACCCGGTCGTCATCGCGTTGGCCGTCACCGCCGGGACGCTCACCGCGGGGATCCTCGGCGCGGTCATCGCCGTGCCGCTGGTGGCCGTGGTGTGGGCCGTCTTCGCCCGGCTGCGCTCTCTGGACCCGCCGATGACGGAGGAGGTCGAGCGCGCCGAGCCGCCCGACGGGGCGACCGCCGACGCGGACCGCGAGGCCTGACGCGATGAGCGGGCTGTCGGTCCCGTCGACCCTGCACGAGGGCCCGGGGCGAACCCACGACGGCAAGGCCTGGCTCGGGCGGTTGCCGGACCTGGTGGAGCGTGCCCGTGTGCGCTGGGACCTGCGCCTCGGTGAGCCCTTCACGACCGGGGCGGCGGCGTGGGCAGCGCCCGCGGATCTGCCCGACGGCACCACCGCGGTGCTGAAGATCAGCTTCCCGCACGACGAGGCCCGGTACGAGGCCATCGCGCTGCGGGCCTGGCACGGACGGGGCGTGCCGCTGCTCATCGACGAGAACCAGCAGGACTGGGCGCTGCTGCTGGAGCGCGTGGAGCCGGGCACCCCCCTGGCCCACGCACCGCTGGGCGTCGGCGAACGGCTCGCGATCGCGGTCGACGTGCAGCGCCAGCTCCTCGACGCCCCGGAACCGGCCGACGTCCCGGACATGGGGAAGGTGTGCGCCGGCTGGGCCAGCCTGCTGGAGGAGCGGGCCGAGCGTTGGGGCGGTCGCGGCGCGCACCCCGAGCACCTGGAGCTCGTGCAGGGGGCTGCCGGCCTGCTGCGCTCGCTGCCGACGAGCGACCACCCGCGCGTCGTCGTGCACGGCGACCTCAACCCCGGCAACGTGCTGCGCGCCCGCGACCGTTGGGTGGCGATCGACCCGAAGCCCATGCGCGGCGACGCCGCCTATGACCTGTGGCCGTTGCTGGAGCAGCTCGAGGACCCGTTCGCCACCGCCGACCCGGCCACGACCCTGCACGACCGGGTCACCCTCGTCGCGCACCGCTCCGGGCTGGACCTGCAGCGGATCGCGGCGTGGGGCTGGGCGCGCGGGGCCGAGTACGCGCTGTGGATGGCCGAGGAACAGCAGGACGACGCGGCGGCGACGCGGGCGCTGGACCGCGTGGCGGTGTGGGCTCGGCTGGCGGCGTGAGCGCTCGTGCTCGCGCGGGATGATGGCGCCCATGATGTCCCTCGACCCGGCCAACCCCTTCGCCGCCCCCTCGACGCTGCCCTACGGGCTACCGGACTACAGCCGGATCCGTGAGGAGCACTACCGCCCTGCCCTGCTCGCCGGGATGGCCGAGCAGCGGGCGGAGGTGGAGGCCATCGCGGCGAATCCCGAGCCGGCGACGGTGGAGAACACCCTGGAGGCGCTGGAGCGCTCCGGACGGCTGCTGCACCGCGCCCTGGCAGCGTTCTCCAACCAGACGAGCGCGGACTCGACCCCTGGTCTGGATGCCGTCGAGGAGGAGGTCGCCCCGCTGCTGGCCGCCCACGAGGACGCGATCTACCTGGACCGGCGGCTGTTCGCCCGGGTGGAGTCGCTGCGGGCCGAGGTGGAGGCGGGTCGGCTCGACGTCGAGCCGGACACGGCGTGGCTCCTGCACCGGCTGCACACCGACTTCGTCCGGGCGGGCGTCCGGCTGGACGAGGCGGACCAGGAGCGGCTGCGGGACCTCAACGCGCAGATCACCACGCTGGAGACGACGTTCGGCCGCGAGCTGCTCGCCGCGACGAACGAGGCGGCGGTGCTGGTCACCGACGAGGCGGAGCTCGACGGGCTGCCTGAGGACGCCCGGGCCGCGGCCGCGTCGGCGGCCGCCGAGCGGGGCCACGAGAGCGGGTGGCTGCTGGAGCTGCAGCTGCCGACGCAGCAGCCCGTGCTGGCCTCGTTGCGGGACCGCGGGCTGCGAGCTCGGGTGCACCGTGCGTCGGTGACCCGGGGACTCGGCGGGCTGCACGACACCCGCCCGACGCTGCTGCGGCTGGCCCGGCTGCGCGCCGAGCGGGCCCGCGTGCTGGGCTACGAGCACCATGCCGCCTACGTGGCGGCCGACGGGACGGTGCGGTCAGCCGCGGTCGTCGCCGACACGTTGGGGCGGCTGGCCCCGGCGGCCCTGGCAAACGCCCGCCGCGAGGCCGAGGAGCTCACCACGCTGCTGCGCGCTGACCATCCGGGGGCGGACCTGGAGCCCTGGGACTGGGCGTACTACGCCGAGCGGCTGCGTCGGGAACGACGGTCGCTGGACGACTCCTCCGTGCGGCCGTACCTGGAGCTGGAGCGGGTGCTGCACGACGGGGTGTTCCGGGCGGCGCACGAGCTGTACGGGCTGGACTTCCAGGAGCGGACGGACCTGACCGGGTACCACCCGGACGTGCGCGTCTTCGAGGTGCTCGATGCCGACGGCAGCGGCCTGGGCCTCGTCCTCGCGGACTACTGGACCCGGCCGTCCAAGCGCGGCGGGGCGTGGATGGACTCCCTGGTCGACCAGTCGACGCTGCTCGGTGAGCGACCGGTGGTGGTGAACAACCTCAACGTCCCCAAGCCACCGGCCGGGGAGCCGACGCTGCTCACGTGGGACGAGGTGACGACGATGTTCCACGAGTTCGGGCACGCGCTGCACGGCCTGTTCTCCGCCGTCCGTTACCCGTCGCAGTCGGGGACCGCGGTCCCGCGGGACTTCGTCGAGTACCCGTCGCAGGTCAACGAGACGTGGGCGTGGGAGCCGCGGATCGTGCGGTCCTTCGCGCGGCACCACGGCACGGGAGAGCCGATGCCGACCGAGTGGGCGGAGACGCTGCTGGCGGCGCGGCACGACGGGGAGGGCTTCGCCACCACGGAGTACCTCGCTGCCGCCCTGCTGGACCAGGCCTGGTACCGACTGGCTCCCGACGAGGTGCCGACCGACCCGGACGAGGTGGAGGTCTTCGAGGCGGCCGCCCTGGAACGGGCCGGGGTGGCGTTCACCCCGGTGCCTCCGCGCTACCGGAGCACCTACTTCAACCACGTCTTCGCCGGAGGCTACTCGGGGGCGTACTACGCCTACATCTGGTCGGAGGTGCTGGACGCCGACACCGTCGAGTGGTTCGCCGAGAACGGCGGGCTGCGGCGGGAGAACGGCGACACCTTCCGGGCGCTGCTGCTGTCGCGGGGTGGCTCGACGGAGCCGATGGACGCCTTCCGGGACCTGCGCGGCCGTGAGCCGGAGATCGGCCCGCTGCTGGCGCGGCGCGGGCTGCTGGACGCCGCGCGCGACTGACCGCGACGGGCGGCGGGCCGCTGCGCGGCGACGGCGGCGGCACGACGGCGGCGCGGAGCCACGGACGGCGGCGGCCGTCTGGCCTCAGGACGTCGCCACGTCGCGCGGGACCAGCGGCAAGGCGCCGTGAGCGTCCCGGTACGGTGGGCGGCATGTCCGCCCTCCCGCCCCCGGCGTCGGCGAGCGTCCCGTCCGCGCAGGACGAGGTCGTCGACATCTGCCGTGACCTGCTCCGCATCGACACGTCGAACTACGGCGACGGGTCAGGACCGGGGGAGCGTGCCGCTGCCGAGCACGTCATGGGGCTGCTCACCGAGGTCGGCCTGGAGCCGGAGCTGTTCGAGAGCGCACGGGGTCGGGCCAGCGTCGTCGTCCGGCTCGAGGGTGCGGATCCGTCGCGCCCGGCGCTCGTCCTGCACGGTCATCTGGACGTCGTCCCGGCCCGTGCCGAGGACTGGAGCGTCGACCCGTTCGCCGCCGAGGAGCGCGACGGCGTGCTGTGGGGCCGGGGTGCGGTGGACATGAAGGACATGGACGCGATGATCCTCGCGGTCGTGCGCCAGCTCGTCCGGGAGGGCACCAGGCCGGCCCGGGAGGTCGTCGTGGCGATGTTCGCCGACGAGGAGGCCGGTGGCGGCTTCGGGGCGCGCTGGGCCGTCGACCACCGTCCGGAGCTGTTCGCGGGTGCCACGGAGGCGATCAGCGAGGTCGGCGGCTTCTCCGTCGACGTGGCCGGTCATCGCGCCTACCTGCTGCAGACGGCAGAGAAGGGCCTGTCCTGGTTGCGGCTCGTCGCCGACGGGCGCGCCGGGCACGGCAGCCAGATCAACCCGGACAACGCCGTGACGCACCTGGCAGAGGCGGTGGCCCGGCTCGGTCGGCACACCTGGCCGCTCGAGCTCACGCCGACCGTGCGGGCGCTGCTGGAGGGTGTGGCGGACCTGACCGGCCTGCCGTTCGACGCGGAAGACGCGGAGATGATCGACCGGCTGGTGGCGGCGCTCGGGCCGGCGTCCCGGTTCGTCGGGGCGACGCTGCGCAGCACGACGACGCCCACCCAGCTCGGTGCGGGATACAAGGCGAACGTGGTGCCGAGCCGGGCGGAGGGGGCCGTGGACGGTCGCTTCCTGCCGGGCCGCGAGGAGGAGTTCGCGCGGGTCGTGGCGGGTCTGGTCGGTGAGCACGTGCGCACCGAGCGGATCCACCACGACGTCGCGCTGGAGGCGCCGTTCTCGGGCGGGCTGGTCGATGCCATGGTCGACGCGCTGGTCGCCGAGGACCCGGAGGCCACCGTCCTGCCGTACATGCTGTCTGGCGGGACCGACAACAAGTCGCTGTCCCGGCTGGGGATCACCGGCTACGGGTTCGCCCCGCTGCGGCTGCCGGCCGACCTGGACTTCGCGGGCATGTTCCACGGGGTCGACGAGCGGGTACCGGTCGACGCGCTGCGCTTCGGGACGCGCGTCCTCGACCGGCTGCTGCGCACCTGCTGACCGACTGCCGGTCGGCCCGACCGCTGCGAGCGCCGGACGTGCCCGGCAGCCGTGCCCTCACGGTGGCCGTCAGCGGCTCAGTCGACGTCGCCCAGGGTGCTGCGGACGCGGATGATCTTGCGTCGCAGCCAGACCTTGCGTTCGCCACCGGCGTACAGGCGGGTCCGGGCGAGCTCCCACCGACCGTACTCGGCCTGCTCGGTGAGCATCGTGCGGGCCTCGTTCCGGCTGGTCGTACGCGGCACGGTGAGCACTCGGTATTCGTACTGGCCACCTTGCGCCACCCAGTCGTGCCGCCGCGTCCCGGTCTGTCCCGTCGCCATCCCTCACCTCGTCCCGGCGTACTGTGTGCGTGTTCGGTCCCACCGTGGGCCTACCGTCCCACCTGCGCAGACGCGGTACAGGCGACGACGGCCCCCACCGTCTGCACCCTACCGAGCCAGTTGGACGATACGCGGTGTCATTGTGCCTCCGGCGGCGCTACGGTCATCGCATGACCGTCGACCCGCGCGCCGCGCTGGACCGCCTGATCGCAGCCCTCGAGGCCCACTACAACGCCATCGTCGCGCGCCGCGGCGAGGACGACCCTGCGGTCGACGACGCCTACGACGTCCTCGCGGACGCTTTCGAGGTGTACGACGACGCCCTCGGCACCGTCCACGGCGAGGCCACGCCGTTCTACCTCGCGGAGGAGGACGACGAGGACGAGGAGGACGACGACTCGGACGAGGACCTCGACGACGAGGACGACTACGACGACGCGGACGTGGACGACCTGGCCGACGAGGCGACGGGCCTCGGAGCGCGCTGAGCGGACACGTGGCGGGGACCCTCGATCAGCTGCCCCGCGTCGGCGCCTCCTCGCCCTGGGGCGGGCGCCGTCAGAAGCGCTCGGGGTAGGACACCGGCGGCGCGCTGACCTCGTCGAGCGCCCGCATCAGCTCCTCGGGCAGCACCAGGTCCTCGGCGCCGAGCGACCCGCGCAGCTGGGCGGCCGTGCGGGCACCGACGATCGCCGACGCCACACCCGTCCGGTCCCGCACCCACGCGAGGGCCACCTCCAGCGGGGTGCGCTCCAGGCCGTCGGCGGCCGTGGCGACCGCCTCCACGACAGCGGAGGCACCACGCGCCAGGTACGGCTGCACGAAGCCCGCCAGGTGCGGTGAGGCGGCGCGCGAGTCGGCCGGCACCGTCCGGCGGTACTTGCCCGTGAGCACGCCGCGTCCGAGCGGTGACCACGCGAGCGTCCCCACGCCCAGCGCCGCGGCCGCCGGCAGCACCTCACGCTCGATGCCCCGCTGGAGCAGCGAGTACTCCATCTCGACGGCGGCGAGCCCCGGATCGCCGGCCAGCAGCGTCGCCGCGCGGGCGAGCTGCCAGCCCGGGTGGTTGGACAGCCCGACGTAACGGGTGCGTCCGGTGGCGACCGCCGCGCGCAGCGCGGAGACGGTCTCCTCCAGACAGGTGCGCGGGTCGGGCGTCTGCACCAGCCACAGGTCCACGTGGTCGGTGCGCAGGCGTCGCAGCGACGCGTCGAGCGAGTCGAGCAGCGCGCCGCGGGAGGCGTCCACGACGGCGCCGTCCACGGTGCGGCGCACCCCGGCCTTGGTGCACAGCACCAGGTCCTCCCGTGCGACCACGTCACCGAGCAGCGCGCCGAGCAGCTCCTCGGCGCCGCCCTCGGCGTAGGAGGCCGAGGTGTCGACGAGGGTGCCGCCGGCATCCACGAACTCGCGCAGCTGGGCCGTGGCCTCGTGCTCGTCGGTGTCCCGGCTCCAGGTCATCGTGCCGAGCCCCAGGCGGGAGACCCGCAGGCCGGACCGCCCGAGCTGACGCTGTTCCATGAGGCGCAACCCTAACCGCGGGTCCTGCGCCCGGTGGCCAGGCCGCGCGGTTATCGTTGCCGCCCATGGCGGGGATGGGTACGGGCGAGGCGTTGCTGCTGGGGTTGGTCCAGGGACTGACGGAGTTCCTGCCGGTGTCGTCCAGCGCGCACCTGCGCATCGTCGGGGAGCTGGTCGGCTCGGCCGACCCGGGCGCTGCGTTCACCGCGATCAGCCAGCTCGGCACCGAGACGGCGGTGCTCCTGTACTTCCGCCGGGACGTCGTGCGCATCGCCGTCGCCTGGTGGCGGGCCGTCCGCGGCGACCGGGGGGTCGGCTGGCGGGCGCGGGTGGGGCTCGCGGCGGACGGTGCCCCGGCTGACCATGACGCGCTCATGGCGTGGTTCATCGCTCTCGGCTCGCTGCCCATCGTCGTGCTGGGTGTGCTGTTCCAGGACGCGATCGAGCGGCCCTTCCGCAACCTGTGGCTCATCGCGCTCACCCTGGCCGGCTTCGCGCTGGTGCTTGGTTGGGCGGACCGCCGCGGTCGTCAGCAGCGCGAGCTCACTGACCTGACGCCGCGGCACGCGGTGGCGTTCGGGTTCTGGCAGGCGCTCGCACTCATCCCTGGCGTGTCACGCTCCGGGGGGACGATCACCGGTGGGCTGCTGCTCGGTTACACCCGGGAGGCGGCCGCCCGGTACTCGTTCCTGCTGGCGATGCCCGCGGTGTTCGGTTCCGGCCTGTTCCAGCTCGTGACCAGCCTCGGCGACTTCGGGGTGGGCGGGACACCGTCTTTCGGCGCGACGCTGCTGGCCACGCTGGTGGCGTTCGTCGTGGGGTACGTGGTCATCATCGCGTTCCTCAAGATCGTCTCGACCTTCAGCTACGCGCCGTTCGTCTGGTACCGGCTGGGGTTGGCGGTGCTCGTCGTCCTGCTGCTCCTCACCGGCGTGCTGGACCCGGTGACCGCCCCGTCGAACGCCTGAGCCACGCCTGACGTCCGTGGCGCACGGACGGCGCGACGTCCGCACGGCGCGCCGCCGCGACGACGACCCCTCACAGCCAGCCGGAGCGGCGGAACAGCCGGTACAGGCCCACGCACAGCCCGGCCATCACGAGCAGCGCGAGCGGATAGCCGAGGTTCCAGTCGAGCTCCGGCATGTGCCGGAAGTTCATCCCGTAGATCCCCGCGACGAGCGTCGGCACCGCGGCGATGGCCGCCCACGCGGAGATCTTGCGCATGTCCTCGTTCTGTCGCACCGACACCTGCGTCAGGTGCACCGAGAGCATGTCGCCGAGCAGCGCGTCGTGGGCGTCCAGGTGCCGGTCCAGCCGGTCGACGGAGGCCTGCACGCGGCGCAGCCACGTCCGGGAGCGGTCTCGCCCGGGGGTCTCCTCGGCGTCCGCGAGCAGCTCGGGCAGCACCGAGGTCACCGGACCCAGGGCGCGGCGCGCCTCGGCGATCTCCCGCTTGAGGTCGTAGATCTGCTGCACGGGGTCGGTGTGCCCGTCGGAGGAGAACACGAGGCGCTCGGTCTCGGCCACGGCGTCGCCGAGCCCGAGCTCGACGTCGGCGGCGGTCGCGGCGAGGCTGAGCAGCACCGCGCCGAGCACCTGCTGCACACCGTCGTCGGAGGTGGGCAGGCCGGCGGTGAGCCGGTCGGCAGCGTGGTCCAGCACGCCGGCGTCGCCGTGCTCGGCCATGAGGACCAGGTCGTGGCACAGCACCGCGGTGAGCCGCCCGGTGTGCACGTCGTGGGTCTCCTCGAGATAGGACAGCGTCGGCGTGGTCAGCACGATCTCCCCGCCCGGGAGCCGGTCGACGTAGGGACGCGAGGGACGACGAGGCCCGACCGTCGCGGGCGGTCCGGGGCGAGCACCGGTGTCCGCCCCCGGCCCCGGTGCACCCGCCACACGCAGCCGGTCGCGGCGTTCCAGCTCCGCCAGCGCGCGCTCGCTCACGCCGTGGCGACGCGCGGCCTCCCACAGCCCCGCCTCGGCGACGACGACCCAGCGCGGACCGCCGTCGGGCCGCTGGCCGGGCGGCACCTGCGCCCACGCCGTGCCGCGCCGGACCAGCACACGCTCGTCGTCCCGGACCGGTGCTGCCGCCGGCCCGGTGGGTGGTGCTCCCGTGTCGTCCACCAGGGCATTGTGGCCCGACGCCGCAGGCACGGCGATTAGGCTGCCACCCGTGCTCACCTGGCCGGCCCCGCAGATCCCTCGCCTTCCCGGACACGGGGAGCAGGTCCGGGTCACCGACTCCTCGACCGGTCGGGTGGTCGTCGCCGCGTCCGGTGCCACGGCCACGTTGTACGTCTGCGGCATCACGCCGTACGACGCGACGCACCTGGGCCACGCCGCCACGTACGTCGCCTTCGACGTGCTCGGCCGGGCGTGGCGGGACGCCGGTCAGCAAGTGCGCTACACATCGAACGTCACCGACGTGGACGACCCGCTGCTGGAGCGGGCCGCCGCGACGGGCGTGGACTGGCGTGAGCTGGCCGCCGAGCAGACCGCTTTGTACGCGCAGGACATGACGGCCCTCGGCGTCGTCCCCCCGGACACCTACACCGGTGCGGTGGAGTCGGTGCCGACGGTGGTCGCCGCCGTCGAGGCCCTGCTCGCCGCCGGCGCCGCCTACCGGGTGCCGACGCCGGATGCGGTGGGGGAGCCGGACCTGGGCGACGTCTACGCCGACCTGAGCGCCGACCCGGCCTTCGGCGGGGTCGCCCGGCTCGACGCCGCCACCATGCGCGTGCTGTTCGCCGAGCGCGGCGGCGACCCGGACCGCCCCGGCAAGCGGTCCCCGCTGGACCCGCTGCTGTGGCGTCGGGAGCGGGCGGGGGAGCCGGCCTGGGACGGCGGGACGCTCGGCCGCGGGCGTCCCGGCTGGCACATCGAGTGCGCGGTGATCGCCCGCGACGGCCTCGGGCTGCCCTTCGACGTGCAGGGTGGCGGCTCGGACCTGCTGTTCCCGCACCACGAGATGAGCACGTCGCATGCCCGGCTGCTCGACGCGGGGCGCGGAGCGCGGGTGCACGTGCACACCGGCATGGTGGGCTTCGAGGGCGAGAAGATGAGCAAGTCGCGGGGCAACCTCGTGCTGGTCTCGACCCTGCGCGCACAGGGCGTCGACCCCATGGCCATCCGGCTGGCCATCCTGGCGCACCGCTACCGGGACGACTGGGAGTGGACGACCGCCGACCTCCAGGCCGCCCAGGTGCGGCTGGAGCGCTGGCGGCGCGCGCTGTCCGGCAACGGCGGCCCGGAGGCCGAGGGAACCCTGGCCGGGGTCCGTGCCGCCGTGGCCGACGACTTGGACACGCCGCGGGCGCTGGCGGTCGTGGACGACTGGGCGGGCCGGGCGCTGGAGGGCGGCGGGCCGACCGTGGAGGGGGCGCCGGGAGTGGTGGCACGCACGGTGGACGCGCTGTTGGGCGTCCGGCTCTGAGCGCTAGGACGCGGCTGGGGGCTCAGGCCCCGGTGCCGCGGTCACGTCGGCGCAGGTAGCGTTCGAACTCGCGGGCGATCGCCTCGCCGCTGGCCTCGGGCAGGTCGGCGGTGTCCTTGGCCTCCTCGAGCTGGCGCACGTACTCGCCGATCTCGCTGTCCTCACCGGCCAGCTCGTCCACGCCGTGCTGCCAGGCGGCCGCGTCGTCGGGCAGCTCGCCGAGCGGGACCGGCTCGCCGAGGAGCTGCTCGATGCGGTGCAGGATCGCCAGTGTGGCCTTCGGCGACGGCGGGTGCGCCACGTAGTGCGGCACGGCGGCCCACAGGGACAGCCCGCGCAGGCCGCGCAGTCCCGCCTCGTGCTGCAGCACACCCACGATGCCCGTCGGGCCCTCGTAGGTGTTCGCCTCCAGGCCGACGAGCTCGCGCACGTCGGCGTCCTCGCTGGTGGCGTTCACCGGGATCGGCCGGGTGTGCGGCACGTCGGCCAGCAGCGCCCCGACGGTCACGACGGTGCGCACGCCGAGCCCCGAGGCGATGTCCAGCAGCTCGGTGCAGTAGCGGCGCCAGCGCATCGACGGCTCGATGCCGTGCACCAGCACGACTCGGCGGCCCGAGCGCGGTGCGGTCGCCACGGCTACGGCGGTGGTCGGCCAGCTGATCTCACGGCGTCCGTCCGGACCCGCCCCGATCACCGGCCGGTTGACCTGGAAGTCGTGGTACTCCTCCGGGTCGAGCTCGTCGACCTGCTCCGCGCCCCACACCTCGTGCAGGTGCTCCAGCGACTGGGTGGCCGCGGCCCCGGCGTCGTTCCAGCCCTCGAAGGCCGCGAGCATGACCGTCTCGTTGTCCGGCAGGTCGGCAGGGAGGTCCTCGCTCACCTGACCAGCCTAGGACCGTCGGGGCCGCGACCACCTGTTCGTGCGGTGATCGTCCTCCGGCCGTGCCCGGGCCACCGACGGGCGCGGAGCGGTGCCGGGCGGCCCGTAGCATGGTGAGGTGCTCCCTGGCGTCCCTGACCTGAAGGTCGTGCCCGCGGACGGCGCGCCGGACGACCGGCTCCCGGCGGCCGTCCTGTTCGACATGGACGGCACGCTCGTCGACACCGAGCCCTTCTGGATGTCCGCGGAGGTGGACCTCGCCGCCGCCTACGGCGCCGCATGGACCCACCAGGACGCCCTCGCCATGGTGGGCAACCCGCTGCCGTCCTGTGCCGCGGCGCTGCGCGAGCGCGGTGTGCCGCTGGCCGACGACGAGATCATCGACGTGCTGTGCGACCGCGTGGCGGCCGGCGTGGCGGCGGGCATCCCGTGGCAGGCCGGGGCCGAAGAGCTGCTGCACGCCGTGCGCGACGCCGGCCTGCCGATGGCGCTGGTGACGTCGTCCTACCGACGGCTGGCCGAACCGTTCGCCGCTGCCGTGGGGCTGTTCGACGTGGTGGTTGCCGGGGACGACGTGCGCCGTCCGAAGCCGGACCCGGAGCCGTACCTCACGGCGGCTGCGCGTCTCGGGGTGGACGTCGCGGCGTGCGTGGCCGTCGAGGACTCGCGCTCCGGCATCGCGTCGGCCCTCGCGTCCGGCGCGCGAGTGCTGGCGGTGGAGGTCATGCAGCCCGTGACCGCGCAGCCCGGGCTGAGCCGGGTGGCCTCGCTGGCGGACGTGTCGGTGGCGCACCTGGCTCGGGTGCACGGCGGCGAGGTGCTGGACCTGCGCCGCGCAGGCTGACCCGTCGGTCTTTGTGGTCAGGCCGCTCCCGCACCGGTCAGCGGAGCGACCCCGATCGACCGTTCGACCGCCCCCTCCGGGACGGGCGGCGCTGCGTTGCCGAACGCCGGGCAGCGGTCGCGGAACGCGCACCAGTCGCACAGCCGCGACGGCCGTGGCTTCCACTCCCCGGAGCGCGCCGTCTCCTCGATGCCCGCCCAGATCGAACGGATGCGCGCCTCGAAGGTTGCCATCTCGGTCTCGGTCGGCTCGTGCCGCACGATGACGCCGTCGCCCAGGTACTCGAGCTGGAGCAGACGGGGCAGGACGCCGCGGGTGCGCCAGATGACGTAGGCGTAGAAGCGCATCTGGAACAGCGCCGAGCTCTCGAAGCCCGGCCGCGGCGAGCGTCCGGTCTTGTAGTCGACGACACGGACCCACCCGTTGGGCGCCACCTCGACCCGGTCGATGATGCCCCGCAGCTCAGGGCCGCCGTCGAGCTCCGTGCGCACCAGCAGCTCCCGCTCGCGGGGCTCGAGGCGGGTCGGGTCCTCCAGCGTGAAGTAGGTGTCGAGCAGCCGCTCGGCGGAGGTCAGCCACTCGGCCAGGGCGGCGGGACCGTCGAAGAGGTCGGCGATCTCGGGCGCACGCTCGCGCAGGTCGCCCCAGCGCTCCGGGAGCAGCCGACGGGCCGCCTCGGGCGTGCGCTCGGCGGACGGCAGGTCGAACAGGTGCTCCAGGACGGAGTGCACGAGGGTGCCGCGGGCGGCCGCCGGGCTGGGCGGCTCCGGGAGCCGGTCCACCACCCGGAAGCGGAACAGCAGCGGGCACTGCAGGAAGTCGTTGGCGCGCGACGGCGACAGGCCGGGCCGGGAGCGGCGCTCGGCGTCGGCGGGCGTCTCGACCGTCCGTGCGACGGCGTCCTCCACCGCCTCCTCCGTCTGGTCCTCCTCGACCGGACCGGTCGAGAGGGACTCCACGGAGGGGACGGTGTCCGGTTCTGCGCTCACGACGACGAGCCTAGGACCGACCACTGACAGTCCCCGGCCGCACCCGCCGCCTAGGCTGATCCGGTGACCGCCACCCGACCTCCGTCGACCCCCGAGCGCGACCGTGCGCGCCGCAGCCAGGGGTGGGTGATCGGGCACGCCGCCGGGGCCCCCATCGTGCTGGCCCCGTCCTGGCTGCTCGCCGCGGTGGTGCTCACGCTGCTCTTCGCCCCGACGGTGCGCGCACGGGCGGAGCACCTCGGCGCGCTGGTGTACGTCGTGGCGCTCGCCTTCGTCGTGCTGCTGTTCGCCTCCGTGCTGGTGCACGAGCTCGCCCACGGTCTCGTCGCACGGGCGCGCGGGCAGCAGCCGCAGGAGTTCGTCCTGACCCTGTGGGGCGGGCACACGTCGTTCGGTGCGGGCGCTCCGTCGGCGGGCACCAACGCGCTGGTGGCGGTCGTCGGCCCGCTGGCGAACCTGGTGCTCTGCGGGGTCTTCCTGGTGCTGGCCCGGGCGCTGGACGACGGCGGCGTGGTCGGCCTGCTGCTCTACTCCGGTGCGGTCGCCAACGGCTTCGTCGGGCTGTTCAACCTGGTCCCCGGCCTGCCGCTGGACGGCGGACGGGTGCTGGAGGCGGCGGTGTGGGGCGCCACCGGGGTCCGCCACCGCGGCACCATCGTCGCGGCGTGGGCCGGCCGGGTGGTAGCGGTGGGCGTCGTGGCCTGGGCGCTGCTGCTTCCGCTGTCCCGCGGCCTGCAGCCGAGCCTGTTCAACGTGGTCTGGGCGGCGGTGATCGGCGCGTTCCTGTGGTCGGGCGCGTCGCAGGCGCTGCGCGGGGCCCGCACACAGCGGACGGTCGATGCGATCACGCTGGCGACGATCGGGCGTCGGGCGGTCGGCGTGGCGCACACCGACTCGCTGGCGCACGCGGGGGCGGTGGCCTCGGCGGCGGGTGCCGCGGAGGTCGTCGTGCTGGCGCCGGACGGGCGCCCCGCGGCCTACGTCGACCGGCAGGCGGCCGCCTCGGTCCCGCCGGAGGCGGCGGGGACGACCCCCGTGACGGCCACCAGCATCCCGCTGCCGGTCGGCGCGGTGGTGGACGGACGGTTGGCCGGCGGACCCCTCGTCGCGGCGGTCGGCCAGGCGAGCCGGCTGTCCCCGGTGGTCGTCGCGACGGTGGACGGACGGGTCGTCGCGCTGGTGCGGACGTCCGACGTGGTCGCCGCGCTGCGCTCCTAGACTCGGCCCCCATGATCGACTCCAGCCCGGCGACCCCGACCGGAGCGGCCCGACGCCGCGGGCCGCTGCGTGCCGGCGACCGCGTCCAGCTCACGGACCCGCGGGGGCGGCTGCACACCATCACGCTGGCCCCGGGCGCCACCTTCCACACGCACAAGGGGTACTTCGCCCACGACGACCTGATCGGCGCCCCCGAGGGCACGGTCGTGCGCAACACGGCCGGCGTCGAGTACCTGGCTCTGCGTCCGCTGCTGTCGGACTACGTGCTGTCGATGCCGCGCGGTGCGGCGGTGGTGTACCCCAAGGACGCCGGGCAGATCGTCGCGATGGCGGACATCTACCCGGGTGCGCGCGTGGTCGAGGCGGGGGTGGGCTCCGGCGCGCTCACCATGTCGCTGCTGCGTGCCGTCGGCGACGGCGGCTCGCTGCACTCGATCGAACGCCGGGAGGACTTCGCGGCGGTCGCGCGGGGAAACGTCGAGGCGTTCTTCGGGGGGCCGCACCCGGCCTGGCGGTTGTCGATCGGGGACCTGGCCGACGTGCTGCCGACCGTCGCCGAGCCCGGCAGCGTGGACCGGGTGGTGCTCGACATGCTGGCCCCGTGGGAGAACCTGGCGGCGGTCGCCGGCGCGCTGGCGCCGGGCGGGGTGCTCATCGCCTACGTGGCGACGACCACCCAGCTGTCCCGGCTGGCTGAGGACCTGCGCGCCGACGGCCGCTACACCGAGCCCGAGGCGTGGGAGTCGATGGTGCGCGGCTGGCACCTGGAGGGGCTGGCGGTCCGGCCCCAGCACCGGATGATCGGGCACACCGGCTTCCTGCTCACCACCCGGCGGCTCGCCGACGGCGTGGAGGCCCCGCAGCGGCGGCGCCGCCCGGCCAAGGGCGCCTACCCCGACGTGGCGGCGACGGCGTCCGGCGGGACCGGCACCGACGACGAGACCGGCGTGCGGGACGACGACGTCTGGACGCCGGAGGCGCTGGGGGAGCGACCGGTGTCCGACAAGAAGCTGCGGCGGGTGCGCCGCGAGGTCGGCCAGCCGCCGACCGACCCCGCCGGCTGACCGGCAGACCTCGACGGCCGACCCGAGGGGCGGGTGCCGGGCCGTCCATGGCACAGCGCCACGGCTGCCGAGGTCCCGCGCCCCGTGCAGCCTGCCCCGGCCGTGCCGGGCACCCTCGTCGCGGTGCGTCCCGTCCATCTGACGAGACGCTGCCGCGGGTCGCGGGGAGTCGGGCGGTCGCGGTTGACAGCCCTGGTTAGGGTCGAAAGACCGGCAGTACGACGTCGTGCTCGGACGGGGGACGGCAGACACATCGGCTCGAGTGGACGGAGGCCGCGCGATGAGTGAAGCGACGGATCCCGGGCGGGACGTGCAGCGGGAGCTGACGGTTCTCGCCGCGAAGAACGAGCGGCTGAGCGAGGCTCTCGTCGCGGCGCGTGAGCAGATCGTCGAGCTCAAGCGCCAGGTAGACGACCTGGCGAAGCCCCCGGGGACCTACGCCACGTTCCTCGAGGCGCAGGAGGACGGCACGGTCGACGTGATCTCCTCCGGTCGCAAGATGCGGGTCGGGGTGAGCCCGGCGCTCGACGTGCAGGCGCTGCGCCCCGGCCAGGAGGTCATGCTCAACGAGGCGCTCACGCTGGTCGAGGCGGGCGCCTACGAGCGGGTCGGCGAGATCGTCACGGTCAAGGAGCTCATCGGCGCCGACCGCGCCCTGGTCGTGGGCCGCGGGGACGAGGAGCGGGTGGTCCGGTTCGCCGGGCAGGTCGCCGACGCCCACGTGCGCATCGGCGATGCGCTGACGGTCGACTCGCGCACCGGGTTCGGCTACGAGGTGGTGCCGCGCGCCGAGGTCGAGGAGCTGGTCCTCGAGGAGGTGCCGGACATCGACTACACCGACATCGGCGGCCTGAGCCCGCAGATCGAAACCATCCGGGACGCGGTGGAGCTGCCGTTCCTGCACCCGGAGCTGTTCCGCGAGCACGGTCTGAAGCCGCCGAAGGGCGTGCTGCTGTACGGCCCGCCCGGCTGCGGCAAGACGCTCATCGCGAAGGCGGTGGCGCACTCGCTGTCGGCTACGGCGGCCGCCGCGCGGGGCCAGGACCTCGCCGACGCGCGCTCGTACTTCCTCAACGTCAAGGGCCCCGAGCTGCTCAACAAGTACGTCGGGGAGACGGAGCGGCACATCCGGCTGATCTTCGCCCGCGCCCGGGAGAAGGCCTCACAGGGCAACCCGGTGGTCGTGTTCTTCGACGAGATGGAGTCGCTGTTCCGCACCCGCGGCACCGGCGTGTCCAGCGACGTCGAGACGACGATCGTGCCGCAGCTGCTCGCCGAGATCGACGGCGTGGAGCGGCTGGACAACGTCATCGTCATCGGCGCGTCCAACCGTGAGGACATGATCGACCCGGCGATCCTGCGTCCGGGCCGTCTCGACGTGAAGATCAAGATCGAGCGGCCGGACGCTGAGGGCGCGCGCGAGATCTTCAGCAAGTACCTCACGCCGGACCTGCCGATCCACCCGGACGACCTGGCCGAGCACGGCGGGTCGCCAGCGGCGGCGATCGAGGCGATGATCGCCCGGACCGTGGAGCGCATGTACTCCGAGAGCGACGAGAACCGCTTCCTGGAGGTCACCTACGCCAGCGGTGACAAGGAGATCCTGTACTTCAAGGACTTCAACTCCGGCGCGATGATCCAGAACGTCGTCGACCGGGCGAAGAAGGCGGCCATCAAGGACTACCTGTCCACCGGGCAGCGCGGCATCCGGGTGGACCACTTGCTCACGGCGTGCGTGGACGAGTTCCGGGAGAACGAGGACCTGCCCAACACGACGAACCCGGACGACTGGGCGCGCATCTCGGGCAAGAAGGGCGAGCGGATCGTCTTCATCCGCACCATCGTCCAGGGCAAGAAGGGCTCCGAGGCGCCGCGCACCATCGAGACGGTGACGAGCACGGGGCAGTACCTCTGAGCGCCACGACGGCGGGCGGGGGCACGGCGACGGCGCCCCCGCCCGCCGTCGCCGTGCTTCACGTGGGTGCGGGCCGGCGCACGCTCCGCCTGGTGGGACGCCCGCGCGAGGGTGTCGGTGCCCGGACCTAGGGTGTCCCCGTGACGGTGCACCGGGTGATGGGGATCGAGACCGAGTACGGCGTGCTCCAGCCCGGGCGGCCGCTGGCCAACCCCATGCTGCTGTCCAGCCACGTCGTCGCGGTGCACTCGACCGCGCGTGCCGGTCAGCGGGGCCGGGCCCGCTGGGACTACGACGACGAGGACCCGCTGCACGACGCACGGGGATTCCACCTGCAGCGTGCCGCCGCCCACCCTTCCCAGCTCACCGACGACCCGACGCTGCCGGCTCCCTCCGGCGACGTGCCGTCGGTCGCCTCCGGCGCCTCGGGGGAGCCGCTGGAGCGGGTCGCCCGCTCGCTGGTCGAGGAGTACGAGGACCCGGGTGCGGCGAACGTCATCCTCACCAACGGCGCCCGGCTGTACGTCGACCACGCGCACCCCGAGTACTCCTCCCCGGAGGTCACCGGCCCGCTGGACGCGGTGCGCTGGGACCGGGCCGGCGAGCAGGTCATGCTCGCGTCGGTGCGGGCCCTCGCGTCGAACCCGGGGCTGCCGGACGTGGCGTTGTACAAGAACAACGTGGACGGCAAGGGCGCCACCTACGGCACGCACGAGAACTACCTCGTCGAGCGGGCGGTCCCGTTCGCCGAGCTGGCAGCGCGCATGATCCCCTTCCTGGTCACGCGGCAGGTGTACGCCGGCGCGGGCCGCGTGGGGCTCGGCCAGCGCGGCGAGCGGCCGGGCTTCCAGCTCTCGCAGCGGGCCGACTACATGGAGGCCGAGATCGGCCTGGAGACGACGCTGCGCCGCCCGATCGTCAACACCCGCGACGAGCCGCACGCCGACCCCGAGCGCTGGCGTCGGCTGCACGTGATCATCGGAGACGCCACGCTGCTGGAGACCGCGACCTACGTCCGGCTCGGCACCACGTCGCTGGTGCTGTGGCTGATCGAGCGCGGGCTGGACGGCTCGGACGGCGGGGCGCTGGCGGCGGTGGACCGACTGACCCTGCGCGACCCGGTCAAGGCCGTGCACACGATCAGCCACGACCTGACGCTGTCCGCGCGGGTGCCGCTGGCCGACGGACGTGCGCTCACCGCGCTGGAGATCCAGCGCGAGTACCTCGACGCGGTGCGCACCGCCCTGACGGTCGACGGCGCCGAGCCCGACGAGCAGACCGCCGACGTGCTCGCGCGCTGGGCCTCGCTGCTGGACCGGCTCGGCACCGACCCGTCCTCCTGCGCACGCGAGGTCGAGTGGGTGGCCAAGCACCGGGTGCTGGAGGCCATGCGCCGCCGTGAGGGGTTGTCCTGGGACCACCCCAAGCTCGCCGCGGTCGACCTGCAGTGGTCGGACCTGCGCCCGGAACGTGGGCTGTACCACCGGCTGGTGACCGCCGGGGCCGTCGAGCTGCTGGTGACGCCCGAGCAGGTGGCCGACGCCGTCGTGCACGCCCCGCAGGACACCCGCGCGTACTTCCGCGGCGAGGCGGTGGCGCGCTACGGGGCGGAGGTGTCGGCGGCGAGCTGGGACTCGGTGGTCTTCGACGTGCCGGGCGCGGACACGCTGCAGCGCGTGCCGATGCGGGACCCGTTGCGCGGCACCCGGGCCCACGTGGGCGAGCTGCTGGACCGCAGCCCGGATGCCGCGTCGCTGCTGGCGGCACTCGGCGCCTAGGGTGGTTGTCGGAGCCGCGGGCCCGCAGCGGTGCTCGGGTCCACGGTGACGAGGCAGGAGTGGCACCGACGGCACTCGCCGTCGGCGCCGATCGGCTGACAGGAGGTCAGGATGGCTGGTCAGGAGTACCTGCGGTCCCGTCGCGAGGACGGCGAGCCGGACGACGGGGCGGACGCCCCGGTCCCCTCGGCGCCCTCCGCGCAGGCGCGGGACGCCGAGGTCGACGCTCTCCTCGACGAGATCGACGACGTCCTGGAGGCCAACGCGGAGCAGTTCGTGCGCGGCTTCGTCCAGAAGGGCGGGCAGTGAGCGACCATGACGGTGCACGACACGTCCGCCTCCGGGCGGCTGCCGCACGCCTTCACGACGCCCGGGACGCCGTCCTTCGTGGACTTCCTGGCCGGCTACGCCCCGCAGCTGCTGCCCGGGAACCGGACCGTCCCGGTCGGTGACGTGCAGGCCCCGCACGCGACGACGATCGTGGCCCTCGTGGTCGACGGCGGCGTCGTGCTGGCCGGGGACCGACGCGCCACCATGGGCTCGATGATCGCGTCACGGGACATCGAGAAGGTCTTCCCGGCCGACGAGTACTCGGCCATCGGCATCGCGGGCAGCGCGGGCCTGGCGGTCGAGCTCGTCCGGCTGTTCCAGCTCGAGCTGGAGCACTACGAGAAGATCGAGGGCAGCCTGCTGTCGCTGGACGGCAAGGCGAATCGGCTCGCGACGATGATCCGCGGCAACCTCGGCCTGGCGATGCAGGGCCTGGCGGTGGTCCCGCTGTTCGCGGGGTACGACCTGGACCGGCACGTGGGACGGATCTTCTCCTACGACGTCACCGGCGGGCGCTACGAGGAGCACGACCACCACGCGGTCGGCTCCGGGTCGGTGTTCGCCCGCGGCTCGCTGAAGAAGCTGTGGCGCACCGGTCTGGACACCGCCGCCGGGGTGCGCGTGGCGATCGAGGCCTTGGTCGACGCCGCGGACGACGACTCGGCCACCGGCGGTCCGGACTCCACCCGGCGCATCTGGCCGGTGGTCGTCACGGTGACCTCGGACGGCTGCGTGCGGGTGCCCGACGACGAGCTCGCCTCGGTCGTGGCCACCGTCGAGGGAGAGCGCCGGGCAGCGCACCGGGCGGGGGGTCCGCGATGAGCATGCCGTTCTACGTCTCGCCCGAGCAGCTCATGAAGGACCGGGCGGACTACGCGCGCAAGGGCATCGCCCGTGGCCGTTCCGTCGTGGTGCTGCAGTACGACGGGGGCATCGCCTTCGCGACCGAGAACGCCTCGCGCGCGCTGCACAAGGTGTCCGAGATCTACGACCGGATCGCCTTCGCCGCCGTCGGCAAGTACAACGAGTTCGAGAACCTCCGGGTCGCCGGGGTGCGCTACGCCGACCTGCGCGGGTACTCCTACGACCGCGAGGACGTGACGGTCCGTGGGCTGGCGAATGCCTACGCGCAGACCCTCGGCACGGTGTTCACCACCGAGTCCAAGCCGCTGGAGGTCGAGCTCGTCGTCGCCGAGGTCGCCGCGGACGCGTCCGGGGACCAGATCTACCGGCTGTCCTACGACGGCTCGGTGGCCGACGAGCAGGGCTACGTGGTGATGGGCGGGCAGGCCGAGCGTCTCGGCGGGCTCATCGCGGACGCGTGGCGCCCCGGGATGACGCTGCCGCAGGTGCTCGCTCTGGCCGTGCGCGTGCTGGGCACGGAGGAGGGCGGCGAGGTGCGGGAGATCGCGGCCGGCCAGCTCGAGGTCGCGGTGCTGGACCGGACCCGGCCCCGGCGGGCGTTCCGCCGGCTGACCGGGCCGGCGCTGGAGGAGCAGCTGGCGGCACGCGACTGAGCCGCGACCGGGCCCAGAGGGGACCCGGCCGGCCCGGCGTGCACGGCGGAGGGAGCAGGACATGGACAGGCGGATCTTTGGCCTGGAGACCGAGTACGGCGTGACCTGCGCCGCCCCGGACGGACGCGGGCTGTCGGCGGACGAGGTGGCGCGCTACCTGTTCCGCAAGGTGGTGGCCTGGGGACGCTCGTCCAACGTCTTCCTGCGCAACGGCTCGCGGCTGTACCTCGACGTCGGCTCGCACCCGGAGTACGCGACGGCGGAGTGCGACGACTGGCGCCAGCTCGTCACCCACGACCGGGCCGGCGAGCGCATCCTCGAGGGGCTCGTGCAGGACGCCCAGCAGCGGCTGGAGCACGAGGGGCTGCCCGGCACCATCCACCTGTTCAAGAACAACACCGACTCGGCCGGCAACTCCTACGGCTGCCACGAGAACTACCTGGTGCGCCGCCAGGGGGACTTCTCCCGGCTCTCCGACGTGCTGGTGCCGTTCCTCATCACCCGGCAGCTGCTCACGGGTGCCGGCAAGGTGCTGGCCACGCCGCGCGGGGCGGTGTACTGCCTGTCGCAGCGCGCCGACCACATCTGGGAGGCCGTCTCCAGCGCGACCACGCGCTCCCGGCCGATCATCAACACCCGGGACGAGCCGCACGCCGACGCCGAGCACTACCGCCGCCTGCACGTCATCGTCGGTGACTCCTCGATGTCGGAGACCACCACCCAGCTCAAGGTCGGCGCGACCGACCTGCTGCTGCGCATGGTGGAGGCCGGTGTCCCGATGCGGGACCTGACCCTGGAGAACCCCATCCGGGCCATCCGGGAGATCAGCCACGACATGACCGGGATGCACCCCGTGGTGCTGGCGAACGGGCGCACGGTCACGGCGGTCGACATCCAGGAGGAGTACCTGGCGCGGGTCAGCGACTTCGTCGCCGCCCAGGGTGGGCCGACCCCGGAGACCAAGCAGGTGCTCGACCTGTGGGAGCGAGGGCTGCGCGCGCTGCGCACCGGGGACCTGTCGCTGGTGGAGCGAGAGCTGGACTGGGTCATCAAGTACCGGATGATCGAGCGGTACCAGGCCAAGCACGGGCTGGACCTGTCCGACGTGCGGGTCCAGCGGCTCGACCTGGCATACCACGACATCTCCCGCACGGAGGGGCTCTACAACTTGCTGGCCGCCAAGGGGCTGGTCGAACGCGTCACCACGGACCTGGAGATCTTCGAGGCGACGGCCGTCCCGCCGCAGACGACGCGGGCCAAGCTGCGCGGCGACTTCGTGCGGGCGGCCCAGGAGGCCCGGCGCGACTACACCGTCGACTGGGTGCACCTCAAGCTCAACGACCAGGCCCAGCGCACCGTGCTGTGCAAGGACCCCTTCCGGAGCGTGGACGAGCGGGTGGAGCGGCTCATCGAGTCGATGTGACGATCGCGCGCGACGCCCGTCGACGTGGTCCTCGGCGGTGCGGCAGACGACGGCACAGGCAGTGCGACGCGCTCGGTGGTCCGGTGGTCGCCGCGGTGCGGTCGCGCTCGGGTGGAGGCCGTAAGGTGTGACCTCGCCCTGGCGCCCGCCGGGGCGAGGTGGCCGGGCAGCGCTGGTGGAGGAGGGGCACGAAGTGCGACGACTGCGCGGGCCGGCGGCCCTCGTGGCGACCGCGGCGCTGCTCCTCGGCGGGATCGCGGCGTGCTCCCAGACGCCCCCGCCCGACCCGGACATCACCGTCTCGGGGACGAGCGGCGAGGCTCCCACGCTGACCTACCTCACCCCGCTGGACGTCTCCTCGACGTACCGTGAGCAGATCTGGCCGGGCAGCGGACCCGAGCTGACCGAGGATGCGCCGGTGCTGCTCGACTACTGGATCGAGGACGCCACCGACGCCTCGCTCGTCGCGGAGAGCTACTCGACGAGCCCGCGCGCGGCCACGCTCTCCGAGGCCGAGCTCGGCTCCGCCCTGTACGGCACCCTGCGCGGCCAGCACGTCGGCGCCCGCCTGCTGCAGGTGAGCCCGCGGGGGTCCGGTGGTGACACCTACCCGACCGTGACGGTGGTCGACGTGCTGCCCACGCGTGCGCAGGGAGAGGCGGTGACGCCCCGCGACGACCTGCCGAAGGTCAGCCTGGACGAGGACGGGGCGCCCAGCCTCACCGCGACCGGCACCGACCCGCCGACGGACCTCGTCGTGCAGCCGCTGCTGCGCGGCACGGGGGCCCAGGTCACCGCGAGCGACGTCATCACCGTGCAGTACACCGGCTTCTCGTGGACGACGGGGGAGCAGTTCGACACGACGTGGGGCCGGCTGCCCGTGTCGTTCGCCCTGCAGGACGCCTCCGCGTGGGAGGAAGGCCTGGTGGACCAGCCGGTCGGCAGCCAGGTGATGCTCGTCGTCCCCCCCAGCTACGAGCTCGGCGCCACCGACAGCGAGGCGCTGGCCGGCCAGACGCTCGTGTTCGTCATCGACATCCTCGCCACCGGAAGCCCGGACGGAGCCGCCTCGTGACCCTCGCCCTGCGTGTCATCCCCTGCCTCGACGTCGACGCCGGACGCGTCGTCAAGGGTGTCAACTTCGCGAACCTGCGCGACGCCGGCGACCCGGTCGAGCTGGCGCGGCGCTACGACGCCGAGGGCGCCGACGAGGTGACGTTCCTCGACGTGTCGGCCTCGGCGGACGGGCGCGCGACGACCCACGAGGTGGTGCGGCGCACGGCGGAGGAGATCTTCGTGCCGCTCACCGTCGGGGGCGGGGTGCGCTCGGTCGAGGACGTGGACCGCCTGCTGCGGGCCGGAGCGGACAAGGTGGGGGTGAACACCGCGGCGATCGCCCGGCCCGAGCTCATCGCGGAGATCGCCGACCGCTTCGGCAGCCAGGTGCTGGTGCTCTCGGTCGACGCCCGGCGCGTCACCGGGGACACCGTGACGCCCTCGGGCTACGAGGTGACGACGCACGGTGGCAAGCGTGGGACGGGCCTGGACGCCGTCGAGTGGGCGCGCCGGGGGGCCGAGCTGGGCGCGGGCGAGGTGCTGCTCAACTCGATGGACGCCGACGGGACGACGGGCGGGTTCGACCTGGAGATGATCCGTGACGTGCGGGCGGTGGTGCGGGTGCCGCTCATCGCCAGCGGCGGGGCCGGGACGGCGCAGCACTTCGTCGAGGCGGCCCGGGCCGGCGCGGACGCAGTGCTCGCCGCGAGCGTCTTCCACTTCGGCACGCTGACGGTCCGCGAGGTCAAGGACGCGTTGCGGGCGGCAGGGGTCGTGGTGCGCTGACCGGCGGCGCCGGCCGCGGGTCGCGGCGGGCTACGTCAGCGGGAGGAGATCGGTCAGCGCGGCCAGGTCCTGCGCGGCGCCCTCCAGGCGGACGTCGGCGGCCCGGCCCCGCCCGGTCAGGTAGAGCAGCAGCTCGCCGACGTCCCCGCGCACCACGACCGTGCCGTGACCGCCGTGCGGCGAGCGCACCCGGCGGCGCACGCCGTCCGGCCGCACCAGTACGACGCCGGCCGGCTGGCGTCGCAGCCGCAGGGCCGCCATGCGGAGCAGGTCCGTCCACAGCGCGTCGACCAGGCCCGGCTCGAGGACGCGAGCAGGGACCGGGCCGGCGCCCCGGCGCACGTCCTCGGTGTGCACGAAGAACTCGGTGACGTTCGCCAGGTCACCGGCCCAGGACATCGGGTGCCACCCGGGCGGCGGGCTGGCGACCCGAGCCACCAGGTCGCGGTAGGCGCTCTCGGTGGTGGCAGCGTCGGCCAGCCGGTCGACCGCGGTGTCGGTGCGTGCGGCGAGAGCCGGGACGGCGAGCCCCGCTGCGACGAGCGGCGAGTGCTCTCGCAGCACGAGGTGCGCCGCGAGGTGCCGGGCCTGCCACCCTGCGCAGAGCGTCGGGGCGTCCGGAGGGACCGCCCGCAGGGCCGCGGCCAGCTGCTCGCGCTCGATCTCGTGCCAGGTCATCGCGTCATGGTCGCACGGCGGGCCGAGCGGTGGGCGGCGTGGCCGCCGCGGCGGTGAGCGCCGGGCGTGTCGGTGGGACGTGGGAGGATCGGGGACGTGTCCGACACGACCCCTTCTCCCGTCCTGGACGGCCCGGGCGCATCCGCCGCGCCCATCCTCGACCCGGCCGTCGCCGCGCGGCTGCGCCGTGACGCGCACGGTCTCGTCGCGGCGATCGTGCAGCAGCACGACACGGGCGAGGTGCTCATGCTCGGCTGGATGGACGACGAGGCGCTGCGTCGCACGCTGACCACCGGTCGGGTGACGTTCTGGAGCCGGTCGCGGCAGGAGTACTGGCGCAAGGGGGACACCTCGGGGCACGCCCAGTACGTGAAGTCGGTGAACCTCGACTGCGACGGAGACGCGCTGCTGGTCCGGGTGGACCAGGTGGGCGCGGCCTGCCACACCGGCGCGCGGTCGTGCTTCGACGCGGGCGGTCCGCTGCCGACCGTGCAGGGGCAGCGGCCCGGGACGGGGTCGGCGGAGGCCGTCGGGGCGGCGCAGCCGGCTGCGCCGGTGGACGGGGGTGCGCGGTGAGCGCCGCGACGACGACGTCCTCCGGTCCCACGCCCGGGACGGACGGGACGGTGGGTGGCGCCGGCGGGGTGCCGCCGGCGGACGTGGTGGACATGACGCCCGTCGAGGTGCCCTGGGGTGGGACCTGGCCGACGCTCGACCGCTTCCGCGCACTCGCCCGCGACCGCCGCGTCATCCCCGTGGCGCGCCGCCTGCTGGCCGACGACGTGACCCCCGTCGGCCTGTACCGCACGCTGGCCGGCGGACGTCCCGGCACGTTCGTCCTGGAGTCGGCCGAGGCCGACGGCACCTGGTCGCGGTACTCCTTTGTCGGCGTCCGTTCGCGCGCCACCCTGACGGTGCGTGACGGCCGCGCGGTCTGGGTGGGCGACGTGCCGGTGGGCGTACCGACCGAGGGAGACGTGCTCGACGTGCTCGGCCGCACGCTCGACGTGCTGCGCACGCCCGCCGTGCCCGGTCTGCCGCCGCTGACCGGCGGCCTCGTCGGGGCGCTGGGGTGGGACGTGGTGCGGCACTGGGAACCGACGCTGCCGACCGGGGCGCCCGACGAGCTCGGCGTCCCCGAGGTCACGTTGCTGCTGGCCACCGACCTGGCGGTGGTGGACCACCACGACGGTTCGGTGTGGCTGGTCGCCAATGCGATCAACTTCGACGACACCGACGCCCGTGTCGACGAGGCGCACGCCGACGCGGTGGCCCGGCTCGACGCCATGCAGGAGGCGCTGCTGCACCCGTCCACGCCGGACGTGTCGGTGCTGGCGGCGGTGGACGAGCCCGCACTGGAGTTCCGCTCCGCACGCGGCGACTTCGAGGCGGCGGTGCGCACCGGCCAGGAGGCGATCCGCGACGGCGAGGTCTTCCAGGTGGTGCTGTCGCAGCGGCTCGACCTCGACTGCGGAGCCTCCCCGCTGGACGTCTACCGGGTGCTGCGCACCATCAACCCGAGCCCATACATGTACTACGTGCAGCTTCAGGACGCCGACGGCGCGGACTTCGCCGTGGTGGGCTCGAGTCCGGAGACGCTGGTGAAGGTGAGCGGACGGCGCGTGACGACGTTCCCGATCGCCGGCTCCCGCCCACGGGGGTCGACGCCGGAGGAGGACCGTCGGCTCCACGACGAGGTGCTCGCCGACCCCAAGGAGCGGGCGGAACACATCATGCTGGTCGACCTTGCCCGCAACGACCTCGTCAAGGTGTGCGAGCCGACCAGCGTGGAGGTCGAGGAGTTCATGGCGGTCAAGCGGTACTCGCACATCATGCACATCTGCTCGACGGTGGTCGGACGGCTGCGTGCGGGGGCGACGGCGCTGCAGACCCTGATGGCGGCCTTCCCGGCGGGCACGCTGTCCGGGGCGCCGAAGCCGCGGGCCATCGCCCTCATCGACGAGATCGAGCCGGCGCGCCGGGGCATCTACGGCGGCACGGTCGGATACTTCGACTTCGCCGGGAACATGGACATGGCGATCGCGATCCGGACGGCGCTCATCCGTGACGGGCGTGCCAGCGTGCAGGCCGGGGCGGGGATCGTGGCCGACTCCGTGCCAGCGACCGAGTACGAGGAGACCCGCAGCAAGGCCGCCGCCGCGGTCCGCGCGGTGCAGATCGCCTCCCGGCTGCGCGCGGCGGGCGCGTGAGCCGGGGGCGGTCCGCGGCGGTCCTCCTGCTGCTGGCCGGCCTGACGGCGCTCGTCGCGGTGCCGACGTGGCTGACCACCACCGGAGCGAGCGCGCTGCGTGGGGACGTGGCCGTGCCGGTCCCCGGGACGCAGGCGGCCCCGGCGGTGCTGGCGGGGGCCGTCGTGCTGCTGGCCGCGGTCGCGGCCGTCGGGCTGGTCGGGCGCGCGGGTCGCTGGGTGGTGGTCGCCGTCGTGGCCGGGGCCGGCGTGCTGGTCGTGGCGGCGGCCCTGGCCGTGCTGGCCGACCCGGCGGGCACCGCGCAGCCGGTGGTCGCCGAGCAGACCGGTGTCGGTCGGCTGACCGGGCCGGTGCACGTGCTGGTGTGGCCCTACCTGGCAGTGCTCGCCGGTGCACTGGACGTGCTGGGGGCCGTGGGCCTGGCGCGTGCCTCGGGGACCTGGGCGGGCCCGTCCCGCCGGCACGAGGTGGCGCGGTCGGCGACGGCGGGTGTGGGCAGCCCGACGAGCCGGGGGACGCGCCGCGGCCCGAGCACCGGGACGGGCGACAGGGCCGGGCCGACGGGTGGCGCCCCGGTGCCGGGGGCCGACGGAGCCGCGGACCGCGCCGCCGAGCGGGAGCCGGATGACGAGCGGGCCACGTGGGACGCGTTGAGCAGGGGGGACGACCCCTCGTGACGTCGAGCGCGGCGCGCGGCGTGGTCCCAGAGGTCCGCTAGGGTGATCGGCGAACCGAGCACGAAGGACACCATCCCATGGCCGACAACTCCCTGGCGCACCGTGCGCAGCACCCCACCCGCACGGAGCCGATGAACCTGCCGCCGAAGGCGCCGCCGACCAACCACGGTCACACGGTCGCGGCGTGGACGACGACGTGGGTCGTCGTCACCGGCGCGGTCGTCGTCGCGCTCGCCATGGTGCTCGAGCTGCTGTGGCTCGTCTGGGTCGGTGCGGTGCTGATGCTGCTGGGCCTCGTGCTCGGCAAGGTTCTGCAGCTCATGGGGTACGGCCAGGGCGGTGCCCAGACGCGCGCGCGCCAGCGCGGTCGCGCGGGACACTAGGCCGGACGGCCGGCGACGGGCGCAGACCGGCCAACCCGGCGACCACCAGGAGGACCGATGTCGACGCCGAACGATCCGCTGGACCCGAACGCCGGCGGGCAGCCCGGACCGGCAAGCTCCGGCTCCGGGACGCCGCAGCCCGGCTCCCCGCAGCCCGGACCGTCGGAGCAGGGCTCGCCGCAGTACGGACCCCCGCAGTCCGGCACGCCCTACCCGAGCGCCCCGCAGTACCCGCAGTACCCGTCCGGCCAGTACGGCGCGTCGCCCTACGGTCAGCCGTACGGCCAGCCCTACGGCTACCCGAAGAACAGCGTCGGCGTGTGGGCGCTGGTGCTCGGCATCCTCAGCGTGACCTTCTGCGGGTGCTTGAGCGGCATCCCGGCGATCATCGTCGGCTATGCGTCCCGCCGGGCCGCGGCCGCAGGCGAGGCGAACAACGGCGGCATGGGGACGGCGGGGGTCGTCCTCGGCTGGATCTCGGTGGCGCTGACGGTGCTCTCGCTGGTCTGGCTGTTCCTCCTCGGTGGGTGGGCCTGGTACATGGAGACGCTGGAGTCCTCCACCCGCGTCTGAGGGGTGCGATCCATGAGCAGGGTGCAGTCCACGAGCGGCCCGGCGTCCGCGCCGGGGCCGGTGGACGCGCTGGCGCGGCGTGGCCGGGTGACCGGTCGCGCCGCCCGGCTGCGCACCCCGCTGCTGGCGGCCGCCGGGCTCGCTGCGGGCACGCTCGTCGTGGCCCTGCGGGACCCGCACACGGCCGGCAGCTACGGCGTGTGCCCGTTCCTGCTGCTGACCGGGATGCCGTGCGCAGCCTGCGGCGGGTTGCGCGCGACGTACGACCTGGCGCACGGGGACGTGGCCGGCGCGTGGGACATGAACCCCTTGTGGGTGCTCGCCGTCCCGGTGCTCGCCGCGCTGTGGCTGCGTTGGACGTGGCGTCGCTGGCGGGGACTGCCGCCGCCGCCGGGAGCGGACCGCCGGTCCATGCGTGCGGCGGTCGCCGCCGGTGTGCTCCTCGTCGGGTTCACGGTGGTCCGGAACCTGCCGGGGCTCGCTCCGTGGCTGGCCCCCTGAGCGGGACGGCCGGGTGTGGTGGCGCGTGTCCCGAGCGGCCGCACCTTCGGGCAGGGCAGTCCGGGGCGGTCCCAGCCAGCGGCTTGTGGTCGGGACCACTGTCCGTCGCCTCTACGATGGCGTCGAGGCTGCCGCCCGACGGGCCAGGAGGGACGGCTGCACCGGCCCCGGGGGAGAGGGTGAGGTTTCGATGACCGTTCTGGACGACATCGTCACGGGCGTCAGGGAGGACCTCGCCGTCCGGGAGGCGGCGACACCGCTCGCCGAGCTCAAGGAGCTGGCGGCGCGGCGGCCGTCGGCGCTGGACTGCGTCGGCCGGCTGCGCGCCGAGGATGCCGTGACGGTGATCGCCGAGGTCAAGCGGTCCAGCCCGTCCAAGGGTCCGCTCGCCACCATCGGGGACCCGGCGGCGCTGGCCGCTGAGTACGAGAAGGGCGGCGCAACGGCGATCTCGGTGCTGACCGAGCGCCGGCACTTCGGTGGCTCGCTGGACGACCTGGACGCGGTGCGGGCGAAGGTCGACATCCCGGTGCTGCGCAAGGACTTCGTCGTCTCCCCGTACCAGGTCTGGGAGGCGCGGGCACACGGCGCCGACCTGGTGCTGCTCATCGTCGCCGCGCTCGAGCAGACGGTGCTGGAGTCCCTCGTCGAGCGGGTGCACTCCTTGGGCATGACCGCCCTGGTCGAGGTGCACGACGAGGAGGAGGTCGCGCGGGCGGTGGACGCCGGCGCCCGGGTCGTCGGCGTCAACGCGCGCGACCTCAAGACGCTCGACGTGGACCGCTCCACGTTCTCCCGGGTCGCCCCCGCGATCCCGTCGGACATCGTGAAGATCGCCGAGTCCGGCGTGCGTGGGCCGCACGACGTGGTCGACTACGCCCGGGCGGGTGCCGACGTCGTGCTCGTCGGCGAGGCACTGGTCACCGACGACGCGCCCCGGCAGTCCGTCGCGGACCTGGTGGCCGCCGGTGCCCATCCGTCGCTGCGGGCGGTGCGCCAGTGAGCGAGGCGGTCGGCGGGCGTCCCCCGGTGCGGACGGAGCCCGCACACGGGACCCTCGCCACGCAACAGGGCCCGTACTTCGGGGCGTTCGGTGGACGCTTCGTCCCCGAGGCGCTCATCGCCGCCCTGGACGAGCTGGAGACCGAGTACCACAAGGCTCAGGCCGACCCGGCGTTCGGCGCCGAGCTTGCTCGGCTGCACCGCAGCTACGTCGGGCGTCCCAGCCCGTTGACCGAGGTGCCGCGGTTCGCGGCGCACGTCGGCGAGGGCGTGCGGGTGTTCCTCAAGCGTGAGGACCTCAACCACACCGGCTCGCACAAGATCAACAACGTGCTCGGCCAGGCGCTGCTGGTGAAGCGCATGGGCAAGACACGGGTCATCGCGGAGACCGGTGCCGGTCAGCACGGCGTGGCCACGGCGACGGCCGCGGCGCTGCTCGACCTGGAGTGCACCGTCTACATGGGCGAGGAGGACACCCGGCGGCAGGCGCTCAACGTCGCCCGGATGCGCCTGCTCGGCGCGGAGGTGGTGCCGGTCCGGATCGGGACCCGCACGCTCAAGGACGCGATCAACGAGGCGCTGCGCGACTGGGTGGCGAACGTCGACACCACGCACTACCTCATCGGCACGGTGACCGGGCCGCACCCGTTCCCGGAGATGGTCCGCGACTTCCAGAAGGTCATCGGCGAGGAGGCCCGTGCCCAGCTGCTCGCCGAGGTGGGCCGGCTGCCGGACGCCGTGGCGGCGTGCGTCGGGGGCGGCTCGAACGCGATGGGCGTCTTCAACGCGTTCCTCGACGACCCGTCGGTGCGGCTGTTCGGCTTCGAGGCCGGCGGTGCCGGCATCGACAGCGGGCGGCACGCGGCACGGTTCTCCGGCGGTGCGCCCGGGGTGCTGCACGGCGCTCGGTCGTATCTGCTGCAGGACGAGGACGGCCAGACGCTGCCCAGCCACTCGGTGTCGGCAGGCCTGGACTACCCGAGCGTGGGCCCCGAGCACTCCTGGCTGCACGACCAGGGCCGTGCCGAGTACCGCCCGGTCACGGACGACGAGGCGATGGAGGCGTTCTCCCTGCTGTGCCGCACGGAGGGCATCATCCCGGCCATCGAGTCGGCGCACGCACTCGCCGGTGCGCTGCAGCTCGGCCGGGAGGTCGGCGGCTGGCAGGTGCCGGACGGCGGTGACCGCATTGTGCTGGTGAACCTGTCGGGCCGCGGCGACAAGGACGTGTCGACGGCGGCGCGCTGGTTCGGCCTGGTGGAGCAGGACACGCCCGACGAGACGCACGGAGGGGACGCGTGAGCCCGAAGGGTGCGCCGAGAGCCGAGCGCGGGGAAGGCCGAGCGATGAGCCCGAAGATCGCACCCGGAGTGCAGCGGACGGTGGGGGCAGGCGGCACGCGCCGCAAGCTGAGCGCGGGGAAGGCCGAGCGATGAGCCAGCTCCAGGTCCGCAGCGCGACGCAGGACCGGCTCGACGCGCTGGCCGCCGGGTTCGACGGCGAGCCGGGACGGGCCGCGCTGGTCGGGTACCTGCCGGTCGGCTTCCCGGACGTCCCCGGCTCGGTGGACGCCGTGCGCGCCATGGTCGACGCGGGCGTGGACGTCGTCGAGCTGGGGGTGCCGTACACCGACCCGGTGATGGACGGTCCGGTCATCCAGCGGGCGGTCGACGCCGCGTTGGCGGGTGGCACGCGCGTGCGCGACACGCTGGCGGCCGTCGAGCAGGTGTCCGGACGGGGCGCCCCGGTGCTCGTCATGACGTACTGGAACATCGTCCTGCGCTACGGCGTGGACGCCTTCGCGCGAGACCTCGCGGCGGCGGGTGGTGCCGGGCTGATCACCCCCGACCTGGTGCCGGACGAAGCCGCCGAGTGGTTGGCGGCCTCCGACGCGCACGGGCTGGACCGGGTGTTCCTCGTCGCCCCGAGCTCGACCCCGGAGCGGCTGGCCTCGACCGTGGCGGCCTCGCGGGGCTTCGTCTACGCGGCGTCCACGATGGGTGTCACCGGCGAGCGCGCGACCGTGGGGGACCGCGCTGCCCAGCTCGTCGCGGACACCCGGTCGGCCGGTGCGCGGCGGGTGTGCGTCGGTCTGGGGGTGTCCCGTCCGGAGCAGGCCGCCGAGGTGGCCAGGTACGCCGACGGCGTCATCGTCGGCTCCGCCCTGGTACGCGCGCTGCTCGAGGCGCCTGATCGCACGGCCGGCCTCGACGCCCTGGCCGGGGTGGCCGCCGGGCTGGCGGCCGGGGTGCGCTCGGCCGCACGGGAGGAGGTCCGATGATGCTTCCCGCCGGGATCCCGAGCCCGTCGCAGGGTGTCTGGTACCTGGGCCCGGTGCCGTTACGCGCCTACGCCCTCGCGATCCTTCTGGGGATCGTGCTGGCGGTCTGGATCGCCCGGCGGCGGTGGGCGGCACGCGGGGGAGACCCCGACCAGGTGCTGGAGATCGCGTTCTGGGCGGTGCCGTTCGGCATCGTCGGCGGTCGGCTCTACCACGTCATCACCTCGCCGGACGCGTACTTCGGCGAGGGCGGCGAGCCGTTGCGGGCGTTCGCGATCTGGCAGGGCGGGCTGGGCATCTGGGGCGCGGTGGCGCTCGGCGGCCTGGGCGCCTGGATCGGCGCGCGGCGCCAGGGGCTGCGCCTCGCCCCGTTCGCCGACGCGCTCGCGCCCGGTCTGCTGGTGGCGCAGGCGGTCGGCCGGTTGGGCAACTGGTTCAACCAGGAGCTGTTCGGCGGTCCGACGACGCTGCCGTGGGGCCTGGAGATCGACGACGCCCATCTGCCGGCGGGCTTCCCGTCCGGCACGCTGTTCCACCCGACGTTCCTGTACGAGCTGCTCTGGAACCTGGCGGGCGCCGCCCTGCTGGTGTGGCTGGACCGGCGCTACCGACTGGGGCACGGCCGGGTCTTCTGGCTCTACGTCGTGCTCTACACCGCGGGCCGGCTCTGGATCGAGCTCCTGCGCATCGACCCGGCGCACGAGTTCTTCGGCCTGCGCGTGAACGTGTGGACCTCCATCATCGTCGGGCTGGGCGCCCTGGTAGCGTTCCTCGTGGTCGGGCGCCGGTATCCCGGACGCGATGCGACCCTCCTGCGGGAACCCCCCGCTCCGCAGGATGAAGGACGTGTGCAGGACGACGAGGCTGCGCAGGCGGAGACCCGTGCGCAGGACGACGGCCGCGCGCACGACGACGAGGAAGAGTCACCGGACCTCGCACGCTGACCGGCCCACCCGGCCGGTCGACCGGCGACGCTCGACCATGGGTCCCTGCGTTGTGTGATCTTCCTCACAATGGGTGATGTGACCGGGCTCGTAACGCAGATGTAAAGTCGCGGAAACATTCGCCCCTGGGCCGACGACGTCCCGCCCCCTGCCCCCTGCCTCCCGGCGCGTCCGGGAACCGTGAGGACGGTTATCGATGTCGACGTCGCCCCTGAGGATCGGCGTACCCGCGGACGAGCGGCCGGTGGGTCTCTACGACCCCGCGGCCGAGCACGACGCGTGCGGCTTCGCGTTCGTCGCGACGCTGCGCGGCACCCCCGGACGGGACATCATCGACGCGGGACTGACGGCGCTGCTCAACCTCGACCACCGCGGTGCCGTGGGCGCCGAGGAGGACAGCGGCGACGGCGCGGGCATCCTCACCCAGATCCCCGACGCCTTCCTGCGCGACGTGGTGGATGCCGACCTGCCGCCCGTGGGCTCCTACGCCATCGGCCTGGCCTTCCTGCCCGCCGACGAGGGCGCCCGCGCGACCGCCGTCACGGCGATCGAGGACCTCGCTGCGCAGGAGAAGCTCGAGGTGCTCGCCTGGCGCGACGTCGTCGTCACCGCGGACCTCGTGGGGCCGACGGCACGGGCGTCGATGCCCTCCTTCCGCCAGCTCGTCGTCGCCGACCCGGCCCGGGAGCTGTCCGGTATCGACCTCGACCGGCGTGCTTTCCGGCTGCGCAAGCGGTCCGAACGGGAGGTCGGCGTCTACTTCGCCTCACTGTCCTGTCGCACCCTCGTCTACAAGGGCATGCTGACCACCGGCCAGCTCGAGCCCTTCTTCGCCGACCTGTCCGACCCCCGCTACGCCACCGAGATCGCGCTGGTCCACTCCCGCTTCTCGACGAACACCTTCCCCTCCTGGCCGCTGGCCCAGCCGTTCCGCCTGGTGGCGCACAACGGCGAGATCAACACCGTGCGCGGCAACCGCAACTGGATGGCCGCGCGTGAGGGAACGCTCTCCTCCGAGCTGCTCGGTGACCTGGCCCCCCTGATGCCGGTGTGCACACCCGGCGGCTCGGACTCCGGCTCGTTCGACGAGGTGCTCGAGCTGCTGCACCTGTCCGGGCGGTCCCTGCCGCACGCGGTCATGATGATGATCCCGGAGGCGTGGGAGAACCACCGTCAGATGGACCCCGACCGGCGGGCGTTCTACGAGTACCACTCCACGCTCATGGAGCCCTGGGACGGGCCGGCGGCGATGACCTTCACCGACGGCACCCTGATCGGCTCGGTGCAGGACCGCAACGGCCTGCGGCCGGGACGGTACTGGGTCACCGAGGACGGCCTCGTGGTGTGCGCCTCAGAGGCCGGCGTGCTCGACATCGACCCGGCGACCGTGGTGGCCAAGGGTCGCCTGGAGCCGGGCCGGATGTTCCTGGTGGACACCGGCCGGGGCCGCATCGTCGAGGACGAGGAGATCAAGGCCCAGCTCGCCGCGCAGCGGCCCTACGCCCAGTGGGTCCGCGAGAACGCGGTCTTCCTGGAGCAGCTGCCCGAGCGTGAGCACGTGGCCCACTCGGCCGCCTCCGTGCGCCGGCGCCAGCGCGCCTTCGGGTACACCGAGGAGGAGCTCAAGGTCCTGCTCGGTCCGATGGCCGCGACGGGTGCCGAGCCGCTGGGTGCCATGGGGTCGGACACCCCGGTCGCCGTGCTCTCGCGTCGTCCCCGGCTGCTGTTCGACTACTTCACGCAGATGTTCGCCCAGGTGACCAACCCGCCGCTGGACGCCATCCGCGAGGAGCTGGTGACGGCCATCGCCGGCGCGATCGGCCCGGAGCCGAACCTGCTCGAGGACGGGCCGCAGCACGCACGCAAGCTGGTCCTGCCGTTCCCCGTGATCGACAACGACCAGCTCGCCAAGATCGTGCACGTCGACCGCCAGCGCGGGCTGGGCTTCCGTGCGACGACGATCCGCGGCCTGTACCGGGCCTCCGGCGGCGGTGCGGCGCTGCAGGAGCGCCTGGACGAGATCTTCGCCGAGGTCGACCGCGCCGTCGCGGACGGCGTGAGCTTCGTCGTGCTGTCGGACCGCAACTCCGACGCCGAGCTGGCGCCGATCCCGTCGCTGCTGCTGCTGTCGGCCGTGCACCACCACACGCTGCGTCGGCACACCCGCACGCAGATCTCGCTGGTCGTCGAGGCCGGCGACGTGCGCGAGGTGCACCACGTGGCGCTGCTCGTCGGCTACGGCGCGGCCGCGGTCAACCCGTACCTGGCGATGGAGACCGTCGAGGACATGGCCCGGCACGGCTACCTGCCGGGGGTCGGCCCGGACAGGGCGGTCGCCAACCTCATCAAGGCGCTCGGCAAGGGCGTGCTCAAGGTCATGTCGAAGATGGGCATCTCGACCATCGCCTCCTACCGCGGGGCCCAGGTGTTCGAGGCGATCGGTCTGTCGCACGCGCTCATCGACCGGTACTTCACCGGGACGACGAGCCGGCTGGGCGGCATCGGGCTGGACGTCATCGCCGCCGAGGTGGCCGCCCGCCACGCCGACGCCTACCCGGCCAGCGGCAACCGGCAGCCGCACCAGCGGCTCGCGGTCGGCGGCGAGTACCAGTGGCGGCGCGACGGCGAGGACCACCTGTTCGACCCCGAGACGGTGTTCCGGCTGCAGCACTCCACCCGCACCCGGCAGATGGACGTCTTCCGGCAGTACACGCACCGGGTGGACGAGCAGAGCCAGCGGCTGATGACCCTGCGCGGACTGCTGTCCTTCCGCGAGGGCGTGCGCCAGCCGGTGCCGATCGAGGAGGTCGAGCCGGTCAGCGAGATCGTCAAGCGCTTCTCCACCGGTGCGATGTCCTACGGCTCCATCTCTGCCGAGGCGCATCAGACGCTGGCGATCGCGATGAACCGGCTCGGCGGCAAGTCGAACACCGGAGAGGGCGGCGAGGACCCCGAGCGCCTGCATGACCCGGAGCGTCGCTCGGCGATCAAGCAGATCGCGTCCGGGCGGTTCGGTGTCACCGCCGAGTACCTGACGAACGCCGACGACCTGCAGATCAAGCTCGCGCAGGGCGCCAAGCCGGGGGAGGGCGGTCAGCTGCCTGGGCACAAGGTGTACCCGTGGGTCGCGCGCACCCGGCACTCCACACCCGGCGTCGGGCTCATCTCCCCGCCGCCGCACCACGACATCTACTCGATCGAAGACCTCAAGCAGCTCATCCACGACCTGAAGAACGCCAACCCGCACGCCCGCGTGCACACCAAGCTGGTGAGCGAGTTCGGCGTCGGGACGGTCGCGGCGGGCGTGGCGAAGGCGTACTCCGACGTGGTGCTCATCTCCGGGCACGACGGCGGCACCGGTGCCAGCCCGCTGACCTCGCTCAAGCACGCCGGTACCCCGTGGGAGATCGGTCTGGCCGAGACCCAGCAGACCCTCGTGCTCAACAACCTGCGCGACCGCGTCGTGGTGCAGGTGGACGGTCAGCTCAAGACGGGTCGCGACGTCGTCGTCGGTGCGCTGCTCGGGGCCGAGGAGTTCGGCTTCGCCACCGCGCCGCTGGTGGTGTCCGGCTGCGTCATGATGCGCGTCTGCCACCTCGACACCTGCCCGGTCGGCGTCGCCACGCAGAACCCCGAGCTGCGGGCACGGTTCACCGGCAGACCCGAGTTCGTCGTGACGTTCTTCGAGTTCATCGCGCAGGAGGTCCGTGAGCTGCTGGCCCGGCTCGGTTTCCGCTCGATCGAGGAGGCCGTCGGCCACGTCGAGGTGCTGGAGACCCGGGCCGCCGTCGACCACTGGAAGGCCCAGGGGCTCGATCTCGGCCCGGTGCTGGCCGTCCCGCAGCCGGTCCCCGGCTCGACGCTGCACCACAGCCGCCGGCAGGACCACGGCCTGGAGCGGGCGCTGGACAACCAGCTCATCGAGCTGGCGACCGACGCCCTGGAGCGCCGTGAGCCGGTGCGCATCGCGCTGCCGATCCGCAACGTCAACCGCACCGTCGGCACGATGCTCGGGCACGAGGTCACCCGGCGCTTCGGCGGGTCCGGGCTGGCCGACGACACCATCGACGTGACCCTCACCGGCTCCGCCGGCCAGTCCTTCGGCGCGTTCCTGCCGCGGGGCATCACGTTGCGACTCTTCGGAGACGCCAACGACTACGTCGCCAAGGGGCTGTCCGGCGGGCGCATCGTCGTGCGGCCCGACCGGTCGGCGGTGCTGTCGACCCAGCACCACGTCATCGCCGGCAACGTCATCGGCTACGGCGCGACGTCCGGGGAGGTCTACCTGCGCGGTCAGGTCGGCGAGCGGTTCGCCGTGCGCAACTCCGGGGCGACGCTGGTCGTGGAGGGGGTCGGCGACCACGCCTGCGAGTACATGACCGGCGGCACGGTCCTCGTGCTCGGCCGCACCGGGCGCAACCTCGGCGCCGGCATGTCGGGCGGCACGGCCTACGTGCTGGACCTCGACCCCGAGCTGGTGAACGTCGAGGCGCTGCGCTCCGGCGAGCTCATGCTCGAGCCGCTGGACGACGAGGACGCGGTGCTCGTCGAGCGCCTGCTGCGCGTCCACCACGAGGAGACGGGCTCGCCCGTCGCCGCCCAGCTGCTGGAGGAGCCGGCCGCGACCCGCGTCCGGTTCACCCGGCTGCTGCCCACCGAGTACGCCCGCGTCCGCACCGCGCTCGCCCAGGCCGAAGCCCAGGGGCTCGACCCGGCGGCGCCCGGCGTGTGGGACACGATCCTGGAGGTGGCCCGTGGCTGACCCCCGCGGCTTCCTGAAGGTCCGCCAGCGCGAGCTGCCCCCGAACCGTCCGGTCGAGGTGCGCATCCGCGACTGGAAGGACGTGCACGAGCACCTGCAGGAGGGACAGCCGTTCCTCACCGAGCAGGCCGGCCGCTGCATGGACTGCGGCATCCCGTTCTGCCACAACGGCTGTCCGCTGGGGAACCTCATCCCGGAGTGGAACGACCTGGTGTGGCGCTGGCAGTGGGCGGACGCGATCGAGCGCCTGCACCAGACGAACAACTTCCCGGAGTTCACCGGCCGCATCTGCCCGGCGCCGTGCGAGACGAGCTGCGTGCTGGGCATCAACCAGCCGCCGGTGACCATCAAGAACATCGAGGTCTCGATCATCGACGAGGCCTTCGAGCGAGGGTACGTCACCCCGCAGGTGCCGCAGCGGCTCACCGGTCACACGGTCGCCGTCGTCGGCTCCGGCCCCGCCGGGCTGGCCGCCGCCCAGCAGCTCACCCGGGCCGGGCATACCGTCGCCGTCTATGAGCGGGACGATGCGATCGGTGGCCTGCTGCGCTACGGCGTGCCCGACTTCAAGCTGGAGAAGGTCCACATCGACCGCCGGCTGCAGCAGATGGAGGCCGAGGGCACCCGCTTCCGTCCGGGCGTCGAGATCGGCACCGACGTCACCTGGGCCGAGCTGCAGGAGCGTTATGACGCCATCGTCGTCGCCACCGGCGCCACCGTCCCGCGCGAGCTGCGTGTGCCCGGCACCGGGCTGGACGGCGTGCACCCGGCGATGGACTTCCTGCACCAGGCCAACGCCCTCGTCGCCGGCAAGGCTGCGGACGGGCCGCGGATCAGCGCGGCCGGCAAGCACGTCGTCATCATCGGCGGCGGCGACACCGGCTCGGACTGCCTGGGCACCGCCCTGCGCGAGGGCGCGGCCTCGGTGACCACGCTGGCTATCGGCAAGCAGCCGCCGACGGAGCGCACCGGCGACCAGCCGTGGCCGACCGACCCGGTGCTGTTCGAGGTGTCCTCCTCCCACGAGGAGGGCGGTGAGCGCGAGTTCCTCGCCTCCACCGTCGAGCTGGTCGGCGACGCGGACGGGCACGTGCGGCGGCTGCGGCTGGCGACCACCGAGTACCTGCCCGACGGCCGCCGGGTCCCGAGCCCGGGCACCGAGCGGGAGATCCCGGCGGACCTGGTGCTCGTCGCGATGGGCTTCACCGGCCCAGAGACGGACCAGCTCGCCGAGCAGCTCGGCATCGAGGTGACTGACCGGGGCCTCGTCGCGCGCGGGGACGACTTCGCCACCACGGTGCCGGGCGTCTTCGTCGCGGGGGACGCCGGTCGTGGGCAGTCGCTCGTCGTGTGGGCCATCGCCGAGGGTCGGGCCGCTGCGGCCGCGGTCGACCGGTTCCTGTCCGGGACCACCGAGCTGCCGGCCCCGATCGCCGCGAGCACCGTGGCGCTGCGCCCGTGACCCGTCGCAGCCCGGCGCGTCCCGGCGCTGTCACCTCTACGAACACCATCGAGAACGCGGTCGTCCGGGACCTCCGGTCCCGCTGTGCGCACACCAGGAAGGCATAGTCTCAAGCCATGCGGAGAGCGAAGATCGTCTGCACCATCGGGCCCGCCACCGAGTCCCCGGAGCAGATCCAGGCGCTGGTGGACGCCGGCATGGACGTGGCCCGGCTGAACCGTAGCCACGGTGACACCGAGGTGCACACCAGGGTCTACAACAACGTCCGCGCGGCAGCGCAGGCCTCGGGCCGCTCGGTGGCTGTGCTGGTCGACCTGCAGGGCCCGAAGATCCGGCTCGGACGGTTCGCCGCGGGCAAGCACGACCTGGCGGTGGGGGACACCTTCACCATCACCACGGAGGACGTCGAGGGCACCAAGGAGCTGGTCTCCACGACGTTCAAGGGGCTGCCTGGCGACGTGCGGCCCGGTGACCCGATCCTCATCGACGACGGCAAGGTGCTCGTGCGCGTCACGGCCGTGGAGGGCCCGCGCGTGGTGACCCGCGTCGAGGTCCCGGGGCCCGTCTCGAACAACAAGGGCCTCAACCTGCCCGGCGTGGCCGTCTCCGTCCCGGCGATGAGTGACAAGGACGAGGAGGACCTGCGCTGGGCGATCCGCATCGGTGCGGACGTCATCGCGCTGTCCTTCGTCCGCACCGCCGCCGACTACGACGACGTCCGCCGGATCATGGAGGAGGAGGGCCGCGTCGTCCCGGTCGTCGCCAAGATCGAGAAGCCGCAGGCGGTGGAGAACCTGACGGAGATCGTCGCGGCGTTCGACGGCATCATGGTGGCGCGCGGCGACCTCGGCGTGGAGCTGCCGCTGGAGCAGGTGCCGCTGGTGCAGAAGCGGGCCGTCGAGCTGGCCCGGCGCAACGCCAAGCCGGTCATCGTCGCCACCCAGGTGCTCGAGTCGATGATCACCAACCCGCGCCCGACCCGTGCCGAGGCGTCCGACTGCGCCAACGCCGTGCTGGACGGCGCCGACGCGGTGATGCTGTCCGGTGAGACCAGCGTCGGCGCGTATCCCATCGAGGCCGTGCGGACGATGGC
>Ga0164243_10001347_pt1 | contig 41726 bp, 44 predicted proteins | sample OricompcompostOP_FD_108781 | JGI IMG/M metagenome (GOLD analysis project Ga0164243, IMG submission 108781) | Organic Plus compost microbial communities from Emeryville, California, USA - Original compost - Organic plus compost (OP) | ecosystem: Engineered > Solid waste > Mixed feedstock >... | reverse complement strand
CGTGCGCGACGGAGAAACTACAACTCGTAGGAGACGTTACCGCGAATCTGCATCTGGCGCTCGATCGGCGCGCCCGTGGGCCTACTGCAGCAGGTAGATGGTGGCGAACAGGCCGACCCAGACGATGTCGACGAAGTGCCAGTAGTAGGACACGACGATCGCGCTGATGGCCTGCTCATGAGTGAACTGGCGCGCCATGAACGTGCGGCCGATGACCAGCAGGAAGGCGATCAGGCCGCCGATGACGTGCAGACCGTGGAAGCCGGTGGCCAGGTAGAACACGCTGCCGTAGACCGAGCCGTTGATGGTGACGCCCTCGCGGACCAACTCGGCGTACTCCAACGCCTGGCCGCCGATGAAGATGGCGCCCATGACGTAGGTCAGGACGAACCACTCGCGCATGCCCCACTTGGTGAACTGCCAGACCTTGCCGCTGCGACCGGCGCGGCCGCGCTCGGCGGCGAACACGCCGTACTGGCAGGTGACCGACGACAGCACCAGGATCGTGGTGTTGGCGGTGGCGAACGGGATGTTCAGCAGGTCGGTCGACTGCGACCACAGATCCGGCGAGATGTTGCGGATCGTGAAGTACGCCGCGAACAGGCCGGCGAAGAACATCAACTCGCTGGACAGCCACACGATGGTGCCCACCGTCACCATGGACGGTCGGTTAGCGGTGCCGTGCAGGCGGGAAGCAGGAATCACAGAGGTCGTCGCCACACGGCCATTATGTACGATGCCCGAGTGAGCGAGCACCAGCCCCTGCGTGTCCTTGTCTACAGCGACGATCGGGACGTCCGAGCGTCCGTCATCTCTGCGCTGGGAACCCGCCCCCATCCGGACCTTCCCGCGTTCGAGTACGTCGAATGCGCGACCGAACCGGTCGTGTGGCAGCACCTGGACGCCAGCATCGGCCCCAAGCCGGATCTGGTGATTCTGGACGGCGAGGCCGTGCCCGCCGGTGGCATGGGCATCGCCCGGCAGATGAAGGATGAGATCTATCAGGCGCCGCCCGTCCTGGTGCTGACCGGCCGGGTGCAGGACGCCTGGCTGGCCACCTGGTCGCGTGCCGAGGCTGCGCTGCCGCATCCGATCGAGCCCATCCGTCTGGCCGAGACGGTCATCGCGCTGGCGCGCGGTGTCCTGCAGTCCGCCTGAGTGGCACTGTGACGTTCCAGCAGGCACGGAACTGGCCTGAGGTCCTCACGACGTTGGTCGAGCGGCGCGATCTGGACCGGGCCACGACCCAGTGGGCCATGGACACGATCCTGGCCGGCGAAGCGACATCGGCCCAGATCGCCGCGTTCGCCGTGGCCCTGCGCGCCAAGGGCGAGACGCTGGCCGAACTCCAAGGGCTGGTCGACGCCATGCTCGGTCGCGCTGTACGCCTGACGATCGACGAACGGGTCGTCGACATCGTCGGTACCGGTGGTGACCGGGCCAAGACCGTCAACATCTCGTCGATGGCTGCCGTCGTGACGTCAGGCGCAGGTGTGGGCGTCGTCAAGCACGGCAATCGTGCCGCCTCCAGCGCCAGTGGCACGGCCGATGTGTTCGAGCACTTGAAGATCGCGCTCGACGTACCGGCCGACCGGGTCCTGGACGTGTACGCACGAGCCGGCATCACGTTCTGCTTCGCGCCGCTGTTCCACGGATCGATGCGGCACGCCGGTCCAACGCGTGGCGAGCTGGCGATCCCGACGTTCTTCAACTTCCTCGGCCCGTTGACCAATCCGGCCCAACCGGCCGCCTCGGCCATCGGTTGCTTCGACACCCGCATGGCGCCGCTGATGGCCGGTGTGTTCGCCGATCGTGGCGCGGACGCGCTGGTGTTCCGCGGCGACGACGGACTGGACGAGCTGACCACCACCACGACCTCACGGGTGTGGAGCGTCAGCGGCGGTCAGATCAGCGAAGCGGTGCTCGATCCGGCCGATCTGGGTATTGCACGATCCCAACCCGGGGATCTGACCGGTGGCGATCCGGCGCACAACGCCGATGTCTTCCGGCGGGTCGTCGACGGCGAGACCGGACCCGTCCGCGATGCGGTCGTCCTCAACGCCGGTGCTGCCATCGCGGCCCACACCGGTGGCGACGGCGATCTGAACGACCGCATCGCCGCCGGCATCGCCCGTGCCGCCGAGTCCATCGACTCCGGCGCCGCCGCCGCGACCCTGCAGAAGTGGTCCGACGCCACCCAGGACCTGCGCGCCTGACCGACCGCCGGATCACAGGCCTATGGAGAACGCTTCTTCGAGGTCGTGCTTGCTGTAGGCGCGGTAGGCGATCTGGGTCTGCGTGGACAGGACGCCGTCGACGCGATTGATGCCATCGGCGACGACGGCCGACACGCCGTCGATCTCGCGGACCCGGACCATCGCGACCAGATCCAGGTCGCCGGTCACCGAGTAGACCTCGGTGACGCCGTCGATATCGGCGATCTGGGCGGCGGTCTGGGACAACTGGGCCACTTCGGCCTGGATGAAGACGATCGCGGTGATCATGTCCGCTATCTAATCACTCGGGCTCATCCGGCGCGCTGATCGCGGCGTCGCTGCTCGATGACCTCGAATCCGATCAGGTGCCGCTCGGCGGTGCGGAGCGGTGCTCGCCAGGTCCCGCGCACGATGCGGACCCGCTCGCCGGTCAGCCAGCGGCGGATCAGCTCGGTCTCCTCGTGCGTGGCGACCGGCGTCGGACCGATGCCGGTCCCGACCGTCTCGGCTGTCGCGACCAGCGCGTCGACCCACGGCTCGGACGGTGTGCGGGGCGGCATGACACCCGCGGCCACGAGCCGGCCGTGCCGGACCACATGTACCTCCCAGCCGGCGGCATGCGGTGCTGCGGCGACCAGCTCTGGTTCGTCGGTGAGCTCGAGCAGTCGCTGCGTCCGGGTGGTGCCGCGGAGGAATCCGAGCAGACGATCACGCCATCGGGCGGCGTCCTCGAAGCGTTCGTCACCGGACAGATCGGACATGCGTGCGTGGAGTCGGTCGACGACGTCGACCGGATCACCGGCGAGCGCATCGCGGACGCGGTCGACCTCCGCCCCGTACGTCACGGAGTCGACGCGTCCGTCGCACGGCGCCAGGCAGTGACCCATGTCGGCGAGGGCGCACGCACTGCCGCGCGGAGCGATGGGCAGCCGACCGGTGCACTGCCGGATACGGAACGTCTCGTGCACCGCCGCGGCTGCCGTTTCAGCAGCTGACCGGTTGGCGAACGGGCCGATGTAGTCGGCATCGTCGTCGATGACCGACGAGACGATCGACAGGCGTGGCCACGGTTCTCGGGTCAGCTTGAGCCAGCTGACCTTCTCGGGGAACTTGGAACGACGATTGTAGGGCGGGCGATGGCGCGCGATGAGCCGTAGTTCGCGCACCTGGGCCTCCAGGGCGGTGGCACACACGACCGCGTCGACCCGCTCGGCCAGGCCGACCATCTCGCCCATGCGGGTCCGGGTCTCGGCGCGGGTGAAGTACGACCTCACGCGGTTGCGCAGTCGTCGCGACGTGCCCACGTACAGGACCTCGCCACGTCGGTCCTTGAACAGATACACGCCGGGGGAGTCGGGCAGATGATCGGCCAGATGGCGTTTGCGCCGCTGCTCGACCGTGACCTTCGACGTGAACGATGCCAGTTCCTCGACCGTGCTGACCCCCATCGATCCGAGTCGCTCGAACAGTGCGTGCAGGACGTCGACCGTCGCCCGGGCGTCGGACAGGGCTCGGTGGTTCGGCACTGTGGTGGCGCCGAAGTGCGCGGCGAGCGTGGACAGCTTGACGTTGCGGACCTCGTCGCGCGTGAGCGCATTGCGGGCCAGAGCGACGGTGTCGACGACCTCGAAGCCGGGCCATGGGATCTGCAGTTCGCGTGCCGCGTGCTTGAGGAAAGTGACGTCGAAGCCCGCATTGTGGGCCACCAGCACACTGCCGTGGGCGAACTCCAGGAAGCTCGGCAGCACCTCGGCGATGCGCGGCGCCTCGACCACCATCTGGTTCGTGATGCCGGTCAGAACCGTGATGTAGGCGGGGATCAGCTCATCGGGGTTCACCAGGGTCTGGAACTCGCCCAGGACCTCGCCTCCGCGCACCTTGACCGCGCCGACCTCGGTGATCTTGGACCCGCGCGCTGCCGAACCGCCTGTGGTCTCCAGGTCCACGACACAGAACGCGGTGTCGGCCAGGGGCCGTCCCAGATCGTCGAACGCCGGCTGGATCGGAGCGGGGGAGGTCACGCACCGCACGCTAGGTGTCCGGTGTGACAGAAGTGACGCGAGAGATCACCGGGGTCGGAGTTTCTGTCGGTGGGCGGCTCTAGCGTCCCTGGTGTCATCCCGACTTCCCCTCAGGAGCAACCATGAACGCACACGACCGGGTCACTCATGACCGTTTCACCCAGCATCAGGCCAGATTCGCCGAACGACGTACCGATCCGGTCGTCGTCGACTGCGACCGCTGTGTCGTCCGCGGTCCGTCAGCGTGTGGCGACTGTGTCGTGACCGTGCTGTTGGGCGGCCCGCCGGCCGGTGTCGAGCTGGATGCTGACGAGAAGGCTGCCCTCGACGTGTTGGCCGACGCCGGGGTCGTGCCGCCGCTGCGGTTGGTCACTCCTGTCACCTTCGTCACACCCGACCCACAGCCACCGGCGTGCTGACCGATGTCACAGCGCCACGCCCCTCCCGCTGTTTGAAATGATCCCGTCGGCACTTGTACGGTGATCCGGTGCCTCCGTCGCACATGGGCCAACCGGCCCGTGTCGGAGGCGCCGTCGAATCGGTGTGGACGAGGGGAAGTCGTCCACGATGATCCGGGGAACCACGTACGTGGGGTGAATCGCGCGCCAGCGCGTAGGGCAAGACCTTGGCCCGAACCCGTCAGCTCACCCGGTAGACGTCGAGGATCGAGGAGAGAAACCGCGTGCAGCTGACGCGATCGACCACCCGCACACGGGTGGCCCGCTGGACCGTGCCCGCCGTGATGGCCCTGACCGCCGGACTCCTGGTGATGCCCGGTGGTGCCCAGGCCGAGCCGAAGGTGACCGTCAAGGACGTCGAAGCGGCGTTCCACGAGGCCGAGGCCATGAACGAGCAGGTCAACCAGCTCGGCGAGAACATCAAGAAGACCAAGCAGCAGATCTCCGATCTCGGCGACGACATCGCCTCGCAGCAGAAGATCTACGACGAACAGCGTGACGCCGTCGGTGAGTTGATCGTGCAGCAGCAGATCGAGGCCCCGCTCGGCACCACCGCCAGCCTGATCGGCAGCGGCGACCCCGATGAGTTCCTCGACGGGCTGGGTGCCGTTCAGGCGCTCAACGCCACGCGCAGCGACGCGCTCGAGGCCTTCGAGGAGTCCAGCAAGGAGCTGGCCAACCGCCGAGCCCAGCTCGCCGAGCGCAAGAAGCAGCTCGAGGCGGACAAGAAGGACGCGGCCAAGAAGCAGAAGAAGATCAAGGCCAAGTACGAGGATGCCAAGGCCGAACTCGCGCGCCTGACCGCTGCCGAGCAGGCCGCCTTCAACGCCAGCGACATCAATGTCGACTTCGAGATCCCTGCGTCCGGCCGTGCCAAGACGGCCATCAACTTCGCGCTCGCGCAGTTGGGTGATCCCTACGTCTACGGCGGCACCGGCCCCAACGGCTGGGACTGCTCCGGGCTGGTCCAGGCCGCCTGGCGTGCTGCCGGTGTGTCGTTGCCCCGCGTCGTGGGCCCGCAGATGAACGCCACCAAGCGCATTCCGATGAGTCAGCTCCAGCCGGGCGATCTGGTGGCCTACAGCAGCATGTCGCACATCGGCATCTACCTGGGCAACGGCCGTGTCGTCCACGCACCGCGTCCGGGCAAGCGAGTGGAGATCACCGGCCTGGGCGGCTTCTCGGTCGCCGGCCGCGTTGGCTGACTCGGTTCGGCGACGCCTGTCGCCGAACCTGGCAGCGGGTCTGGTCCTGCTGCTGATCGTGGCGCTGCTGCTGGCCTGGCAACGTCCCTGGAGTTCCGACGAGCCCGATGCCGAGGCCCATCGGCTGCCCGACGACCCCGCTTCGGTCCTGTCCGAGCAAGCGCGTGCCCTGACGTCGGCGACCTCGGAGACATCCTTCGTCGACGCGATGGGGCACGGTGACCAAGCGCGCGATCTCGCGGCCGCAGTGTGGGAGGCTCGCGATCTGCTCGACGTCGGCGACGTCACCTGGCGCTATCGCAGCGGTGGCGACATCGTCGTGTACGACGACGGCGACAGCCGCGCCAGCTTCGACGTCGGCTGGGGCGAGGGGACCGTCAAGGTCGATCTGCGGGTCGAACCCACCGAGGACGGATCGTTCGACATCGTGGCCATCGACGGCCCGACCGATGCGGCTCTGCCGCTCTGGCTGGCCGGATCGTTGACGACCAGTACCTCGGCCGGCGTCGAGGTGATCCGGGTCGACGGTGGAGACGCATCGCTCGACATCGAGCAGATGGCAGGTGTCGCCCGCGACGCGGTGGCCTCACTCCTCGGCTCAACAGAGGGGCCGCTGGTGATCGTCTCGGCACCGACCGAACGGGTCGCCGCCGAGCTGTTGGGCTCGGCCGACACTGGCTTGTCGACCATTGCGGCCGTGGCGACCTCGCGTGACGGTCGTGACGGACGACTTCCGGAGCGGATCGTGGCGCTCAACCCCGCCGTGTTCGCGTCGATGGACGATCGAGCCGCGCAAGTGGTCCTAACCCACGAGGCGACGCACGTGCTCGCCGGCGGAGTCGGCTCCGGAGCCGACACGTGGGTCATCGAGGGATTCGCCGACTTCGTGGCTCTGCACGACGACACGGCCGCTCTGTCGATCAGCGCCGGCCAGGTCCTCCGGCAGGTCAAACGATCGGGCGCCCCCGACAGGCTGCCGACCGACGACGACTTCGCGAATGCCGACCACGGGCTGGGAGCGGTGTACGAATCGGCCTGGATGGTGTTCCGCATGCTCGCCGAGCAGCATGGCGATCGTGCCGTGATCGCGTTCTATCGCGATGTCATCAACGGCAGGAGCACCGACCAGGCCGCGCGCGCAGCATTCGGCGAATCCATCGCCGACGTCACCGACCAGTGGCGCAGATATCTGACGTCATCGGCTGCGGCGATCGGCTGACAGACCGATACGTCAGCGGACGTAGAGGCCTTCCACGACGTCGTGGAAGTCGCGCATGATGGCATTGCGCTTGACCTTGAACGACGGGGTCAGATAGCCGTTCTCCTCGGTCCAGTCCTCGGGCAGGATCACGAACTTGCGGATCGATTCGGCTTGCGAGACCTGGCTGTTGGCGTCGTCTACGGCCGACTGCACGGCCTCGGTCAGCGCGGGATCGTCTAGCGCGCCGGTCCACCCCTCCGGATCGATCGTGACGAGCGCGGCGACGAACGGCTTGCCGTCGCCGACCACCAGCGCCTGGCTGATGTACGGATGCGCGCGCATGCGGTCCTCGAGGACGGCGGGGGCGACATTCTTGCCGCCGGCCGTCACCAGGATCTCCTTCTTGCGGCCCGTGATGCGCACATAGCCGTCGGCATCGACCTCGCCGAGATCTCCCGTGGCGAACCAGCCGTCGGGATCGATCGCGGCGGCCGTGGCCTCGTCGTTGTTCCAATAACCCTCGAACACCTGCGGCCCGCGGAACGACAGCTCGCCGTCCGTGCCGACCTTGACCTCGGTGTTGGGGAACGGTCGTCCGACCGTGCCGACCCGTTGCTCGGTGGGCGTGTTGACGCACAGCGCGGCGGTGGTCTCGGTCAGGCCGTAGCCCTCCAGCACCGTGACGCCGATACCCCGGTAGAAGTGCGCGAGCCGGTCACCCAGTGGCGCGCCGCCGGAGATGGCCCACTCGGCGCGGCCGCCCAGAGCGCCGCGCAGCTTGCCGAACACCAGGCGGTCGAACAGCGCGTGACGCAGGCGCAGGGCAATGCCGGGTTTTCCGCCCTCTTCCTGGGCGCGACTGTAGGCGATGGCCGTGGCGACCGCCTGGTCGAAGATCTTGCCCTTGCCATCGGCATACGCGCGAGTGCTGGCCGTGTTGAACACCTTCTCGAACACCCGGGGGACCGCGAGGACGAACGTGGGCTGGAACTGGCCCAAATGCTCGACCAGATCCTTGACGTCGGCGGTGTGGCCGAGCTTGGCGCCGCTACGGATCGCGCCGACCTGGATGATGCGCGCGAACACGTGCGCCAGGGGAAGGAACAACAGCGTCGAGGCGCCCTCGCGGCCGAACAGATCGGGCAACTGCTCGATGGCACCGGCCAGCTCGGACCGGAAGTTGCCGTGCGTCAGACGGCAGCCCTTGGGGCGGCCGGTCGTGCCGGACGTGTAGATCAGGGTGGCCAGCGACGCGGAGGTGACCTGCGAGCGCAGGGCCTCGACGGCGTCGTCGGTGACGTCGGCACCCGCGGTGACGATCTGCTCGATCCCACCGTCGTCGATGGTCCAGAGGTGTGCGAGGTCGGGGCACGAACTGCGTGCCTCCTCGACCCGGCCACGGTGGTCGGGTGTCTCGACGATGGCCGCGACCGCACCCGAATCGGACAGGATCCATTCGATCTGCGCGGCAGCCGACGTCTCGTAGATCGGCACCGTCGCGGCACCGATCCACCAGATCGCGTAGTCGACGACGGTCCACTCGTAGCGCGTCTTGGACAGGACCGCGACACGATCGCCTGCCCTGACCCCCGAGCCGATCAGTCCCTTCGCAACCGAGACGACCTGCTGGTGGAACTCGCCCAGGGTCACGTCCTGCCACTGGCCGTCGATCTTGCGCGACAAGGCGATGTCGTCACGGTGCGCCTCGAGACGGTCCAGGACGTCGAGCGAGAGATGGCCGGGATCGGGAAGACTGCTGTTCGTCACACACGGCAGGCTACTCCGATCGGTTTCGTGCCCCATGACCGTGCCCGATAGCATGTGACTCGCCGCACCCGACCAGCCCGCCCAGCCCGAGGAGCACTGATGGCGCGCACCAGCAGCGACATCGTCATCGACGCCACACCCGATGCCGTCATGGCCGTCATCGCCGATTTCCCGGCCTATCCGCAGTGGGCCACGGGCATGCGTTCAGCCGATGTCGTCGAGGGTCCTGACGATCGTGCCACGCAGGTGCGGTTCGTGCTGGACGCCACACCCATCCGCGACGAGTACGAGCTCGCGTACACCTGGGACGGCGACCGGTCCGTGTCGTGGACGCTGGCCGGCAGCGGTTCGATGCTCAAGGCCATGGACGGCGCCTACCTGCTCGATCCGGTCGACGCCTCCAGCACTCGTGTCACGTATCAGCTCTACGTCGACGTCTCGATCCCGCTGCTCGGCATGCTCAAGCGCAAGGCCGAGAAGGTCATCATCGACACGGCGCTCAAAGGCCTGAAGAAGCGGGTCGAGTCGCTCGGAGCGTCGTGACCAGCGACGAGATCGGCTCGGTCGGTCAGGAGGCGCTCCGCCTGCTGCGCGCCTTGGGCAGCCAGGACGCCGACGCTCCCACCGCCGATCAGGTGACTGGCGCCGATCCGGCCGGATCGGGCGACGACCACTCCTGCCCGAACGGCTGGTGCCCCGTGTGCGGCGTCGTGGCGTTCGTACGGGACAACCCCGAGGCGATCCAGCAGGTCACCGACTCCGCGGCCGTCATGGCCCGCGCGCTGCGCGACCTCTACGACGCCGCCGTGAACCCGAAGGATCATCTGTCGTGAGCTCCAGCCGCCCTGCTGTGGGCGTCGACATCGGTGGGACCAAGATCGCGGTCGGTCTGGTGTCGGCCGACGGTGCGCTGCTCGAGAGAGTGTCGGAGCCCACGCCCGAGGACGTCGGAAAGATCCCGGCACTGATCGCCGACCTCGCCGAGCGGGTCACCCCCGACACCGGTATCGAGGCCATCGGCATCGGTGCTGCCGGATTCGTCTCGTCCGATCGGTCGACCATGCGGTTCTCGCCGAACATCGCCTGGGCCGACGAAGCGCTCGGCGACGAGGTCGGCAGTCTGGTCAGCGTCCCGGTCGTGGTCGAGAACGACGCGAATGCCGCGGCCTGGGGTGAGTTCCGGTTCGGCGCGGGTGCCGACGTCGACGACCTGCTGTTGGTGACCATCGGCACCGGCATCGGCGGGGGAGTCGTGCATCGCGGTGCGCTGCTGCGCGGCGCATCCGGTTCGGCAGCAGAGATCGGTCACATGCGCGTGGTTCCCGGCGGACTGTTGTGTGGCTGCGGACAACGCGGCTGCTTCGAGCAGTACGCCAGCGGTCGTGCCCTGGTCCGCGCGGCCCGTGAGCGGCTGGAGGCTGGTGACTTCCGCGCAGCCGGGCTGAGGTCCAAGGCTGATGACTCCGACGGGTTGACAGGTCCGGAGATCACGGTGCTGGCACAGGAGGGCGACGAGTTGGCCCGCGAACTGCTGGCCGACCTCGGCACCTGGGCCGGTGAGGGGATCGCGAGCCTGGCTGCGGTTCTTGACCCAGCCGTGGTGGTGATCGGTGGTGGCGTCGGCGAGGCCGGTGAGCTGCTGCTCGAGCCGCTGCGCACGTCGTTCACGTTCCATCTCAGTGGCGCCGCCCACCGCCCCGCGATCGAGGTCCGTCCCGCCACGCTGGGCAATCTGGCCGGCCTGGTCGGAGCCGCCGATCTGTCACGGATCACGTCCTGATGGCTGAGAGAAGAGGGCTGATCCCCGAACGCCTCGCGATCGGCGTGGACATCGGGGGTACCAAGATCGCCGCCGGGGTCGTCGACGAGGACGGCGAGGTGCTGGCGAGGGCCAAGCGACAGACGCCCGGCACCGACCGGGCACTGGTGCTGGACGCCATCGCCGACGTGACCGCCGAACTGCGTGAACAGCACCCGACCGTGCGAGCCGTCGGTATCGGTGCCGCCGGATTCGTCGACGCCTCACAGTCGACCGTCGTGTTCGCGCCGCACCTGGCGTGGCGGCACGAGCCCCTGCGCGATGCCGCGGCACGCCGTGTCGGACTGCCCGTCCTGGTCGACAACGACGCCAACTGTGCGGGCTGGGCCGAGTACCGGTTCGGCGCCGCACAGAACCAGTCCGACGTCATCATCATCACGCTGGGCACCGGCATCGGCGGGGCCATCGTCCTGGACGGCCAGCCCTATCGCGGGCAGTACGGCATCGCCGGAGAGTTCGGCCACATGCAGGTCGTGCCCGACGGCCGGGACTGTCCGTGCGGCCAGACCGGGTGCTGGGAGCAGTACGCCAGTGGCCGGGTCCTGACCCGCAAGGCGCGTGAGGCCGCCGAGGCGGGAACACCCCTGGGCAAGCAGTTCCTCGACCAGGTCGACAGCCTTGACGATGTGACGGGTTACTTGGTCACCAAGGCCGCGATGGCCGGCGACGAGGAATGTCGTGAGTGGATCGCCGACGTCGGCCGCTGGCTGGGCATCGGCATCGCGAACCTGGCCGCGGCGCTCGATCCGGGCATCTTCGTGATCGGCGGAGGTGCCAGCGACGCGAGGGAACTCCTGCTCGACCCCGCACGGCTGGCGTTCAGTCAACGGCTGACCGGTCGCGGATTCCGTCAGGAGGCGCTGATCGTGCGTGCCCACCTGGGGCCGGAGGCCGGCATGATCGGTGCCGCCGACATGGCGCGCATCGCCGCTCGCCGGCGCCGTCCGCGTCAGCCGGGCGCCCGCGCCACCGCACGCACCCGTCAGCCCGGCCTGCGCGCACAGCGCCGTGCCACCACCACTCGCCGCACCACGACGCGCCGCCGGCGTACGAGCTAGAGCACCGCCCCGTCGTCGGGAGCGTCCGGATCGGCCGGGCCGCGTTCGGGTAGTTGTGAGAACAGGTAGATCGCGCCGGCGACGAACAACAGCACCAGCGCGGCCAGCATGGAGCGCGGCACGATGTAACCCGACATCGTGCACAGCACGAGTGCCAGCGGACCGCCGAGGACCGCGAACCAGGCGAGGCTGATGCCCAGCCGCCACGGGCGTGCCGACGGCTCGACCCGCCGGTAGAACGGCTCGTCCTCGTCGTCCGGCTCGGACGGTCCACGGGTCCAACGCTCGTGCGATTCGGGCGGCTCACCCGTGGGCTCGTCAGTTGTCGGTCGGGGCTCGGGTTCGGTGTCGGGAAACGACAGGTCGAGGTCGAGATGCTCGACGATGCGGTCGAACTCGTCGGGATCGGAGGACCCCTCCGGATCAGATCGCGACATCGGTCCGCGCGGAGCCGTGGAACGTCATGTGTCCATCATCGCCGACGCCTGGTCGGCAGAGTAGTGTCCTGTCCGTGTTCTATTGGTTCTTGAAGTTCCTGGCGATTGGACCGCTGCTCAAGCTGATCTTCCGTCCGTGGGCCGAGGGCACCGAGAACGTTCCGCGTGACGGCGCGGTGATCCTGGCGAGCAATCACCTGTCGTATTCGGACTGGTTGTTCATGCCGCTGGTGATCCCGCGTCGGGTCACGTTCGTCGCCAAGGCCGAATACTTCGAGACCCCCGGCATCAAGGGCTGGCTGCAGAAGAAGTTTTTCTCCGGATCGGGTCAGGTGCCCATCGACCGCACCAGCGGATCGGCGGCCGCGGGCGCGATCCAGACCCAGCTGCGCCTGCTGTCCGAAGGCGAGGTGTGCGGTATCTATCCCGAAGGCACGCGCTCGCACGACGGGCTGTTGTACCGCGGCCGCACCGGCGTCGCGCGCATCGCGCTGGAGTCCGGCGCCCCAGTCATTCCGGTCGCCGTCATCAACACCGACGTCGTCGCTCCGCCGGGCAAGGTGTTCGGCAAGTTCGCGCGCCCGGGAGTCCGCTTCGGCACGCCGCTGGACTTCAGCCGGTACGAGGGCATGCAGGACGACCGTTACATCCTGCGGGCGGTGACCGACGAGATCATGTACGAGATCATGCGGCTGTCCGGCCAGGAGTACGTCGACCTGTACGCCCAGGACGCCAAGAAGCGCGACAAGGACCGCCAGCGCGAGGCCGACAAAGAGGCGGCGAAGGCCGAGTCCGACGAGGTCTGGGACGAGATCAAGCCTGTGTGAATCAGCCACACTCAATTGGGAGGGAACATGCGCGTCGGAGTGCTGACCGGCGGGGGAGACTGCCCCGGCCTGAACGCGGTGATCCGCGGTGTGGTCCGCAAGGGCGTCCAGGAGTACGGCCACGACTTCGTGGGCTTCCGGGACGGCTGGCGTGGCCCGCTGGAGAACCAGACCATGACCCTGGGCGTCGCCGAGGTGCGAGGCATCCTGCCGCGCGGCGGCACGATCCTGGGATCGTCACGCACCAATCCGTTCGGGGTCGAGGGCGGTGTGGAACGGATCAAGGACAATCTGGCGTCTCAGGGCTGCGATGCGTTGATCGCGATCGGCGGCGAGGACACGCTCGGTGTCGCCACCAAGCTGGCCGATCTGGGCGTCAACGTCGTCGGCGTCCCCAAGACGATCGACAACGACCTGTCCGGCACCGACTTCACCTTCGGTTTCGACACCGCCGTGAACATCGCCATGGAGGCCATCGACCGGCTGCACACGACTGCTGAGTCCCACCATCGCGTGCTCGTGGTCGAGGTCATGGGCCGTCACGCCGGCTGGATCGCCCTGCACAGCGGCCTGGCCGGGGGAGCCAACATCATCTTGATCCCCGAGCGGCCGTTCGATATCGAGAAGGTCTGCGAACAGGTCGAGAGCCGGTTCGCGACCCGCTTCTCGCCCATCATCGTGGTGTCCGAGGGCGCGGTACCGAGGGAGGGCGGTGCGATGACCTTGGTGTCGGGGGAGAAGGACGCCTTCGGTCACGTTCGTCTCGGTGGCATCGGCGACCGGCTCGCCCACGAGATCGAAGATCGCACGGGTAAGGAAGCGCGCGCGGTCGTGCTGGGTCACGTCCAGCGTGGCGGCACGCCGACGGCCTTCGACCGCTGGCTGGCGACCCGGTTCGGCCTGCACGCCATCACCGCGGTCCACGAGGGCGACTTCGGCACGATGATGGCCCTGCGCGGTACCGATATCGTCCGCGTTCCGCTGTCGGAGGGCACGGGTGAACTGAAGGTCGTCACACCCGAGCTCTACGACGAGGCCGAGGTCCTGTTTGGCTGACTTGCGGGTCACCGTCCACGGGCGACGACCAGGGTCAGACGCGCCTGCTGTGCGGCGTATCCTTGGCTGGTGAGCATTCCCAGTCTTGACGAGCTTCGTGCGGTCGGTGCTGTTCAGCAGCCGACGTACACCGACGAGGTCGCCCGCGACGCCGCGGTCGCGACCCTGCGCCGGATGCCGCCGCTCGTTTTTGCCGGCGAATGCGATCAGCTGCGTGACCGGCTGGCGGCCGTCACGCGCGGCGAGGCATTCCTGCTGCAGGGTGGCGACTGCGCCGAGACGTTCGAGGGCGTCACCGCCGAGAACGTGCGCAACAAGTTACGGGTGCTGCTGTCGATGGCGGTCGTGCTGACGTACGCCGCGAGCGTCCCGGTCGTGAAGGTGGGCCGTCTGGCCGGCCAGTACGCCAAACCACGCTCCAGCGACACCGAGACGCGCGACGGCGTGACGCTGCCGGCCTACCGTGGCGATGCCGTCAACGGCTTCGACTTCACCCCCGAGGCGCGCGCCCATGACCCGCAGCGTCTGGTCGACGTCTACCACGCCTCATCGGCCACGCTGAACCTGGCGCGCGCGTTCACGACGGGCGGCTACGCCGATCTGCGGCAGATGCACTCGTGGAACACCGACTTCGTGCGCAACAGCCCGGTCGGCGACCGCTACCAGCGGCTGGTCGACGAGATCGACAAGGCACTGGCGTTCATGGATGCCATCGGGGTCGATCCGGACGAGTTCCACACGGTCGACTTCTACTCCTCGCACGAGGCGCTGATCCTGGAGTACGAGCACGCCATGACGCGCATCGACCAGCGCACATCGCTGCCGTACGACGTGTCGGGTCACTTCGTGTGGATCGGTGAGCGCACGCGCCAGTTGGACGGTGCGCACGTCGAGCTGCTGAGCCGCATCTCGAACCCGGTCGGCGTCAAGCTCGGCCCCACCAGCACGGCCGACGACGCCATCGCCCTGTACGAGAAGCTCAACCCCGAGCACACGCCCGGCAAGGTCACGTTCGTGACCCGATTCGGCGCGGGCAAGATCCGCGACGGTCTGCCGAACCTGATCGAGAAGGTCACGGCCGCGGGGCTGGAAGTTGCCTGGGTGTGCGATCCCATGCACGGCAATACGTTCGAGGCCAGCACGGGTTACAAGACGCGCGAGTTCGACGATGTGATCGACGAGGTCCGGGGCTTCTTCGAGGTGCACCGATCGCTGGGCACCTGGCCGGGCGGCCTGCACGTCGAGTTGACCGGCGACGACGTCACCGAGTGCTTGGGCGGCGGCATGCGTGTCTCGGCCGAGGATCTGTCCTCGCGCTACGAGACACTGTGCGATCCGCGCCTCAACCGCGCCCAGTCGCTGGAACTGGCTTTCCTGACCGCGGAGATGCTCGCCCAGCGCTGAGGAAGTTCACTGGTCGGGTTGCACCCGAAGGGTCAGCAGGGTCGTGGCGAGGGAGTCGTACTGACCGACCAGCATCAGCAGTTCGATGCACTCCGGTTCGGACAGTTCGGTGCTCATGCGCGTCCAGAGGGCGTCGTCGACGTCCTTGGTCGTGACCAGTGAGGTGGCGACGTCGATCAGGAGCTGCTGGCGGGGCGTCCAGCCGTCCCAGGCATCGTCGCCGACGTGGGCGATCTGCTCGGGCGTGAGGCCGGCCTTGCGCCCGATCTTCTCGTGGTGGCCGCGCTCGTAGTCGCACTCGCGCAGCGTCGCGACCCGCAGGATGACCAGCTCGGACTCGTGGCGGGCCAGTTTGCCGCCGGGCATCAGCTTGCCGCTGAAGTGCAACCAGCCGCGGAACAGGCCCTTCTGGCGCCCCAGTGTCGTGAAGATATTGGGCGGCGGACCCCCGGTGACCTTGCCGGCCAGGCGTGAGAACGCCCAGTTGAACGGGCCGAGCTCGCGGAAGGTGCCGGGTGCGATGCGGGGAGTCTGTTCGGTCACCCGTGGGAGTCTAGGTGACTCAGAATCCGATGGACGAGATGTACACCGTCGCGCCGCGCTTGGGCTTGTTGCCGGCGCCGGGGCTCTGGCTGCGGACCACGAAGTTGCCGTTTCCGAACACCTGGACTTTGAAGCCCTTCGACTCCAACAACTTCTGAGCCTCATTGCGACGCATGTCGACGACGTTGGGAACCTCGACGACGTCGGGGCCCTTGGAGACGGTCAGGTTGATGGTGTCGCCCTTGTGCCCGATCCCGGACTTGGGGTCCTGTGACATCACGATGCCCTTGTCGACGTCGTCGCTGAACTTCTGGGTCACGTCGACCTTGAAGCCGGCCTTCTCCAGCGCCGCCTGTGCATCGGAGGCCTTCTTGCCGGTGTAGTCGGTGATGTCGATGGGCTTCTTGCCGTCGCTGATGTACAGGTCGACGACGGTCCCGCGCTTCAGTTGCTGATCGGGTTCGATCGAGACCGCTCCGATGACCAGGTCCTTCTTGACCTTCTCGTCGTATTTGTGGGTCTGCTCGCCCAGCACCAGATCCAGTTCCGCGAGTGCTGCCTTGGCCTCGTCCAGGGTCATGCCCTTGAGCTTCTCCGGCAGCGTGACGCGGTCCTTGCCCTTGGAGATCACGGCGTTGATCGTGCCGCCGGGAAGGATGTTGTCGCCGGGACCGGGGTCGGTCGAGATGACGACACCGGCCTCGACGCTCTCGGAGAATCGTCGTTCGGCGACCTTGAAGGCGAACCCATCGGCCTCGGCCTCGGTCTTGGCCTCTTGCTCCGAGCTGCCCACCAGAGAGGGTGCGTCGGTGTAACGGCCGTCGGCGAACCACCAGCCGAGGATGCCGACCAGCAGCGCGGCGATGATGGCACCGATCAGCAACGCCTTGCCGCGCCGTGGATGCTCGTGGTTCTCGCGCATCGCCTGATAGTCCTCGGGCGACATCGGGGGGTGCAGTCCGGTGGCCTTGGCCGGTGTTGCGGGAATCGCGACGTCGGGGAGGTCCTCTGACGCGTCCCAGGCGACGGTGTGCTCGGGGCCTTCGGCGACCCCACCACCGAGCGCAACCGCAACGGTGGCATCGGAGACATCGGAGACATCGGTGTGCGTGCTGGTGGTGGGCTCGTCGGCGATGTCGGCCGACGGAGTGGCGCTGGGACGTGGCAGGAGGTCGGAGACCAGATCGGGGTCCTCGGTCAAGCCGTCCTCGAGCGCGCGGCGGACGGACCGCACCTGCTGCAGCAGCACGCGAGCATCAGTTGACCGCTGATCGCGGTCACGGACGGTGGCGCGGGCGATCAGCGCGTCGACGTAGTCGGGGATGCCCTCCTGGATGTCCGAGGGGGGACCGATGTCCTCGTGGACGTGCTTGTACGCGACCTGGATGGGTGAGTCGCCGCCGTGGGGCTTCTGCCCGGTCAGCATCTCGTACATCATCGCGCCGACCGCATAGACGTCCGAGCGCGCGTCGGCACCGTCGTGCAGCACGATCTCGGGCGCCAGGTACGACACCGTGCCGATCAGCGTGCCGCCGGTGGCGGTCGTGGCCGAGCTGACCGCACGGGCCAGGCCGAAGTCGGCGACCTTGACCTCGCCATCGGGGGAGATCAGGACGTTCTCGGGCTTGACGTCGCGGTGGATCAGTTTGGCTCCGTGTGCCGCCGACAGGGCGATGAGGATCTGCTCGGTCAGTTGCATGGTGCGCAGCGCCGGCATGGGCGCCTCGTGGCGCATGACATCGCGCAGGGTGCGCCCCGGCACGTACTCCATGACTAGGTAGGTGACGTCGCCGTCGCGACCTTGGTCGAAGACCGACACGACGTTGCGGTGGTTCAGCTTGGCGGCGGCACGCGCTTCACGGACGAATCGGTCGGTGAACTGCCCGTCGTCGCCCAGCCCGGTGTGCATGACCTTGACGGCGACCTCGCGGTCCAGACGCTCGTCGACGGCGAGGAAGACGCTGGCCATGCCTCCGCGTGCGATGCGCTCGCCGATGACGTAGCGGTCGTTGAGGACACGACCCACCAGGGCATCGTCACCCGTCACCGTCACGTCGTCCTCCTCGACGGCCTCAACATCCCCTGGAAGACCGTCCCTTGATTCTAGATAGTCCTGGTCGCGGAACCACGACCGCATGACTGCGGTGTGTCACATCAAACACTTGCGTCACAGGCGGATCGCCGTGCCGGGCGATGAGGCCGCACAATGGGGTCGTGCGACGTCGGATCCTGCCTCTGATCGGGCTGCTGCTCCTGGCGGCCCTGCTGTGGTGGGCCGAGTCCGGTGACAACGGTACGGGGCGAGACTCGCCGACACCCGGACCGACGGCATCGGTTCAGGCTCAGGCGGACGATCTGCCGGCCGGTCTGCCGGTCGAGGTGGCTCAGACTCTTGAGCTGATCGACGACGGCGGGCCGTTTCCGTACGACCGCGACGGTGTGGTGTTCGAGAACCGTGAGCGGCTGCTACCTGATCACCCGCGCGGATACTGGCACGAGTACACCGTGCCGACGCCGGGCTCGAACGACCGCGGGGCCAGAAGGCTGGTCGTCGGCCAGGCCGGTGAGGTCTACTACACCGACGACCATTACGGCTCGTTCCAGGTGATCCGGCGTGCCGACGATGGGGGAGGGTGACGATGACGGCGATGCTGCGATCGGTCCTGGACGGCACGACCACTGCCGGCGTGTTCGTGTGGCGAGGCGACTGGGACCGCGATGTACTGGGCGAGGCGCGCGACGCGGGCTGGGTCCCCCTGCATCTGAACACCTCCGACGCGCGGACCACGGTCGATCTGTACGACGCCATCGCGCGCGACTGGTCGCTGCCGGACTGGTTCGGGCGCAATCTCGATGCCGTGTGGGACGTACTCGCCGAGCGGACCGCTGCACCGACTCTCCTGCTGTGGGACGGCGCCGATTCGTTCGCTGCGCATGACCCCGATCTGGCCGTCGTCGTGCTGGGGCTGCTGCGAGATGCGGCGACCCAGGCCGAAGCCTTCGCCGTCGTCCTGCGGCCGGGCACCGAGGCGATGACGCCCGGCGGTCTGCTCAGCGAGCTCGACGGGTTGCTTTGAGCGCGAGCGGCCTCAGCACAACTGCCGCTGCCTGATCCAGACGGTCGATCGCGGCGTCGGTGCGCCTCTCCAGGTCGGCGATGTCATGCTCGATCGCATCGGCTGCCCCGGACGATGCGATCAGGCCGCGCGCGGTGTCGACGCCGTCATCGGTGCCCAGTGCGGCCAGCAGGGCGCCCCGGCCGGTGTCGTCGGACAGCTCGAGGGCACGAGCGACCAGGACGGTGCGCTTGCCCTCGCGCAGGTCGTCACCGGCGGGCTTGCCTGTGACGGCGGGATCGCCGAACACACCGAGCACGTCGTCACGCAACTGGAACGCGACGCCGAGCGGCAGGGCGACATCGGACAGCGCTGCCAGCAGCGTGTCGTCTGCTCCCGCGAGCGCGGCTCCGATCTGGAGCGGACGTTCGACGGTGTACTTCGCTGATTTGTAGCGCGCCACGGTCATGGCATCGTCGACGCTGACATCGGCGTAGGTCTGGGAGATCACATCGAGGAACTGGCCTGCCGTCACCTCGGACTTGCACAGGTCGTACACGGCCACCGCGCGGCGTCGCGCGTCGGTGGGCACCAGGTCGGCCGCCCCGACCAGCATCTCGTTGGACCACGACAGCAGCAGATCACCCATCAGAACCGCGGCCGAAAGGCCGAATCCTTCCGGATCGCCGACCCGCTCCGCGTCGCGATGCTGCGCCTCGAAGTCGCGATGCACGCTGGGACGCCCACGCCGGGTGTCCGAGCCGTCCATCAGATCGTCGTGCACCAGCGCGCTGCCCTGCAGCAGCTCGATCGCTGCCGCGGCTGCGACCATCGCATCGGCATCGTCGTCACCGCCGGCCGCCAACCATCCCGCCCTCACGAACGAGGCGCGCAGGCGTTTTCCTCCCTCGACGAACCGTGCCGCGGCATCGACGAAATCGACCACCTGCGAACCCAACGGTTCGAACAGCGGCCGATGATCCTTGACGAAGGATGCGATGACCTGGTCGACGCGGCGGAGGAAGGCCGTCTCGGAGTGCGAGGTTTCGTCGGTTTCGGGCACGCTCGGACGATACCCTCGTGCACATGTCCACCACCGGCGAGACTCCCGCCACCGCCTCGTTCGTCGAGGCGCTGGCTGCCGATGCCCCCACCTATTCGTTCGAGTTCTTCCCACCCAAGGATGAGCAGGGCGAGCGCGTCCTGTGGCAGACGCTGGCCGAACTCGAGCCGCTGCGGCCCACGTTCGTGTCCGTCACGTACGGCGCCGGTGGCGCGAACCAGGACCGCACGATCGCCATCACCGAACGCATCGCTCGCGATACCACGATGCATCCGGTCGGGCACCTGACCGTCGTGGGACAGAGTCGTAGCGACATCGAACAGGTGCTCAAGCAATACGCCGCGGCAGGCGTCACCGACGTCCTCGCGCTGCGTGGCGATCCGCAGGGTGGCCCGCGCGCTCCGTGGGAGACGCACCCCGAGGGCATGACGCACGCCGTTGAACTGGTCGAACTGGCCGGCGGTATGGGCGGATTCCGCATCGGCGTCGCGGCGTTCCCCGAAGGCCACCCCGACGCCGACTCGCTGGACCACGATGCTGAGGTCCTGGTCGCCAAGGCACGCGCCGGCGCCGAGTACGCGATCACCCAGTTGTTCTTCCGCGCCTCGGACTACTTCGCGTTGGTGTCGCGCGTGCGCGATCTGGGTGCCGATCTGCCGATCGTGCCGGGCATCATGCCGATTCTGAACTTCGGTCAGGTCGCGCGGATGGCCGAGTTGTCGGGTGCCGCGATGCCGGCCGAGGTCCTGGAACAGATCGAGCCGATCCAGGACGACAAGGCGGCCGTACGCGCCAAGGGCATCGAACTGGCGACCCAACTGTGCCGGGATCTGCTCGACGGCGGGGCGCCCGGGCTGCACTTCATGACCCTGAACCGATCCAAGGCGACCCGGGAGATCTTCGAGGTCCTGCGTGCCGAGAACCGGATCTGAGGCTCGTCAGCGGGGAGCGGGACCGAGGCGGTCGGCGAGAGCGGCGGTCGTCATGCCGATCTCCTCGACGGTGCCGCCGCCGAGAATGCCGCTGGGCCACGCGTGAGCGCCCGCGAACACGAGGTCGTCGCGTGGCGCGATGCCGGGGAATGAGTCGATCGACGACGAGTTGAACCACTGCCAGCCCCAATGACCCCGGCGCACCAGGTCGGACGGCGACAGCGTGACCGGGTCACTGATGACGTGCGGGCGCAGGTCGAGCCCGGCGCGGGCCAGCGCTTCGAACGGCTTCTCACCGGCGAGGTGGATCACGGTCCAGCGTCCGTCGCCGGCATGCCACAGGCGGACCGGGGGATTGCCGTGCACCAGCACCTCGTCGGGAAGGTCGACGCCGTCAGGGTCGAGGCGAACCAGGGTGCGGCAGCCGGGGATCGCCGGGTTGAGTGCGGGTTCACGCAGCGGTTCGGGCCAGGTCGGCGCGCACCAGATCACCAGATCGGCGTCGACGGGTCCGGTCTCGGTCAGCACTCCGGTGACCCGCCCGCCCCGGTTCACGTCACCGCTGACCTGCAGGCCGTGGGCGGGCCGGGTGAGCTCGACCGTGACCTTGCGTTCGGCCAGTCGGGTCGCCAGAGCGTCGGCGAGTACCGGCAGGCCGCCGTCGAAACCCCACCGGCCGAACGTGCGCTCGACATAGTGGCGTACTGCCGTGAACGCCGGGGTCACGCGCCGGTCCTGACCCTCCAGGCGCAGGGGATCCAGCACGATCTTGCCCAGTGCCGGATCGCGCTTGAGGTCCTTCTTCGCCAGTCGCTCGATCGACCGCCTCACGTCGATCGCCTTGCGCTGCGCACGATCCAGATCGTCGAGCCCTGAGGTCGTCCGGTCCAGCCAGGTCCGCCGCAGGGTGTCCCACGCGTCGGGCCATCCATCGACCCACTCGGTCCATTCGTCGTCGCCCAGGCCCTCCACGAGAGCGTCGTGCTGTGCCGCGCGGTCGCCGAACGGCAGATCCAGCACCTCGCCGTCGCGGAACACATGTCGTCGCGGCCCGGCGATCGTCAGATCGGCCGCGCGTTCCAGCGGACGTCCCGACTTGCGGAACAGATCACGCAGCACGCCGGGCAGCGTGACCGTCTCGGGATGGAGCGCGAACTCGTGGCCGTCCACCGCCATCCGGTTGAGGCGGCCACCGAGCCGATCGGTCGACTCCAGCAGCACGACGTCGTGGCGCAGCTTGGCCAGCCGCGCGGCCGCAGACAGGCCCGCGAATCCAGCACCGACGATCACGACACGAGCCACGCGCGCAGACTACCCGGCCCGGACGGTCAGGACGTGCTGTGTGGAAGAGTGGTCGCCATGGGTCCGGTGCGCACTGAGGTCATGCGGCAGTCGGTCCTGGACGCGGTCAGCCTCGCCGGCGGTGACGCGTCATCGCTGACGATCCTCGACCTCGGCGGTGGAACGGGCGGCGATGCGGTGCGGCTCGCTCAACTGGGACATCACGTCACGGTCGTCGATCCGAGCCCGGACGCACTCGCCGCGCTGCAGCGGAGATCCTCCGAAGCCGGACTCGCCGACCACGAGGGTGCGGGCAGCGTCGTGGGCATTCTGGGCGACACAGCCGACCTGCATCAGCACGTGGCCGATGCCACGGTCGATCTGGTCGTCTGTCACGGCGTCCTGGAGGTCGTCGACGATCCAGGTGTCGCGCTGTCCGTCGTTGCGCGAGTGCTGCGTCCCGGAGGACATGCCAGCGTCGTCGTGGGCGGACGACACGCGGCCGTCGTGGCCCGCGCCCTGGCCGGTGACTTCACCGGTGCCGCCCGTGTACACGCCAGCACGGCGTCGGCCTGGGACGTCCGCGAGCAGGGCCCACGGCGCTTCGTGCCGGACGAGATCGAGGACCTGCTGGTCGCTCACGGTCTGTCCGTTCAAGCCTCGTTCGCCCTGCGGGTGTTCGCCGATCTGGTACCCAGCGCGCTGGTCGACATCGAGCCCGGCGCGCGCTCCGCGCTGTACGAACTGGAGCGTCTCGTCCGAGACGACCCGGCCTTTGCCGCCCTGGCGGTTGGCCTGCAGTTGATTGCGCGCCTAGACTTGCCTCAGAACGCCTGAACCAGGAGGGCACAGTGCCGCTGTCGGACGAGGAAGCCCGGATGCTCGCTCAGCTCGAGCAGTCGCTCGCTGCTGAGGACCCGGAGTTCGCATCCACGCTGCGGGGCTCGAAAGTGCTCGCTCGCAGTCGGCGCACCGCGATCCTGGCAGTCCTGGGCTTCATCGCCGGGCTCGGCGTCCTGTTCACCGGTGCCGTCACGGCCACGACCTGGGTCGGCGTGCTGGGCTTCATCGCGATGCTCGTCTCGGCCTATGTGTTCTCCACCGCCTGGTCACGCGGTCAGGCCATCCGCCAGGCTGAGCCCGACGCTCCGGCGTCCGGTGGCTCCGGGCGTTCCAAGAACAAGCGCAGCGGCTCCTCCTTCGTCGACCGCATGGAAGAGCGCTGGCAACGTCGCCAAGACAATGATGGGTTTTAGTCCTCAGGGCTGAACCGCCCCACCTCGCCCCACTTCACCGCCTCCGGCATCGCCGGGGGCGGTTTTTCGTGCGCCTGCACGTGGGGCGGTCGAGGCCTGCGGGTGGACGGGTGGGGACAGGTGTGGCGGAACCGCCCTGGCGTGGGGCGAATGTCGTTGACAGTGGGGGAGAGTGGGGTAAGGTGGGGGAAAGTGGGGAAATCAAGCCGCCTGACCCACATCTGATCGACCGAGCGAGGAGGGGCGAGGTGAATGCGCAGATCACGACATTCAGCAGCACCTACACCCCTCGCCTGGACGACAAGGGCCGGCTCACGCTGCCCGCGCAGTGGCGCCATCTCGTCGACGGCGGCATCGTGCTGACCCGCGGGCAGGACCACTGCGTCTTCGGGCTGACGCCGGACTACTACAACTCGCTGGTCGAGAAGGTGCGGCAGTTGCCGTTCACCCACTCCGGTGCCCGCAAGTTCTCCCGCATGTTCTTCTCCGGCGCGGCCCAGGTCGTCCCGGACAAGCAGGGTCGCGTCGCCGTGCCCCCCACGCTGCGGGACTGGGCAGGCCTGGACCGTGACTGTGCCGTGGTGGGCGTCATGGACCGCTTCGAGATCTGGAACGCCGCCAAGTGGAACGACTTCGAGGTCGACGGCGCCGACGACTTCGCGGACGGAGACGTGATGCCCGGCTTCTTCTGACGACCTCGTGCCGCCTGATCTGCGGCTGAGTGTTTCTGACATCCCTTCCCCGGTGCCAGACCCGCTCGGACGCAGATCAGGCGCCACGGATCGGCAACCGGCTTGGGCACGACGCATCGATCAACCAGAACCAGAACCGAGAGGACACCCGATGACGACCCAGACGCAGCGAGCGCCCCAGCGGCGCGTGCGTCATGACGTCGCCGACGGTGCCGCGGTGATGGTGTTCTCGCTGCTGCTGTCGGTCACTCTGGCCGGTGCCGTCGCAGTGGTCCTGGCCGTCCTCGGAGGTCTGTGGTGAACGCGCACGTCCCCGTGTTGCTGGACCGGGTTCTGGAACTGTTGGCCCCCACCGTCACCGGAGGCGCGCCGGTCATCGTCGATGCCACGCTCGGCCTGGGCGGACACACCGAGGCGCTGCTGGAGCGGTTCGATGATCTACGGGTCGTCGGCATCGACCGTGATCCGGCAGCGATCGAACGATCACGCGGACGGCTCGAACGCTTCGGCGACCGGGTCACGATCGTGCACGCGGTCTACGACCAGATCGCGCAGGTCGTCGCCGATCTGGGTCTGTCGGCTGTCAACGGCGTGCTGTTCGACCTGGGCGTGTCATCGATGCAGCTGGACGTGGCCGAACGCGGCTTCGCCTACAGCCAGGACGCACCCCTGGACATGCGGATGAACTCCGAGGACACGTTGACAGCCGCCGACGTGCTGAACACGTACACGGCGCCCGAGCTGGTGCGTGTCCTGCGCGAGTACGGCGATGAGAAGTTCGCCTCGCGCATCGTCGAGGGCGTCGTCAGCCGACGTGAACGTGAACCGTTCACCACGAATCAGGCTCTCCTGGAGATCGTCGACGCGGCGATCCCGGCTCCGGCTCGCCGCCGAGGAGGCAATCCGGCGAAGCGGACATTCCAGGCCCTGCGTATCGAGGTCAACGATGAACTCGGTGCCTATCGCCGCGCGCTACCCGATGCGCTCGATGTCATCGCGCCCGGCGGCCGCATCGTCGTGATGGCGTACCACTCGTTGGAGGACCGGATCACCAAGCGCGCCTTTGCCGCGGTCACCACCAGCAGTGCGCCGCGTGACCTCCCGGTCGTCCCGGTCGAGCTGCAGCCGCACTTCCGCCTGGTCACCCGGGGCGCCGAGGTCGCAACCGATGAGGAGATCGACCAGAACCGCCGCGCCAAGCCCGTGCGGCTGCGCGCCGTCGAGAGGTTGGCCTCATGAGCGCCGTGGCCGATTCCTTGCGCGCGACCGTCTCGAACCTGAGCAGGACACGTGGCGACGTCCGCGACCTGGGCCTGCGCCTGGTGCGGCCCGTGCACAGCAGAGCCCGTCGCGCACCGTTCGTCGTCGTGGTGCTGACGGTGCTGGCCGTCGGCCTGGTGGGCTTGATCCTGATCAGCACGACCCTGCAGTCGCTGGCATTCGAGCAGTCGTCACTCAACGCCGAGGTCGCGACCTTGGAACACCAGCGCGACGCATTGGAGCGTCAGGTCGATCGCATGTCCAGCCCCGCATCGATCGCCGACGAGGCCGCGCGGCTGGGCATGGTCCGTAACCAGAACCCGGCGTTCCTGCGGCTGTCGGACGGTGAGGTCCTGGGCAAGCCCGTTCCGGCTGTGAGGGGCCAACGATGAAGGAGTTGTCGTGACGGCATCGCAGCGACTCCAACTGGTGCGCCGCCGGCTGCGGCTCATGCTGATCGTCGTGATGGCGATGTTCTGCGTCTTCGGGCTCCGACTGTTCCAGATCCAGGGGATCGACTCGACGGCGTACGCGGCGATGGCCGTCAAGGCAGGCACCTCGACGACCGACACGCCGGCACCGCGGGGCCGCATCCTGGACCGGAACGGTGCTGAGCTGGCCACCAGCATCGACGCCGTCACCCTGACCGCAGATCCGACCCTCTCGTCGACCAGCGCCCCGCAGATCGCCCGCATCCTGATCGAGCACGTCGGCGACGAGAGCGACTACTTCGACCTGATCGAGAAGTTGCGCAAACCCAAGACCCGGTACGTGACGCTGCAGAAGCACGTCCCCGCGTGGAAGGCCTCCGAGGCACTCGACGCCCTCGATGAGGCCAAACTGCCCGGCGTCTTCACCGAGAAGGAGACCATCCGGTCCTATCCGGGCGGCACGCTGGCGGCGAACCTGATCGGTTTCACGAACGGTGAGAACAAGGGTGTCGTCGGGATCGAGGCCCAGTACGACAAGGTGCTGAAAGGTCGCGACGGCATGCGCACCGACGAGGTGTCCAACACGGGGCAGCGGATCCCGATGAGCAACTCGACGGTCGTCGAGATGAAGCCCGGCCGCGACGTCACATCGACCATCGATCGCGATCTGCAGTGGTACGCCGACAAGCGACTGGCCGAAGGGGTCAAGCAGTCCAACTCCGACTGGGGCCTGGCGATCACGATGGACGTCAAGACCTGCCAGATCGTCCAGATCTCGCAATCACCGACGTTCGACGCCGATGCCAAGACCGGCATGACGCAGGACAAGACGGTCTCGCGTGCCGTGCAGACCGTGTACGAGCCGGGATCGGTCATGAAGACCGTCACGATGGCGGCGCTGGCCGATCAGGGCAAGATCAAGGCCGACACCCCGATCGTCGTGCCGTCCGGCATGGACATCGACAAGTTCCACATCGGCGACTACTGGGACCACGGCACGCTGCATCTGACGGCCGCCGGCGTCATCGCCAAGTCGTCCAACCTGGGCACCATCGTGGCGTCCCAGCAGATGAGCGATGCGACGTTCTACCAGTATCTGAACCGCTTCGGCTTCGGTTCGGTGAGCGGCGTCGACCTGCCCGGTGAGTCGGCGGGCATCCTGAAGAAGGCGCAGGAGTGGACCAAGGCCAATCACGCGACCATCTCGTTCGGCCAGGGCATCTCGGTGACGGCGATGCAGATGGTCCGGGCCGTCGGCGCGATCGCCAACGGTGGTGTGATGTGCGAGCCGACCGTGGTCAGCAGCGTCGAGGGCGAGGACGGCAAGCAGCATGCGGTCGAGGACGCCAAGTCCACCCGAGTCGTCTCCAAGGAGGCCTCGCGGATCGTGACCCGCATGATGGAGGCCGTGACGGCCGACGACGGCACCGCCCCTGCAGCCCAGATCGAGGGCTACCGCGTCGCCGGAAAGACCGGTACCGCCTGGCGTGTCGACCCCGACACGGGCAGGTACATCAGGGGCCAGAACACGGTGTCGTTCATGGGCTTCGCTCCGGCCGACAATCCGCGCTTCCTGACGTACATCGTCCTGGACAAGCCGTACAGCAGCGCCGGCGGTGGCTCCACCGCGGCACCGGTGTTCCGCGACATCATGTCGATGGCCCTTGAACGCTTCGGCGTCGCCCCGACCGGCGCCAAGTCGCCCAAGGTCGCCCAGGAGTGGTGAGCCGCGCCACTCGCTTCGCTCGTGGCCACAGGGACTCGTTCCTCGTCCCTGCTGGACTTCGTCCAGGCGGCCAAGCCTCGCTTCGCTCGGCCTGTAGTTGCGCTCGGTTTGGCGGATAGGCTCGTGCCTGTGAGCGAGGAGATGCGAGTCCGGCCGTCGACACCACCTCGATGGCCGCTCGAGCGAGTGGCCGCTGAGCTGGGCAGCGCGGCCACGGGGAGCGCCGATATCACCGGTATCTCGCTCAACACCGCGCACGTCGTACCGGGCGATCTGTACGCCGCGCTGCCCGGCGCATCAGCGCACGGAGCGTCCTATGCCCCGGCTGCGCGCGACGCCGGAGCAGTCGCGATCCTGACCGATCCCGTAGGTCGCGATCTGCTGGACGAACGCTCTTTGGGGCTGCCGACGGTCGTCGTCGACGATCCTCGGGGGCGGCTGGCCGACCTGAGCGCCGCGCTGTACGACCATCCGGCGTCGGCCTTCACGGCGATCGGCATCACGGGCACGCAGGGCAAGACCACCACGACCTACCTCGCCGAGGCCGCGCTCGGCACCCATCGCAGCGCGGTGGTCGGCACCATCGGCACTCGCATCGACCGGGTTCCGGCCGCGTCGACGCTGACCACGCCGGAGGCGCCCGCGCTCCAGGCGCTGTTCGCCGTCATGCGCGAGGAAGCGATCGAGGCACTGGCGATGGAGGTCTCCAGCCACGCCCTCGTCAAGGGACGGGTCGACGGCTTCGCCTTCGATGTCGCGGTGTTCCTCAACCTGGGCCGCGATCACCTGGACTTCCACGAGACGCTCGAGGACTACTTCCTGGCCAAGGCGTCGCTGTTCACACCCGAGCACGCACGTCACGCGGTCCTGAACGCCGATGATCCACATGCGCTGCGCATCCGTGACCTGACGAGCCTGCCGGTCACCACGTTCTCCTCCGAGGGGGCGGCAGCGGACTGGCGCGCGGCCAACGTCAGACCACACCGGCTGGGCACCGACCTGGAAGTGCTGGGGCCGGACGGCTCGACCACCGAGCTGCACGTTCCGCTGGCCGGCGTCTTCAACGTCAGCAATGCACTCGCCGCGCTGGTCGCCCTGGCAACGGCCGGATATGAGCCGGCGGACCTGGCCGCGGGCATCGCGGCCTCCACCGGTGTGCCCGGAAGGATGGAGCGCGTCGATGCAGGCCAGGACTTCACAGCCGTCGTCGACTACGCGCACAAGCCGGAGGCGGTGACCGCGGTGCTGCAGGCGTTGCGCCCCGTGACGGCCGGCCGGCTGATCGTGGTCCTCGGGGCCGGCGGCGATCGCGACCATGGCAAGCGCCCATTGATGGGACGCGCGGCCGCCGAGACCGCTGACGTCGTCATCGTCACCGACGACAATCCGCGCACCGAGAACCCCGCCGCCATCCGAGCCGACGTGCTGGCCGGCACCGAGGGAGCACCTGCCGTGGTCCACGAGGTGGGGGACCGGCGCGAGGCCATCGCGCATGCCCTTGCCCTGGCGCACCGCGGCGACACCGTCGTAGTCGCGGGGAAGGGGCACGAGCGTGGCCAGGAGATCGACGGCGTGATGCACCCGTTCGACGATCGCGAGACGCTGATCGACCTGATCGAGAGGGGTGTGGAGATATGAGCTCGACGTCCGCGGCCGAGCCTCGAGATCAAGGCGTGTTCCGAAGCGCACCTCAACCGGCAGTCGGGAGGGCCCTGTCATGAGCCCTGTGTCGCTGACTGATGTCGCCGCGCTCGTGGGGGGAACCTTGCATGGTGACGGTGCAGGCATGGTCACCGCGGTCGAGGTCGATTCGCGCAAGGCGGCCGACGGCGTGCTGTTCGCCGCATTCGACGGCGAACACGTCGACGGCCACGACTACGTCCCCGGAGCGCTCGCCGCCGGAGCGGCCGGCGCGCTGGTGTCGCGCCCTGTTGACGGCCCCTCGATCCTGGTCGACGACGTGCTGAAGGCGCTGTCGACGCTGGCGCGCCACCAGATCGAGACCGCCCGACCGACAGTCGTCGGCATCACCGGTTCCCAGGGCAAGACCAGCGTCAAGGACCTGCTGGCCCACATTCTGTCCGGGATCGGTCCGACCATCGCGCCGGTCGGCTCGTTCAACAATGAGCTGGGCGTGCCGCTGACGGTGCTCCGGTCCGATGCCGACACCCGGTTCCTGGTCATCGAGATGGGCGCGAGGGGGATCGGTCACATCGCTCATCTGTGCCGCATCGCGCGGCCCTCGATCGGTGTCGTGTTGAACGTCGGTACGGCCCACGTCGGTGAGTTCGGGTCACCCGATGCGATCGCGGTGGCCAAGGGCGAGCTGGTCGAGGCGCTGGGCCCCGGCGGCACTGCGGTGCTGAACGCCGACGACCCACGAGTCGTCGCGATGGCCTCGCGCACGACCGCACCGGTCATCACGTTCGGTGAGCGCGGCGACGTCCGGGTCGCCGATCTGCGCCTGGACGAGCGTGGCGAACCACGATTCACCCTGTCCTATGACGACGAGCAGATGGCCACGCACGTGCCGCAGGTCGGCCGTCACGTCGCGTTCAACGCCGCCGCAGCTGCCGCTGCGGCGATCGCCGCCGGTGTGGGTCTAGACGTCGTGGTCGAGCGACTTGCCTCCGCCGGCGCTTCGTCGCCGATGCGGATGGAACGGCACGTACGCGCCGATGGCGTCGTCGTCGTGAACGATGCCTACAACGCCAATCCCGAATCGATGACCGCGGCGCTGGAAGCCATCGCCGAACTACCGGCGCGGCGTCGTGTCGCGGTCCTGGGGGAGATGCTCGAACTGGGTGAGTTGTCCGCGGCGGCGCATCATGACGTGGGTCGTCTGGCGTCCGTGCTCGGCTTCGATCGTGTCATCGCAGTCGGCGAGGGTGCCGCCGCGATCGCCGATGGTGCCGGCGACGTCGGCGAACTGGTCCCTGACGTCGATGTGGCGGTCAGCACACTCTCAGCGTGGCTGACCGGCTCCGACGTCGTCCTTGTGAAAGCATCGAGGGGTTGTCGACTCGAGCGTGTCGTCGCAGGGCTGCTGGTCGATACCGACTGATCCACCGACGGAAGGACCCATGACCCGATGAAGGCGATCCTGTTCGCAGGTGGTTTCTCGCTGCTGGGCACCCTGCTCGGTACGCGCGTCGCGATCCGTCTGCTCGTCGCCAAGGGATATGGACAACTGATCCGCGACGACGGACCGACCTCGCATCACACCAAGCGCGGAACGCCGACCATGGGCGGCCTGGTCATCATCGTGTCCGTCGTCGTCAGCTACTTCGCGGCCATGGGGTTGACCCGGACCAAGCCCAGCGCATCGGCTCTGCTGCTGTTGTTCCTGTTCTGCGGGCTGGGTCTGATCGGTTTCCTGGACGACTTCATCAAGATCCGTAAACAGCGCAATCTCGGTCTGCGCAGCAAGGCCAAGTTCATCGGACAGGTCACGATCGGTCTGGTGTTCGCCATCCTGGCGATCAATCTGGAGGACACCGACGGCCAGAACGTCATCACCCACTCGATCTCGTTCATCCGTGACATCCCCGGCTGGACGATGCCCAGCGTCCTCTTGGTGATCTGGGTCCTGCTCATGATCGCCGGCGCCAGCAACGGCGTGAACCTGACCGACGGCCTGGACGGCCTGGCCACCGGCGCATCGGTGATGGTGTTCGGCGCATTCGTCCTGATCAACATCTGGCAGAGCAATCAGAACTGTTCGTTCAACGAGGTCGCCAAGTGCTACGAGGTGCGTGATCCGCTCGATCTGGCCGTCGTCGCCTCGGCGCTGACCGGCGCGTGCTTCGGATTCCTGTGGTGGAACACGTCCCCGGCCAAGATCTTCATGGGCGACACCGGCTCGCTGTCACTGGGTGGTGCCATGGCCGGCTTCGCGATGATGACCCGTACCGAGCTGCTGCTCGTGATCCTGGGCGGCCTGTTCGTGGCCATCACGGCGTCGGTCATCCTGCAGGTCGGCTTCTTCAAACTGACCAAGGGCAAACGGATCTTCCGGATGGCCCCGCTGCAACACCACTTCGAACTGCTGGGCTGGGCCGAGATCACGATCGTGGTCCGGTTCTGGATCATCAGCGGACTGTGCGTCATGACCGCGATGGGCATCTTCTACGCCGAATGGGTCGTGGGCGTGTGAACGCGGTCGAGCTCGACGGGCTCGACCGCGAGACCCCGTGGACCGGCGTCCGGGCCGTCGTCGCCGGCTTCGGCGTATCCGGCTTCGCGGCGGCCGACACCCTGCAGCACATCGGCGCCTCGGTCGTCGTGGTCGACGAACGGGACCGCTCCCACTACGCCGAGCAGGCCGATCTGCTCGAAGTGCTCGGCGTCGACATCCGGCTGGGTTCGGGCACCACGGCACAGCTGCCCGATGACGTCGATCTGGTCGTGACGTCGCCGGGCTGGCGGCCCGATACGCCGCTGCTGGTGCAAGCGGCCGAGCGTGGCGTCCCGGTGTGGAGCGAGGTCGAACTCGCCTGGCGGTTGCGCCGCGCCGACGACGCCCCGTGGCTGGTCGTCACGGGCACCAACGGCAAGACCACGACAGTGCAGATGCTCGACGCGATCCTGCGGGCGGACGGTCGCCGGTCGGCAGCGGTCGGCAATGTCGGCCGGCCGGTCGTCGAGGCCGTCATGGACGACGAGCGCTACGACGTGCTGGCCGTCGAGTTGTCCAGCTATCAGCTGCACTGGACCGACTCGCTGTCACCGCTGGCCAGCGTCGTGCTGAACGTCGCGCCCGATCATCTGGACTGGCACGGCGGTCCCGAGGCGTACGCCTCGGCCAAGGGCAAGGCGTACCAGAACACCCAGATCGCCTGTGTCTTCAATCTGGAGGATCCCCAGACCGAGCGACTGGTCGAGCAGGCCGATGTCATCGAGGGCTGCCGGGCGATCGGGTTCACCCTCGGTGTGCCTGCCCCCAGCTCACTCGGTCTGGTCGAGGACGTGCTGGCCGACCGCGCCTTCGTCAAGGAACGCATCTCCAATGCGGCCGAACTGGCGCGTCTGGCCGATCTGGGGGACGATCCGCCCCCTCATCTGGTGCAGAACGCACTGGCGGCCGCGGCGCTGGCGCGCGCGTACGGCGTACAGCCCCGGGCCGTCCGGGACGGGTTGCGGGCCTTCAGGATCGACGAGCACAGGGGTGCCGAGGTCGCGGTCATCGACCAGGTGCGGTGGGTCGACGACTCCAAGGCCACCAACCCGCACGCTGCGGCCGCGGCCCTGCGCGGTGTCGAGCACGCGGTGTGGATCGCCGGGGGACTGGCCAAGGGAGCCTCGTTCGACGACCTGGTCCAAGGCGCCCGCTCCAGGCTCCGGGCCGTGGTCCTCATCGGCGCGGACGCCGAGGTCGTCGCCGACGCACTGGCCCGACACGCGCCGGATGTGCCCGTCACACGCGTTAACTCCAGTCACACTGGTCTCATGGATCGTGTGGTCGAGGCGGCGGCAGGTCTGGCCCAGGCCGGTGACACCGTGCTGCTCGCCCCGGGATGCGCGTCCATGGACCAGTTCGTCTCCTACCAGGACCGTGGTGATCAGTTCGCCGCCGCGGTCCTGCGTCGGCGCGACTCGTCCTCCTGACGACGGATCAGCACACACGAACGGACCGGTATGGATAGCGTCAAGCGGCTGCTCGATCGTCCGCTCGCGTCGTATCAGCTGGTGCTCGGTTCGGTCGCGCTCCTGCTCGGCATCGGACTGATCATGGTGCTGAGCGCCAGCTCGGTCTACTCCCGCTACAACTACAACGGCAACTCGTACGCCATCATCGAGCGTCAGTTGCTGTTCGCCGTCCTGGGCCTGATCGGGGCCTACCTGGTGATGCGGCTGCCGTGGGCCGTGCTGAAGAAGATGGTCCTGCCGTTCCTGGCGATATCGGTCGCCCTGATCCTGGCGACGTTCGTGTTCGGGCTGGACATCCGCGGTAACCGCAACTGGCTGCCTTTGGTGGCCGGATTCAATCTGCAACCGTCGGAGTTCGCCAAGCTGGCGCTCGTCCTGTGGATCGCCCAGTGGTACGCGACGCACCAGAAGTCCCTCACGACGCCGCGACTCGTCCTGCTGCCGATGGTTCCGGTCGCCGGCGCCGTGACCGGTCTGGTCGTCCTGCAGCACGACCTGGGCACCGCGCTGGTCCTGTTCGCGCTGATCGTCGGCATGCTCTGGGTCGGCGGTCTGCCGCGCCGCCAGATGACAGGCGTCATCGCCGGCATGTTCGTCGTGCTGCTGTTCTTCGTCGTGACGTCACCGCACCGCATCGTGCGCCTGCTGAACTTCACCGATCCGCTGTCCGACCCGGACTACGCCGGCTATCAGTCGATCCACGCCAGCATGGCGCTGGCGCGTGGTGGATTCTGGGGCGTGGGGCTGGGCGGCAGCCGTCAGAAGTGGGGCTCGCTGCCCGATGCGCACACCGACTTCATCCTGGCCGTCACCGGTGAGGAGCTCGGACTGCTCGGCGCGCTGGTCGTGCTGGCACTGTTCGCGACGCTGGCGCTGGCCGGCATCCGCATCGCGACCCGCTCACGCGATCCGTTCGCCCGCTATGTCGCGGCCGGCATCACGATCTGGATCGTGGTCCAGGCCTCGATCAACGTGGCGATGGTGCTGGGCCTGCTGCCGGTCATCGGCATCCCGCTCCCGATGATCTCCTACGGTGGTTCCAGCATGTTGGTCACACTGGTCGCCATGGGATTCCTGTTGCGTTGCGCGACGACCGAGCCGGGAGCGCAACGCGCCCTCGACATCGGACGCGCCGCCAAGAAGAAGCGTCAGCGGCGAGCCAAGCCGGCAGCTGCCGCGGTGGGCCGCTGATCATGCGCGTCCTGCTCGCCGGCGGAGGAACGGCCGGTCACACGTCACCCCTGCTCGCCACCGCCGCGGTCCTGCGCGACGGCGGCGCCGAGATCACCTGCCTGGGCACCCCCCGCGGCCTCGAGGTCACGCTGATCCCCGAGGCCGGGTACCCGCTGGAACTGGTGCCGCCGGTCCCTCTGCCGCGCAAGCCTGGCAAGGAGCTGGCCCTGGTGCCGAGCCGGCTGCGCGCATCGGTCAAAGCCGCTCGCGACGTCGTGGAACGCGTCCGGCCCGATGTGATCGTCGGATTCGGTGGATACGTGTCGGTGCCCGCCTACCTGGCCGCCCGCCGGACCAAGACCCCGCTGGTCGTGCACGAGGGCAATGCGCGTCCCGGGATCGCGAACCGGTTGGGCGCGCGGTTCACCGAGTACGTCGCGACGAGCTTCCCCGACACCGACCTGCCGCACGCGACCTACGTCGGCCTACCGATCCGAGCGCAGATCGCCCACTTGGACCGTGCCGCACTGCGTGCCGAGGGCCGGGCGCACTTCGGGCTCGATCCGGATCGCCCCACGCTGCTGGTCACCGGCGGCTCGCAGGGCGCTCGCAGCATCAACACCGCAGTGTCGTCGGCGGCCCGGGATCTGGCTGATGCGGGGGTGCAGGTGTTGCACGCGGCGGGACGGCCCGACGAGGTCGTGGTGGACCGCCGAGCCGACGACCCACCGTACGTCGTCGAGCAGTACATCGACCGCATGGATCTGGCCTATGCCGCCGCCGATCTGATCGTGTGCCGCTCCGGCGCCAACACGGTCACCGAGGTCGCTGCCTGCGGACTGCCTGCGGCCTTCGTTCCCCTTCCACACGGCAACGGTGAGCAGGCACTGAACGCACACCCCGTGGTCCAGGCCGGTGGTGGACTGCTGATCGACGACTCGGCGCTCTCGGCGTCCTGGATCGACCATGCGGTGATCCCCTTGATCCAGGACGCGGGCCGCCTGGCGTCGATGTCCGCCGCAGCCTCCGACATCGTGCGCCACGACGCGGCTGAACGTCTCGCAGCGATGATCACGGAAGCGGCCGGTCGGTGAGGCTCGAGGTCCCCGACGTCATCGAACCCGCGGACCTTCTCGGTCGGGTGCACTTCGTCGGCATCGGCGGTGCGGGCCTGTCGGCGATCGCGCGACTCATGGCGCAGCAGGGGATCGCGGTCAGCGGTAGCGACGCCAGCGACTCCGCGGTCCTGCAGGCGCTCGTGGCCGAAGGCATCGACGCGCGCGTGGGCCACGCGGCCGAGAACCTTGACAAGGTCGACACGGTCATCGCGTCGACCGCCGTGCGCGAGGACAACCCGGAGATCGTCGAAGCGCTACGACGCGGACTGCGGCTGTGGCCGCGGTCGGCTGGACTGCAGTCGGTCCTGCTCGGCGGTCGCACGGTGGCGGTCGCCGGGACCCACGGCAAGACCACCACGACCGCGATGCTGACCTGCGCGCTGCGAGGCGCCGGCGCCGATCCGTCGTTCGCGATCGGCGCCGAGGTGCCCAGCCTGGGCAGCAACGCCGCCAGAGGCAGTGGTGACGTCATCGTGGCAGAGGCGGACGAGAGCGATGGAGCCTTCCTGGTCTACACACCCCACGGAGTCGTCGTCACGAACGTCGATGCCGACCATCTCGACCAGTGGGGGACCGCCGAAGCGTATGCCGAGGCGTTCGACCAGTTCGTGGGCCACGCGGAGGCGTTCGCGGTGCTCAACGTCGATGACGACGGCGCGGCAGCTCTGGTTCGCTCCGTCCCCGACGGTGTGGACCTGCTGACGGCCGGCTTCGGCGACGGCGCACGGCTGAGAGGAGCCGACCTTCAGGTGCGCGGCGACGGCACCACGTTCACGGCACGTCTGGACGACGGTCCAGCCGTCACGGTCGAGTTGGTCGTGCCGGGCGAGCACTACGCCGTCGACGCCCTTCTTGCGCTCGGCGCGGGGATCGGACTGGGTCACGATCTGGCGCGGCTCTCTGCCGGCCTGCGCGACTACACCGGCGCCGCACGCCGGATGCAGTACCTCGGGGAGATCGCAGGAGTACGGGTGTACGACTCGTACGCCCACCACCCGACCGAGATCGCCGCCGATCTGGCCGCGGCACGTGCAGTCGCCGGCGCTGACCGGCTCGTGGTCGCGTACCAGCCGCATCTGGTCAGCCGCACCCGCATCCACGGACGCGATATGGGACGGGCGCTGTCCGCAGCCGACCGGGTCATCGTGGCCGATCTGTACCTGGCGCGCGAGGACCCCGATCCGGACGTCACGTCGGCACTGGTCGTCGACGCCGTCGAGGGATCCATCGCGACAGTCGGAGGGCCCGTCGATCAGCTGCACCGAGTGTTGCTGGACGAACTGCGAGACGGAGACCTGTTGCTGACTCTCGGTGCAGGTGACATCACCACCGTGGGACCGCGGGTGCTCGAGGGGCTGGCCGGTGAGTGATCGGTTCACCCAGCGTCGCCTCGAGTTCAGGAGGCAGCGCTGGTTCCGCATCCTCGTGGCGGTACTGGCGCTCGTCCTGATCGGCCTGGTCGTCTGGCTGATCTGGTTCTCCTCTGCGCTGACGGTGCGGTCGGTCGACGTCTCCGGACAGACGACGCTCGAGGCCAAGCAGATCGAGAAGGCAGCCGAGGTGCCGATCGGGACGCCTCTGGCCCGTGTGGATCTGGCTGCGATCGAATCGCGTGTCCAGCAGATGCCGCGCATCCGCACCGCCGAGGTGTCGCGGTCCTGGCCCCACACGATCTCGATCGAGGTCGAGGAACGCACTGCCGTCATGTGGGCCACGATCGAAGGCAAGATCCACGGCATCGACCGGTTCGGCGTCGACTACCGCACGTACAGCAAGAAGCCCGACGGACTGGTCGAGGCCAAGATCAGCGGGACCGATGCCGAGGTCAGACTCGAAGCGACTCGTGCCGCCGCCGATGTCGCGCACTTCCTGCGGACGCAGAAGCCGACATGGATCGGGGATCTGCGGTCCGTCACAGCGCAGACCCAGGACTCGGTCTCGTTGCAGCTGAGCAAGGGCCGCACGATCGTGTGGGGGAGCACGGCCAACGGCGAACGCAAGCTCGACGTGCTCAAGACCCTGTTGACGATCAAGGCCTCCGGCTACGACGTCAGCGCCCCCGATCAGCCGACGACCAAGAAGTGACAACCCGCTGATTGAGGTGCGCGAGGAACGAGCGCCTCGAAATCGAGGGTTCAGCAAGCTTGTCGCCTCCTGAGGTTTCGAGGCTCGGGCGCTGGGCGCCCTCGCACCTCAACCCGCTCGTGCCTCGCGCAACCCGCTCAACCGGTCGCGCGTGACCGCGCTCGGGTTTCGCGGCGTGTCGCACGGATAGGTCGCACGGTCGCGCGTACCGTCTTTTCTATAACCGGAGGTTGACATAACTATAAACCTCTACCTCACGGTAAGACTTCACACCATTCACATCCAGCACCATCCACATCCAGGACCCCGGGCACGGGCGGAAGCAGAGGCACAGACATGGCGGTCCAGAATTACCTCGCGGTGATCAAGGTCGTCGGCATCGGCGGCGGCGGCGTCAACGCGGTCAACCGAATGATCGAGGTCGGTCTGAAGGGCGTCGAGTTCATCGCCATCAACACCGACGCACAGGCGCTGCTGATGAGCGACGCCGACGTCAAGCTCGACGTGGGCCGAGACTCCACGCGCGGCCTCGGTGCCGGCGCGAATCCCGAGATCGGTCAGAAGGCGGCCGAGGACCATGCCGAGGAGATCGAGGCGGCCATCAAGGGCGCCGACATGGTCTTCGTCACGGCGGGCGAAGGCGGCGGCACCGGCACGGGTGGCGCACCGGTGGTCGCCCGCATCGCACGCTCGCTCGGTGCCCTGACCATCGGTGTCGTGACGCGCCCGTTCAAGTTCGAGGGCCGTAATCGTTCGGGTCAGGCCGACGCGGGTATCCAGGCGCTGCGCGAAGAGGTCGACACACTCATCGTGATCCCCAACGACCGGCTGCTGTCCATCAGTGATACCAACGTGAGCCTGCTCGACTCGTTCCGCCAGGCCGATCAGGTGCTCCACCAAGGCGTCTCGGGCATCACCGATCTGATCACGACGCCCGGCCTGATCAACCTGGACTTCGCCGACGTCAAGTCGGTCATGTCCGATGCGGGGTCGGCGCTGATGGGCATCGGTTCGGCGCGCGGCGAGCACCGTGCGGCCGTAGCGGCCGAGGCCGCCGTCTCCAGCCCGCTGCTCGAAGCGTCCATCGAAGGGGCGCGCGGCGTGCTGCTGTCCATCTCCGGCGGTTCGGATCTGGGCCTGTTCGAGATCAACGAGGCCGCCGGTCTGGTCGCTGATGCGGTCCATCCCGAGGCGAACATCATCTTCGGCGCGGTCATCGACGACGCACTCGGCGACGAGGTCCGTGTCACGGTCATCGCGGCCGGATTCGACGGAGGCGAGCCCAAGCAGCGCGATGCGGCGCAGCCGGCCCTGCTCAAGGACGTCGAGAAGCCGGCCGAGTCCGCGCCGCCCACGCCGACCGCCGAGACATACGCGCCGAATCCGTACCTTGCCAACTCCGATCCGGAGGGCGCCGCCGGAGCATCGCAGAACGGCTCGGCATCGTCGCGTGACGATGTCATGCCGCCCGAGCCGGTCACGGCCGAGTACGGCGACGACCTGGACATCCCTGAGTTCCTGCGCTGAGGTGATCTGGCGCAGCGATCACCTCGGTCGTGCGACCGTGTCGATCGTCGACGTCGATGTGCTGTCGACCGAGACGCACGCTCTGGCCGACGTGTTGGGGGCCGACCGTCTGGTCGTGACCCGGCAGGTGCACGGTGCCGATGTGGTGTGCAGCGATCAGATCACGCCGAAGACCGAAGCCGATGCGATCGTCGTCGCTGAGCCAGGTGTGGCGGCGCTGGTGAGGGTGGCCGACTGCACGCCGATTGCGCTCGCCGACCCGGACCGGGCGCTGGCCGCCGTCGTGCACGCGGGACGTGCGGGACTGGTCGCCGGTGTCGTTCCGGCCGCGGTCGACGCGATGCGTTCCGCCGGCGCCGAGCGGCTCGTCGCCGTCGTCGGTCCCCGGGTGTGCGGACGCTGTTACGAGCTGTCGGCAGAGCTGGCCGACTCCGTGGCTGCCGCGGTCCCGCAGGCGCGGTCCACCACGTCGTGGGGTACCCCGGCCGCTGATGTCGGCGCAGGCGTCATCGCCCAGCTGGAATCGCGCGATGTGGAGGTTCGCGATGTGGGCGCTGACCAGTGCACCGTCGAGAACGAACACTGGTTCTCCTATCGCCGCCAGGGCGAAGCTGCCGGTCGTTTCGGTATCGCGGTGGTGCTGGTATGACCAGGCGCGATGAGCTGGCCGCCGGGCTGGCCGAGACGCGCGAGCGCATCGCCCGCGCGTGCGGTCAGGCCGATCGGGATCCCGACGAGGTGACCCTGATCGTGATCACCAAGACATATCCGGCCACCGATGTCGCCCTGCTCGCCGAGCTGGGTGTGACGGACGTGGGCGAGAACCGGCATCCCGAGGCCGGTCGCAAACTGGCCGAACTGGCCGATCTGGGCGTCACTGATCCACCTCGCATGCACTTCGTCGGTGGGTTGCAGTCCAACAAGGCGGGGGCGGTGTCTCGTTACGCCGATGTGATCCACAGCGTGGACCGGAGCCGTCTGGTCGATGGCCTGTCACGCGGAGCGATCGCGGCCGGTCGTACCCTCGGCTGCCTGGTCCAGGTGGACTTCGATACCACCGATCCGGGCCGTGCTGGGGCGGTCCCGGCCGATGTCGACGAGGTGGCCGCTCAGGTGGCGGCCGCCGAGGGCCTGCGGCTCGACGGCGTCATGACTGTTGCGCCGCTGGGGGCCGATCCTGCGCCGGTGTTCGCTCAGTTGGTCCAGATGTCCCAGCGCCTGCGCTCGGCCCATCCCGAGGCCACCGTGGTGTCGGCCGGGATGAGCGGAGACCTGGAGGACGCGGTCAAAGCAGGCGCGACACACGTGCGTGTCGGGCGTTCGGTCCTCGGTGAACGTGGTTCGACGCGGTAATCTCACTGGTGTCATTCAGTCACACCGATCACACAGATCTTGGCGATCTGACCAGACAGTTCCGAATGGAGTCCTCATGGCTGGCGCAATGCGTAAGGTCGGCGAATACCTGGGCCTGGTCGAGCAGGCCGAGTTCGACGAGCTCGACGACGAGTTCTACGACGACGAGCCCGAACAGCCGGTGCAGCCCAAGCGTCAGCCCGCGGTCGTCCGTTCGGCGCCCACCCCGGCTCCTGTCGCGAGCATCGAGGAGCGCCGCACCGAGCGTCGCCAGGAGCGCCGCAGCGCTTCGCCGGCGGCCGCCATGTCGGATCTGGCGCGCATCGAGACCGTGACCCCGCGCACGTACAACGACGCCCGCACGGTCGGTGAGCACTTCCGCAGCGGCGTCCCGGTCATCATGAACCTGTCGGAGATCGCCGACGACGACGCCAAGCGCCTGGTCGATTTCGCCGCCGGACTCGTGTTCTCGGTGCACGGCAGCATCAACCGCATCACGGCCAAGGTCTTCCTGCTGTCGCCGTCCAGCGTCACCGTCACCGACGAGGACAAGCAGCGCCTCGCCGCCGGTGGCTTCTACAACCAAAGTTGAGGTATGAGTTCAGACCAGATCGGTGACCTACTGGCGCTGATCATCTGGATCGCCATCGTCCTGCTGTTGGCCCGCTTCGTGCTCGAGTGGGTGCAACTGCTCGCACGGCAGTGGCGCCCGCGCGGTGTCGTCATGATCTTGTGCGAGGGCATCTACTCGGCCACCGATCCGCCCTTGCGTGCCGTCCGTCGCGTGGTCCCACCGTTGCGACTGGGGCAGCTGGCTCTCGACCTGTCTCCGATGATCCTGCTGTTCGCGCTCTGGATCCTGCTCAGTATCGTTGAGCGGGCCTTCTGACCCTGAATCGGCTGATATTTCGCGCACACCGTCGGCTGCTGTCCGCTGGGTGGACGAAACGCGTGTGGCAGATGTGATCGGGGGCAGAGTACGGTGGAGTCCACAAGACTTCACGGAACCAACGACGAACCCGAGGTACCACGTATGCCATTGACGCCCGAGGACGTGCGCAACAAGCGCTTCACCCCCGTCCGACTCCGCGAGGGTTACGACATGGGTGAGG